>TARA_R110002012_G_scaffold39807_2_pt1 | contig 10237 bp, 17 predicted proteins | sample TARA_R110002012 | Tara Oceans TARA_R110002012 (sample SAMEA4396515) | marine metagenome | biome: Westerlies Biome; feature: [DCM] deep chlorophyll maximum layer (ENVO:01000326); material: water (ENVO:00002006), including particulate matter (ENVO:01000060) such as... | depth 40 m
TATGGAGGCTATGATCGATGAAGCCCCAGAAATAACGAGGGAATCTGTTGAAGAAGAATGGGAAAACACCGTTGCTGATGCTGAACCTTGGACTGATGAAGATAGAGAAGTCCTCATGGTCGATTTCATTGACGATGGGCCACGCCGAGAAGCACCTCATCTCGATGTTTGTTGCGCCTGCCCCAAACCCTCTCAATTTGTCGCAATGACATCCATTGGTGAACGCCACTTCTGTTCTGAAAAGTGTTATGCCGAATACACAGGATTGCCAGTGTATGAAGAGGGCTACTATGGCTTAGGACAGCCGAAAATACCTGCGCCTGCACCGACACCTGCACCGACCTCTATGGCCGAGGCGTTGGCGGTCGTAGAAGCCTCTTACAGCGTTTCAGCCGTTATGTCTGGTTCTCAACCGAACAATCCTAAGAAGGAGGAATCAAATTGATTCGCTTTTTGAAGTCCTTGAGAAAACCGAAAAAGGTTGAATGCGACGGCCACCACACATGGGTTTTTGAAAGTGAAGCCGCCGGTGTTGATTGGTTTGATTGCGCCCACTGTGGAGTAAGCACATACCGTTCAAATTACCATCGAAAGCAAAACCCCAATTCTTACTCAAACATACCAGTCTTAGAAAAGAGAATAGCGGATATTAAGAAATCATACGCTGAAAGTATTGAACGGATTCGTTTAGAATCGGGTTTCATAGGTGGTGATTCACATGACAATTAGAAGCGGCATGGAATCAAAGGCTCTACGAGGCAAAGTATCATACCTCATTCAAACATTGGATTCAATCGGTGAACCTGCAACATCAGGAGTCATTAGAGATCGATACAACGGCAAATTCAAACAAGGAATGTCAATGAATGAATTGACTCAAACACTTGTTCGCTACAAGAGGTATTTCCGAAAGGTTGCGCCTGCGACCCGCCCTAAAAGGGAATGCACATGGGCTTTGGAGGCTTGGTATGATGAGTGAAGAAACATTTCAAAAGGTTGCTTATGATGCAATCCGTATCATGTCATCTGTTGGCTTCAACACCAACAATCCTGATTTGAAGGAATATGCAACGCTCTTACAAATACGCTATGAGAAGTTATTGACTGGCGGTGATTTACAATGAAGAAGAACAATCGTGGCCCAAGAGTCACACGATATGAAAGAAAGCCACCAAGTCGATCCGTAGCAGGTAAGGTTTGGGTTGCCGCATATCATTTGTTTGGTTGCCCCCCCTCATTCATGCGAGTTATCCCTCCATCTCGATATTACGAAGAAGGAGGCAAAAGAATCCTCACTAAAACAACAAGGTGGGAGATTGGATACCCAGAAGACGATGAAGAATACCTCGTCGTAAATGGCCCTGCTAAGAAAGCAATTGAAGCAATAGGAGAGGTGACAGTATGAGTGCCTCGACTGTTCCGACTGCACCATTGACCCCAATTTATGTCGTGTTGCGTAAGACTTTGACTGGCGGCCTTATACATGCAATTTTGCCTTATGTCGATATTCCGAATAAGGAGAAAAAACATGGCAAATTTGCGTTTGTTTTAGCCAACGGTCTAAGAGGCTCAATTACTCAATCTATGATTGAAGGAGAAACAGAACCCTGCTCGGTCAAAGAAGCCGAAGACATTGATGTTGCTATGCGCGATCAACATTGGGAACCAATTTACATCAAGTATGAAGACATTGATTTCAAGCGACACTTTGAATTGAGAGTTGATGACGGGATACACGACCAAGTATCGTTTTCTATGTTCAAAGACCTGAACGATTGGATTACCTGTGCGTATTGCGGTCATCCGAATGAATCACACCTTGAACAATGCGAAGCCTGCGATTTGCTCTTAGTGACTGGCGAGGTTCCCGTTATTGAGTTGGATTTCAAACAAACAGGTTTTAATTTTGAAGGCGGGGCGTGGGAATGAGCCTTTATGGTTGGTATCGTTATGGCTCGACTATGACGAGAGCAAAGCGGCAATCTGAAGCGTTGAAAGCCTTGGATGCTTTGAAATTAGCAATCGAGCCTTGGAACACTGTGATACAAGAATTGCGAGCCGATAGAGGAATACTCTTGGGTAGCGCGCAGTATGAGGAATTGAATGGCGTTGAAAAGTGCGAAGCATTGGATAAAATTGATTCAAAATTGAGGACTGCTTACGGATTCATCGAATCATACCAAAACGATTTTACAAAGAAATTAAAGCAATTACGAGTAAGGAGAGGATCTTTAGATGCCGTCGAATAATTTATCTGGTTTAGTGCGAGAAGTATTGTCAAAAGACGAACCAATAGGTTTCTTGATAGAATGCGAAGACTCCAAAAAGAATGTTCAAGGAACCATATTCCCCCCATCTAAAACGGGATGGTGCGAAGTGACGCTGGTTGGAAAGAACAAGCATTGGGAATTAGAAGGACACCGAAAAGAATTGTTTATCGAAGCCGAAAACCTTCTGGTTGAAATGGATTTCAAAAAGAACAACAACAAACGACCCTTCAATTGGATGTTGATTTCGACACACCTTGAACCTAATTTCACATATTCTACATATTTGAGACATAAGGGTGATGAAAAATGAGTGAACGGCATTATTGGATGGACTGCCCTGATTGCGGCAACCCCCACATGGTATGCGAGGGAATCAAGTTTGATTTTTTAACGAATGAGGAAAAGAAGAAATTCCGTTGCCCTCAATGCCGGAGGTGGGCTTATGCAAACGAACTTTCCCCAACCCAATGAAAAGGATGTCGAATGGGCTTATTTGCTTTGGAACTCAATGACTATCGGCGGCGAATGGACTTTGCCGAGCGTTGGAGTCTATGTGCGAACAGGCGAGGCTGAAATGACCTTAACTGAAATCCATTTCTCAAAACCCAATGATGAATCCATGACTTCGGTTTTCGATCAGCACCATTGGATAATGATTTTAGCCGATTTGATAGGTTGGAAAATTGAAGAAAAAGTCGAAAGGGCATTTGATTATGACCTTGAAGTGAACATACCTGAAGAGATGTTGGGCGATGTTTTTGTTTGTTCTTCACGATGCGGGGCAATGTTCCGTGTCGAACCTCTTTCAACAGGCGTGAATTATACGCTTATTGACGATGAAGCGACATGCCCTTGTTGCGGAGATGTGAATGCAGTGGATGAAGTATTGAAAGGAGTCCATGTTGTTCTTGACGACGCAGGTTGGGTTCTAAAACAAGCGAGAATTGCTCAAAGTAAAATCATAGAAGAGGAATGAATCACATGACAAAAGGCGTTGGAACAAAATTTGACAATCGTTTGGCTAAGTCAATCGATCCGTCTTTGATATTGGGCCAAAGCCTTCACATAATGACTACTCAAGCATACGGCCAGTGGGTCTTGAATCTAAGGCTTCATAGAAACACCCCGTCAATGTCTGGATATACAGGATACACTAAACAAGGCTTCATGCTTACAAGAGATGAGGCGAGAGATTTAGGCAATAGCCTCATGGATTTGGTCGCAAATGATGATGCTTGGATTGATGATGAACAAGGAGTTGAAGAACTTGATGACTAAGGAAAAATGGGATGCGTTGATTGAATCAGGCGGAGAGCAAATTGAACATTTGGCTATGCGCGTTTTCGATGAGGATGAATTGCTACAAGAAAGAATTGCTGAATTGACATTCAATATGTGGGAGGAATTGATGAAGAAACCGCCCCGTTCACCTGATTCTTTGGCGGCTGATGTATTCTACATTGTCTGTAAAATGACTGGCAATCGAGTGTCGGTAGCAAATATGAAAATATACACCGACATGGTTTATGGAAAACCATTGAGGGTTATTCCTCGTTCTAAAATTACTAAATCGAAATGGCCGGTTGAAGAGAGAGAGAAAGCAATTATTCTACGGCATTTACCTGATGAAGAAGCATACAATGACATGGTTAAGGAATGGTAGTCGTGTATGTCGTTTTATGATTTTAGGGTCGTTGCTGAAACCTCTCGGATACTCCATAAAATGAAACGCCCACAGCGAACACTGTCTGGTTGTTTAGCGGGAACTATGGCCGACCAATGGCCCGTTGTTCATTTCTTTTATTCCCCTTCATCCCCTGTGCGATTAAGCGACGAGGATCTCCGAGAGATTTTCTTTCACCTTACCGACGCATACCCAAGTGAAATCGAAGACAACCCTGATTTGATAATGGCCTTGTCAAGACTATCTCAAGCGGATAAAACAACAGTGACGCTTGGCAGGGTAAGTCAAGTCATAGAACAAATCCTATCAAATGATAGGGATAATGAGCAAAGAGCGATGATTTTACAGCCCTTATATTCAAGAATCAATGAAGTGGATATGCGAAGTGTCATTCGCCGCCTTTCCTTTTTCCCCACTGTTGCTAAGAGGACATGGATAATATCGGCACTGGCAATAGCAAATGATGTGCCGTTCAGCGTTATGCGCCGATCTTGTTTAATCACTGGTCTGAATCAGGTCGCCCACTTATGTTCGATTAAAGACTACGATGCAATCATAGAAGCCCAAACACCACGCATCAATAATGGTATAATCATCCCCACGCCCTTGTCAAAGAAAATTGACGCTGTTCGCTTTTCAAAGTGCCTTGTTGATTCGCCCCAAGGTGAATTCATAACTGTGCATAAAAGCAAAGAGTCCATCGCCATATTTGATTCGGCAGGTCATGTCGTTGAAGAAACGGTTATATCAAGTGACATCATGCCTATGTGGTCTATTCCCCTTACTGTATTACCAGACGGGGTTTATTTGGCTGAATATGCCGATGGTAGAGAGATGGAGGTTTTGATTTTGGATTGTTATACTGCCGCCCCTAATTTGTCTTTAATCGAAAGGCGAGAGCAAATACCGAACATTATTTTGAAACCTATGCAAGAAGCACCATTTCCTAAAGCGGCTGAACAAAACAACAAGAATGCACTTTTACTGTGGAATCCATCATCACTTCTTACTTACGAAAATACTCAAGATGAGGTAGTGCTGATAGATCATAATACAAATCTATGCGTCTTTAGGGTCTTAAGTGGCATTTGGGGCGAAGTCGTTGAAAACGGCGGTATCCGCTTGGCTAAGTGGCGGATTGGTGCTGTCGATGCCGACGATTATATGCCAGTGGGGGTCATAGAGGCATCAGTTGATGTAAGCAAAGAATTGACAAAATACTGCGAGGATTCAAGCGCATACGAAGGAGAAAATGTGGCATTAAAAACGCCCGTCTTTGTCGAAGTAGATGTGATTTCATCTGGTTTTGGGGTATTGGGTGGATATGTTCAAGGCCGAATTACCAGCGTAGCGCACACTGCGGGCAAACGAAATGTGGTTCGCGTAGAACAATTAGATTTCTTAAATCAGGATGGGGATTTTGGAGATGATGAACAATGATAAGGAGGGCAAGCGGTTATGGAAAATAATGAGGGCAATGATACTCATACCGCCGTTGCTGATACTGATAGCAGGCTTGGTAATAGGGATCATAATTCTATACCCCTTGGTGGTGTTGAAACAAAAAATGAGCGCATAAGCCCCCTTGTTCTTCAAACATTATCCTTGGCTCAATACCTGCGGGCCGACATAGTATGCCAATTTAGCAATGAACGCCCCTGTGGTTATTTGATAAGGCCGCAAATTTGGTTTTTACGGATGACAGAACCCATTAAGAATCATTTAGTTTCTATTGGAGTCAAACCTCAAAAGCGATACACTAAAGCGGGCGACATTACGAAAATACTGCATTCAATAAAACAAATCGAATCAATTATTAAAAATCCGCAAGGTCTTCACCTCGTTAAACACTTAAACGGGATACTGCGGCAACCTTCTACGCACGAAGAAGTGTTAAAAGCACTTGATTTAATAGAGCAATCTTGAGAGAGGCTTTAAGTGTCAAACCCCTTTGGGTTGGAATGCGAGAAGCGCAAACATGGTGAAAAATATGGTATTGAATGAAACATTAAAGCGACAAATGGAGAAGAACAGTTGGAATGAAGAAGAAACGGAGAAGGCGTTTGCCGAATTCGTCAAAGAGTCATTCCCTGAAGTATGGAGTGCGGCAGGCCAAAAACTTGCCAACCTCGACCCTGAAGACTACGATTTCTTTTCATCCTCATGGGAGATTACAACAAACCGCCGAAAGGGTTCTGGTGGCAAGGGCGAAGTATGGGTTGGTATGCTTGTTGGATATGACGGCGAGCGAGATACAATGCAACGCCAGCGTGATACTGCGGTATCTGCCGCCGAAGCAAACATCAGCCAAGCACTACGGTATGGCATCAAAATCAAAGACCGCCAAATTGGAATCGGTCGTGCGTTTTTGGATTCGGGCAAATGGAAAGTCGCAAACGGCGACGACACCACTATTCATTCAGAAGACGCTAAGGGCGACGAAAAGCCTCGTTGGGCCATTCCTTTGTTTAACGGCACACACATTTGCCTTCTCAAAGACGACAAGAAATCGCCAAAAATGGCATATATGCCTAAGCGCACTTGGTTCTTCATTGGGAACAAGCAAAGCGAATTCTTCAAAGACGGCCCAATTGCCGAAATCCTCCCGTTGGAGTGTTCTTTCGGTGCGGCTGATGTCGATTTGAAAATCCTCCGGCCAATCTCCTTCAAGGCTGAAATGGAAGAGGCATGGACTGGCGACGGTTATGTTCTCAAGGCTCTTGACATTGAACCGACATACGGGCTTGAATGGGTTCCTGAAGACATGCAGGCGACCGCTACCAAAATGTTCTCTCCCGACCAATACCTCGCCACTACTGCGCCAGTTGTTGATTTGAATGATGCTATGGACTTTCACATGAAGGGTCGAAAAATGCTTCAAAGCGGTAAAGACTTCGGCCCACTGTTTGTTGTATCAGGTGTTGTTGATTATGTCGATCATGATGGCAAAGCCCATGAGTGGACTGATGGCGGCTTCAAGCATTCTTTGACTCTTACCAGTCAATCTCTTCGCCGCGAAGACCCCAACGCTCAAATGTGGATTGATGTTTCACGCACACTTGTTGCCGACCATGAAGCATTCAAGGTCAAGAAGGCCGATGGATGGCATGACTATGCGAAGGGTTCAAGGGTTTGGGTAGTTGTTCGTTCCCGCACATGGGAATCCACTACTGGCGACATCAACCTCAATATGGATGCAAAGGGCGTTTATGCCATGCCTCTACGCTCAATTGTTGCGCCAAAGGTCGATGATAACATCAGTGACCTCGGCCACCTCGACCAACCGGAGGGATACTGAATGGGATTCTGGGCTTCAAACGAAACCGGCGGTATCGCTTCAAAAGGTTCCCCTTGTATTTGGGGAGATTCATTTGCCGATATTCTTGATGCGGCTATGATTGAAATTGAAGCAACCTTTGAAATCCAAATTGGCCGAAAGCCAACGCCTGAAGAATTGCGTCGTGGACTCATGTTCGCCGCAGGCGGTTATGCTCAAAAGGCCAAGGAACAAAAGTCGGATGAAGTGCTTAAGGAATTAGGCGCATTCGATCCTGATACGGTTAAGGAGAGTGAAGAGTGATGGCTGGAACAGGATTCTTCGACTCTTGGGAACCCAAGGACACCAACAACCCAACGCCTTCAATGCCTGCCTCTAAGACCCCTGCGGTAGAAGAACCAATCGTCACCGACGAATGGCCCAAGGGCGACAAAAGCGAAGGCTTTGAGGATGTCTATGATGCAATTAGCAGTGCGATTGACGAACACCCACTGGTGGCGGGAATGCCAGCACCGGCAAAGCCTCAATCCAACAACCCTGCATGGTTGGCAATCGCCAAGGCTCGGATTCAAGCGGCCAAGCCGAACACTACTACCTATGTATTCAATGCTATTTCAGGCCATCCTAAGTCCGGTAAAACCGGAGTTGCATTGGATAGCCTTACTGATGAAGAAATCGAAGCGGGTGCTGAAATCATCCACATTGACTTTGACATGGGCGGGGAATCGACAAGAGCCGCACACCATCATGGTAAAACCAACATTCTCACTATCAATCCTTGGATACTGCATAAGAATCCAAGCCGTGTGCCTTATGATTTTCCCGCCACTTATCAAAATGTGATGGATATTCTTTTGGCCGCACAGGAACAGTCCGATATTCAAGACGCTTATGTTGTTGAACACGGCGAATTGCCAAAGCCATATTTGAAGACGGTTGTTTTCGATGGCGCAGGCCACTGGCTCAACATCTGTGAAACGATGATGAAGGTTGAAGACTTACAATTGGGCGATGATGGGATTGCTGTTTCAGGCAAGAAGGCTACTGTTCAAATTGGCAGGTTCAATTGGAACATCCGAAAGAACCGCTACAATAGTGCCATGACTGCATTAACCGAATTATGCCGCAGTGGGATCCACTGCTACCTGATTACGCACCTCAAGGACTCTTACGACTCCAACGGGAACGAGATTGCAGGTGCGGAGGTTCCTAATTGGTTGAAAGGAACGGAGAAGTGGCTACAACAGCGCACAGTCATGGAGACTGTCAAGGAACGCAACGAAAAAGGCGAATTGACCGGTGGCGTGAAGTCTTACGCTGTCCTCGTTGAAAACCGCACTTCTTTGAAGACTCAAGGCAAAGTCTTGGTCTTTGAACAAAACAAAGAAGGCGGCACATGGCATGGTTGGAAAGGCTTGCGTGATGGTTCTTTTGAACACCCTGATGATGTTATTTCGGAGTGAGTCGTATGACTTTGAAAATCAAACCGCCCAAGGCATATCCTGTGCCTAATGCGGATGGTTTGAATTCGACATACGCTTGGCATCCGGGTATGCGAGATTATGACGGCAAAGGAAAGGTGATACTACGCGTTTCTAAATCCTCATTGGGCGCATTTCAATTTTGCCAACAGCAGTATTTCATCAAGTATGTTTTAGGAGTCAAAGAGCCTTCGACTGATGACATGACAAGAGGAACAAATGTTCACGATGCAGTTGAAGACTTTTACAATAACCTTGATGTTGAGAAAGCATCAAGGCTTGAAGACACCCAAGAAATATATGATTATTTTAGAAGCCAAATACCCACCTCGTCTAAGGAGAAGGAATGGGGCGGAGTCATTACGCCATCAGCCCCATTTGCCTTAGATGAAGGACAGCACTTAGACCGATTTATGAAAGCGGAGGCTGTTCGATTCGCAAATAGCGATAGCAAACACTTCATACCATCTGGCAACGAGATTACAAAGGATGTTGTCGTTTCAATTGATGTAGGCAATACATCTGTTTTGGTTCATTTGACAGGGATTATAGATCGAGTCTTTACTGATGAAGAAGGCCGTTTGCACATTCACGAATTGAAGACTGGTGTTTGGAAATTGAACAACAAATTAAAATTAGAAGGGATGAGAAAAGAAATGGCTTTTTACACCTATATGATTCAAAAGTCCGATGGCATTGAAACCTCTTTTTGGGGTTGGGATCATACCAAAGGAGTGAAGGATTCTGGCGAAGACAGAATTTATCGCTTTATCGAACCTGTTCAAATTGCGGGCATCACAGGGATGCTCAAAGACCTTACAAGCCTTGTTGAATCGCACATGGCTTACTTTGGGGGATATTCCGGCGATTCGTATGAGATTCTATCTGGTGGTGCTGAAAGGTTCATCTGTGAGCCTTGGTGCAGGGTCAAAGGATACTGCCCCAAATACGAGAGAGCCTTAATGCCCTATGATATGAAACAACAAATAACAGGAGATGCGAAAAATGACTGAAATAAACAAAACGATGCTTGAAGTAAGAACACTGATTGACAAATTGGGGTTGGATTTTAATGAAGGAGATGCCGTGACATCGATCATCATGTATTCCTTAATCCGAAGAAAACAACCCCTAAACAATCATTTACCCTTTACAATAAATGAACAATTGAATCGGGCAGTCAAAGCAATCAGGAGAGATGCACCCACGCCAGCCAATGAGACTCTAAAAAAAGAACCGTATAAGCCATTCAAAAAATCGGATTTTCTAAAGGAAAGTGGCGACTATAATGACCCTTACGGTATAAAGGCCAAATTGGGCCGACCTAAAGGATCGAAGAATAAACCTAAAACCAAAAAACCGACTGGCGGTAAAGGAAAGAAAAGACCAGCCAGACAAGGTAAAAAAAACCGATGCTCAAGGTGTGGCCGATTAGGACATAAAAGGCCGTCATGCACTTACAAAACCCATATCAACGGCAAGACTTTGAAGTAAGGCGTTTGCTATGAGAAGGGAGTGCATAAAC
>TARA_R110002012_G_scaffold50931_2_pt1 | contig 10237 bp, 12 predicted proteins | sample TARA_R110002012 | Tara Oceans TARA_R110002012 (sample SAMEA4396515) | marine metagenome | biome: Westerlies Biome; feature: [DCM] deep chlorophyll maximum layer (ENVO:01000326); material: water (ENVO:00002006), including particulate matter (ENVO:01000060) such as... | depth 40 m
CAAACGAATCTCCATTGAGGGGTTGATAAGCATTGCAGAAGCTTGCCCTTGGTTTAACCCAATAAGCGCGGCCCCCGGTTGCTTCTCAATCACCTTGGCGTTGTTGCGGAATCGCCTCCAAGCCGTCATCCCCATAAGGATGGCGTTAGGAAGCTGACCCGTTGCCTTGGCGATTCCTTCAATAAGGTAATCAAGCTGCACAACTGGATCGGTTGTTGCGGCACTCCATGTACCCATTACTCCACCGCCAACGGTTGTACCATCTGCGGTTACCGCAGCGTTTACCGTGGTGATGACATGACGCTCATGCGAGAGCACGCTGCTCTGCACAAGGGTCTTGACCTTGGCTTGCTCCAAGTCCAACGGGTTTATTGCCCCTGCGGCATCACGCTCGGAATCATCAATAGTGATTTCCAAAGCTTGAGGCAGACAGTTGTAGGTTGGCTCACTCGCATCCATAAAGATGCGTCTTGCTGGCCCACCTACTCCGCGTGAGGTGTCGTGTACTTGAAAGGCATTCTTATCATCGTATGCCTTGTATTGCCCGATAGTCGCTGGCACCTGAACTTGAGGTGCAAGGAAATCGGCTGTCGCTGATTGCAAGTCATTCAGAACCCCTGACGCATAATTGGTAAGGGTTGGATTGACTGATGCTTCTGATCTTAATCCCATAATGTTTTAGTCTCCTATTGAATTTTAGACGTTGGAATACCCGGCAACCAAAGATGCCTCAACTAATTCAGTTGCGGTTCCCGCTTCCATAGCCACACCTGAAACATTGTTGGTGCTGGTATGCGCCTTCCAAGTTCCATCGGTGTGAATCATTAGGAGTCCACCAAGGGCTACCGTGCCACTCAATTTTACCTTTACCGTCCCGCTTGCTCCTGCCATAGAGGCAACCGTGCTTTTACCTGATGTGGTTTCTCCATCGAGAATCACACCAAAGTTTCCGTTGTGTGCTGTTGAAACTGCGGCTTCCCCAGCGACTATCTTGACTGCATACCCCTCTTTACCAGTTTGGTCTGCTGCCGGTGTTAGCGCGAAAATCGCCGCATCTCTTGTTAATGCTCCTGCCATAATGTTCTAGTTAGTTGTGTGTGTTTTAGTTAAACAGTTGCGGTCTGTCGTATCGCGTGGCCTCCCAAGCCTGTTCAAAAGATGAACCGTTTTTGGCTTGGTACTCCTTGGCGGCACGCATCTGCGCTTCACCGTTTGTGTCCATTGAGCCATCCTCCTGACGCTTGGCTTGCACCACGCGCTGAAAGACGGGGTTCACGGGAAGTGCCTCCAACGCCATAATGGCAGAGGGGTCGTTATTCAAAATGGAAACCCACTTTGCTTTTACGTCCTCGTCCTTTGGCGGGATGCGCCCGTCCTCTGTAGCTTTGTCAACGGCAGATTGAGCAGCAACTTCTTGCTCCTTCTTCTTATCGTCTTCCAATGCCTTGATTTTGGCTTTTAGTGTTTCGTTTTCCTTCTTCACTTCGGCCAGCTTTTCTTGAGCAGAGACTTCTTCCTTTTTCTTGGAATCGTCTTGGTTCAAGACTTCTTCTTTTATCTTTTCTTCTTTGATTTCTGCCATGTTACTGTCAGTTTTTTGATATTCACCATCGCTGGCAACTATCGGGGTTATGTCCTTGAACGCTGGCCGATTAACCAAGCCTCCCGCATTCAAAGTGGTGCCTTCAATTTCGCCTTTTGAATTAAGCGTGAATGTCGGACTAAATTTCCTGAAGTTTCTTCCTTGCAGGGCTTCCTCTCCTGCCTTTGTCCATTCGACCTTGGCACGAACTCCCCCAGCTTCGGGGTCTGCTCCTGCCCAGTAGAAGCCGGTTATCCACCCGCTTGCCTCTGAATCGTCATGGTTAAAGTCAATGAACACCTGTTCCTTGTCTCCTGCCGTTATAGTGGCAAAGGAGTTTTGCAGTAGCTCGGCAGTTTCAGCACCTACATCCACCGTCAGCTCTGCGGGCTTCCCGTTCTTGGTTGCCGTGATGTTGTGGGTTCCGGGCGGCAGATACTGGATGTCCTCCGGTAAATCGTCCCCCGGCAGCATGGTGCTGATGGCATGAACAATGTCCTGCTCCTCAAACCCCTTGGCCTTGTACTGGCTATTGCAAACCGCAAGCCTTTGGCCTTTGTCTGGAAATTCCTCTTTCATTGTATCGTTTGCCATGCAGCTTGAAACAAATTCATCTTTGGGTTCACCATTTGGAGTGGGTAAAGGCATTATGCTGCTCTCCTTTCATCAAGAACCTTTGCGTATGCCTTCACCTCCTCATTAAACACATCCGTAACTTGCTTCTCTGTGGGGATGCTGTTTGGCCAAGGCTTTTGGGTGACTGACTTCCTTAACAGATAATATGGGGTAAATCCTGATTCCTCCTGCATTGTTGGTGTCTCCCTCTCTGGCACCTTCAAGCCCAATTCCTTGTTTTCCCGCTTGGGCCTCTCCGTCTTGGGCAGTTTCCGCTTCGCCTCTTTCTTGGCGCTGAACTTCTGGCGCGGAACACTCCCGCTAGACTTGTCTGGCTTCACCAAAAGCAGATTGCCTTTCTTGCTCTTGATGACAAACAGGTCAGGGAAACGCCTTGCCCTTTTATCATAAGCTTCTGAAACAAGCGGAATGGTGAGGTATTGAACATTTTTGGCTTTTATCGTTCCCCCCTTGATTTTATGGGGAAGGATGGGACTGCCTATTGTAACCACAACCCGTCCGGGGGCTTCCACAATAGGTTCAGCTTTGTTGGCGTGGTTTGGGTCACCATTATTCACGGTGTTGCCAACCTTGTTCCAGAAATTAGTCCGCTTGCCCCCCAGCTTGTTCTTTTCCCTGCCGTTCTTCTCCCGGTAAAACTTGCGGAGATATTGAGACACACCCCTTGCCCCAACCTTGAGAACTCCTGTAAGTTCCTCATCGGTGAACTTCAAACGATCAATGCCAGAGGGCAGTTCTACCTTGGTTGCAATCATACTGGTGCCTCCTCAACCTTGGCCAATGGGGAAGCTTCAAAGCGTTTCACCGCTCCGTTTACCATTGCTGCTCCCATGTTCCTCTCCATCGCGTCCTGCAAAACCTTCGTGTCCAGCTTGTCGAACAGTTCAGGCATCGTGTTTGCCGCCTTGGCAATTGCCCTAACAAAGTCCTCATCTGTAACGGAATCATCCATTGCTTTATTCACCAACTGAACAAAGGCGGGTTTCACCGGGGCAAGCCACGCCTCGCTCACGCCCGTAATATCCTCCATCACATTGTTGAGCAGTTTGTCCCTTGGCCCCGGCTCTGCCCTTTGTGCGGCTTCCACCACGCCCTCCTTGGCGAACATAGGTGGCTGCATCAGGGAAGGCTCTGGCGGGGTAACGACTTCCTCCCCTGACTGCGGCATTGGCACATCGTGACGGTCGTAGAACCATTCCCGTGGCATATCAATACCGCTTCCCAAAAGTATCTGATCCCTCTGCGCCTCAAGCACAGGGTCACTTGGCCCAGCAAGGTCAGGGACAAGCTTGGGCATCTCAAAGGTGTCCCCGTAATTCAACTCACATAACGAGGTGACAAGTTGCTCATTCAACACATCCGCTGCCCAATCACAAACATCCTGCAACCTAGAGCGGAGAACATCCTCATGCACCTCGCCTAAAGCCCTGCTTCCAGAATCCCCAACATCGCTGGTTAAGGTTTGGCCAAGGATTGTTATGTCACAAAGCTTGTCGGCTATCTGAATGAAATAGCTTTGAGGGTTGTCCTGCCCTGACTTCCCTGCCTCCTTGAACTCCACCTGTGTCCCTGCCGGGAACGCTCCCCATGCCGCTGAACCCATGTTCTCCAGCATATCAGCAATGTCGTTCTTAATGTTGGCCGCTGCACCGGGGTCATAGGTCGCCCACCTCAATGGTTGACCAAACACTTGAGCAAAGTTAAGCAACCAATCCCGGCAGAAGTTCTGGCCACTCCACCAATAGGCCAACTGCCTCAATAAGCCATAGCCCATCGAGTTGCCTGAACGGTTCTTGTAGATGCCAATGAGGAACTTGTTCCTTGGGAACTCCTCATAAATGCCATCGCCTTGGGGGGAAAGCATCAGGTCAGTTTTGTCGTAGGGGAAAGAGTAATAGCGGGGATGACAGAAGTAGGTTGACTTGGGACAAATGCCCTCTGGCTTCACTTCCCAAAGGATTTCCTGCACGCTAAATCCCTTGCCCACCCCATCACACAAATCATAGATGGCATTGCGGAAGCCGTTTGTTCCCTCAATCGGGTTGCCCTTCCAATCGTCAATTGCGTACTGAACAAAGTCTGCCTTCTCCTGCGCTGAATCAGTTGGGCGTTCCCCCCTCTCGGTGAACGGCATGACGGTGTAGGTTGCCCCTGCCGCTGCGCTTTTCAGTTCGTGAAGGTTCTTTGCCAGCCTAGCCCATGAGTCCTCCATCAACTCATACACTTGGTATTGCTGCCGAATATCCCCGTTCAGGGCTGCGCGGAGAATAGCAATAACATTGGCTGGGCTTTGTTTGCTCCCCAGCGAATTGCTATCCATCCGGTCACGGTTGTTGGGTGAGATCACCCGCTTACCTATGGATGATCCGTTTAGCCCTTTTTTGGCTTTGAACAATCCCCCCAAACGGTTACTTAATTCTGCAATCATACCAATGTCGGCCTTAACCCAGCGAGCTTCGCCCTGCCAAGCATGATGTTGTCAGTCTCTTTGATTGCCCCTGACCCTTGGTTTAACAGAGCGGCATAGTTGGCCAAAGCCAATGCGGTACACCTATCGGCGTGACCATCTGAACGCCTCACCGCCCTGTACTGTTTGTTTCCTCCCGGCGTGGTCAACTCATTGACCGAATGTAAATCCTCCCGAATGGCCTTATCCCGTGGAACCCTCAAGCCCCGCTCTTGGAATGCCCTGCGTAAACCGGGGAATATCTTGGCCTTCAACCCCTGCGTGAACGTGCATTCCTCCAGCTTAAAAGCAAACCGCTTGGCTAAAGACTCGCTTATCGCATTGCCAATCCCTGTTGAGTCAATGGCAGCATGAGTAGCCCTGCTGATTCGGTCAGACAGAAGTTCCTCCTGCAAATGGTATGGGGTGTTTCGGAGAACCAAAACCTCCCTTGTCCACATTACATCGCCAACCTTTTCAAGCGTCCAAGCTACGGTCAGGTCATGCTTGCGCCCAATGTCTATGCCCACAAAGCGGACAGCATTCCCGTTCTCCTCCTCGCAGTCTAGGGTTGCCTCGTCGCTCACGCATTCGTCAATCAGGGTGTAAGGCAGCAGGACATTGGTGGCATCAACAAACTCGCATTCATATTCCTGCTCCCAAGCTTCGGGGTCATCCAGCCCTGTCTTCAAAGCCTCAACATCCATTGGCAACCCTTCCTCGATTGCTGAATGAATGGTTGTCTTATGCCTTACAAAGTTCAGTTCCTCTGACTTGTTCCATATCTCAAAGAACTTGGAGTTGCGCCCTGCCGGGGTGCTAATGATGCGGAGCTTTAGCTCACCCCTCAAGGGGTTGGAGATTGCTGGGTAAATGGCCTCGTAGATGCGGTCGGGCCTTTCGTGGAAGGCAAACTCATCCAGCACCAAGTTGGCTGAATAACCACGCACGGTGTCCGGGTTAGCCGGGAGAGCAAGGATTCTTGAGCCATTGGTGAACCTCACTTCGCTCGTCCTACAGTCAGGCTTGGGTAAATCCATTGCATCAGACACAACCCTCGCAACCCTGTTGCCCTTTAGCATCCACTCCTCTGATTGCCTTTGGCCCGCTGAAAGCACCACCCAATCGGTGTTAGGTTTGTCCACACAACTGGCGACAGCCTCAAAGGCTGAACCAAGTGAACCACCTATTTGCCGTGACTTTAGCCAAATCTTGAAACGCGAAGTATCCGCAACCCACCTTTGCTGGTAGGGCAGCATCAACTTGAATAGGGCTTTTGCGCGTTCCTCTTTAGTCATTCAGTTGTTTTCAGGATTAGGAGCACCAAGCATCTCCCTCCATTGGACTACCAATTGCTTCTCGCTAACCACTTGGCCCGAATGCTCCACGTTCACCTCGGCCCTGTCTGCAAACCCGCAGACGTTTTTCAGGGCGAAGATAAGACTGACCACGTTATTGTTTTCAAGGGCTTGCTGAACCAACTTACGCTTGAGGGAAGTTTGCAGCTTGGCCTTTCCCTTTTCATAGGCAACGCGAAACTGGCTATCTTTTTCCTTCATTTGGCGTTGAATCACATCGTGAGAGCAGCCAAGTAAAGTCCCCATTTCAGCAAGGGTAGCGTTAAGACCGCCAAGCCGTTCAACCAAATCAAGGTCAAACACAATCTTGGGCCTACCACCGGGATGCTTGCCATTACTGGTGGGCTTTGGTGAAGTTAAGCGGTTGCCTGTCGTTGCTCCAGCCATCGGGGAACAAGGATGCAGCGTGAACAGGGGGGCTGTTCAACGGTTAATTTGGGGTAGTACAGGCTAAAGGAGTTGGGTTTGTGCGAGTTTAATCATTTACATCAGGTGCAACAATCAGCCCTTCGCGGCGACAGAAGGCAATTAGGTCTTTGATTTTATGGTTATTGAACCAATAGACTCCATCCCTTTTATGAATCCCCATTCCTACAGCAGAAACCCCCTTTTGTTTCCCTCCTTCTTTTTGTGGCTTTGGAATCCATTGCTCATTGGGCCCAATGGTATGCCTGTTGCCGCTTTTCATTGTTAGGATATTATCCACGCTTATTGAGTATCCTTTCCACTTCCGTGTGCATAATGAGCAACTGCCTCCCAGCTAGGATGGCATTTATTTGCCCAAGTTTAACCATCATCCTCACCCTGTACTTGGTTATGCCAAAGATTTCTGCAACCTCTGGAACGGAGTAAGAAACTTTTTCGTAACCTTGGCGCAACTTATCCATATTTGCGGTGTTAATGGTTCTTAAATTTTAGAGTTACACTCCCCCAATAGGCACATTGATGATCGGGTTGATGTCATAGCTTGCCTTTTTCTTCCCATCAGACTTGCTTCCGTTATCTCTCCTTACGATCTTGCTGCCCCATTTCTTCTGTAAGAGGTCAAACTGTTCCTTTTCCCTTTGTATTGTGCGATAATCCGCGCAGCCTCCCTTGTTGGCGTGCTGCTTGCAGACATAATGGGCATAGTTGATCCGCAATATTTTCCTGTGTTTGTTCAGCATTTGCAGACTCATGTCATAATCCTCTTTGAGAGGCAAAGCTTCATCATATCTGCAATCCGCATTCAGGAAACCCCCGAACGGGCCAAGCACTACGTTGTTGAATGAAAACGGCGTATACTCTCGGTAAGCCCCTTTGTCCGGAATAAGGTTAATCCCCCACATCCTCACCCCTAATTGCTTGGCCAAATCAAACCCTGCGTCCACAAACTCACAAACCCCATCCGCTGACAATCTTGCCAACTTATTGGCATTCCACCTTCCAATGTAATTTATGTCGTCATCTAGGATAAGCACATTCTCGGTCTTGCTATTGTCGAGTATCCAATTCCTGACCCTGCCAACATTCCCTTGTGCTGCGTTAGGGCATTCCCAAACCGGCAAATCATTCTTTCTGTACGCCTCCGCTTGGGATTGGCACACCACATACTGCACATTGGTGAAATACTTGTGGGTAAACGCGCTATCAGGGCGCTTCCAGCTTGGAGCAGCGATGGTGAGTCCCTTCTTCATCTATCCTTTGCCCAAGCTATTGATGTAATTGGCCCCATCAATCACCCTGCCGATGCCCTGCGACCACGGCTTGCCGTTCTGGCGCTTGGCAGTAACCGTTTCAAGGCTGAAGTGAGTCTGCGCCGCAAGCCAATCAATGTCGTTATTAAACTTTAGCACGACATAGTTGTTAGACTCCGCAATAGCTTCGCTGAACTTCTCGCTCCCTTCCACCTCTTCGTGGTTCATCTCTAAAAGCTTGGCAAGCTCATCCCCATCGAAGCCGGTTAGCTCCATGTCCAAGTCAGTTTCACTCAACCCTGACAGCAGTTCGGTCAGCTTGTCATCATTAAGCCCTGACAATTCAGCAATGCGGTTATCGGCTACCAAGTGGGCAAACTCCTCTGCCTCTGACTCAAAGTCCTGCTCATCAATTGGGACAGTTTTGACATTCAAAAGCTTTGCAGCCTCTAACCGCCCATGCCCGGACACAATGAACCCAGAGCGTTTGCTCACCACAACTGGGCTTCGCCAGCCAGAATGGCGTATCACCTTGGCAAGCAAAGCAATCTGCTTCTCTGGATGTTTGTTGGGATTTTGAGGGTGCGGCACCAAATTAACCACATCCTCCAGCTTGGTGTGGTCGCAGTGAATCTGGATGTCGCTCATCTTACTTGCCGCCAGACGGTGCAGGTGTCGACGGTGCCGAGGCATCAATCACATTGATTTGCTCTGACAACATTTGGGTAAGTCTGCCCATTCCCTCGGCGGGGCCAAGGTTCTTGGCGGTGCAATCAATGGTATACCGGCTTGAGAAGTCGGTGGTACGGGTTTGAGTGCTGCTGCTTGTGACTGTCCCGGTGTGGGTATTGTTGTGGGAACCACCCACATCAAATGTGACCCCAAAGAGCTTACCCCCCGCTGACGCATGAACATCTGTGGTTGAGCCGTCCACCTCCGTGTCACCCTTAACTGAAGTGTTGTCGGTGTGAGCCGCAATCTGCATATCAAAATGCACGTTTACGTCCGTGATACCCACGTTGGGGATTTGAACCAGCGACAGAACGGGTGTCTTGATGGTTTGAGTTACCATCTTTATCCCATCATCGTCACCCTTAACAGGGCGCTCAATGTCAACGCTGATGCACCTTGTGGTGGTGTTGCCTTCCTTGTCGGTGTCGAACCCTATCTCGCTCACGAAGTTTAGGGTGGACTTCGCAAGTGCTGTGCCTCCATCACTCGCCGCTAGGATGGGCGAAAGGATTAAGTCCTTGATGGGAAGCCCCCTCATATCTGCTATTTGTGCGCTATCTGCTGCCATGATGTTTTTATATTGTGGGTATTAGTTTTGTTAGGTTATCACCGATTCTAGCCAAGCCTTCGGGCTTTTCCGTGCCGGTAAATTTGATTGTGACTTGAGCCATTTTACTGCCCCTCCGTTTTCCAAGATCGCCTACGGCTTCATCCTTGTCATGGTTGAGATCAAGTTCAAACTCTATTTCAACATCTGAAATGGTTAGGCCGTGGTGCTGCACCAGAGTAAAGAGCGGCACCTCAACCTTTTTCCCTGATAAAACAAGGGCGATCATCTTGGGCGCACCCTCCTCGTCAAAGTAATCCTCCCTGATCTTGGTTAGATGGTTCCCCTCTACGCTCTTTTGCGCTGTGACAACGGCAGAATAAAGGCTGTTGAATATGTCTTGAACAGAGGATGCCATTTATTTTGGTTTATCAATTCCTAGCTCTGACAAATCCACCTCTTTTGCTGGGGCCGGTAAGGGCACATCGCTCATGCGTTGGGAAAATTCCACGGTTGCCCCGTAGTTAATTGCCTCGTCCCCCATTTTGTTCATGAACTTCTCTAGGAACTCTGGCTCCACATCTGCCGCTGCCTTCAGCCCCTTGTTGAACGTGTCATCCGGGGGAAGCACTTGCTCGTTTTTCTCAATCAGCCCCATTTGTATGGCCTTATCCCTCCTCACATCCTCCACATCCATGCCGCTGTTGAATCCCCAAGGCCCGAAGGGAACCCCCAACCCCCCAATGCTCTGGTCGTTCATGCGTAGCCAGAACTCCATATCATCCTTTCGCCTAACCTCATTCCGGTTGCGCTGATGCAGGGGCCGGGGTTCCTTCCGCTGCTCTGCCCGGATAAACCTTTGGGCTGGGTAAGCGTCAAGGATGGCGGGGTCTTGCCCCTGCTTGTAGTAGCCGTAGGACTGTGCCTGTTGGGTTTGAGTGTCGAAGATCAGGTTAAGGCGCGACTCGCTGGCAATGTCCTTGGTGCGGGTAATCATGTCCCGGCTCATATCCTCCCCCGGAGGCAGCACATTCCCTAGCCCTGTTTCCTTGGCCAGCTTTTGCATCTCATAAACAAAATCAGCCCTGCTTGTTTTCTTGAGGGCAGAAACCCTGCGCCCATCAGGGGTGGTCACCATCTCCCGTGCCCCGGAAAGGTAGTCCTCCATCATCTTTTTGGAGCGGTTGAGAAACTTCATGCTCTCCACGTTGGCGGTGAAGTAAGCCCTCTCCCTGATTTGCGTGGGCATTGCTGCCCATT
>TARA_R110002012_G_scaffold24590_1_pt1 | contig 10235 bp, 20 predicted proteins | sample TARA_R110002012 | Tara Oceans TARA_R110002012 (sample SAMEA4396515) | marine metagenome | biome: Westerlies Biome; feature: [DCM] deep chlorophyll maximum layer (ENVO:01000326); material: water (ENVO:00002006), including particulate matter (ENVO:01000060) such as... | depth 40 m
TAAAATCTTCTGGGTGATAATGACTCATTCTTCTATTCCTTATCTAATCTAAATTTATTTATGCCATCTTGAATACGCAACATTGATTCGCTGGCTTCGTTTTTATGCTCAACTAATTCTATTCTTCCCGGTAACGAACTAGGCAATAATTCAATTGGTGTTTTTTCATAAGTTTCATAAACGCTAAGAAACTCTTTTTTCTTCCATGTCATTTCTTTTTCAGTCGAGTTACAAAGGCTTGACCATGTACCAAGAGATTTTACTGCGGCTACTGCTTGTTTGTCATCGAGATTTAACGAGCCATAAGAGCCAACCTTGCGTATTTCTCTTATTACCTGTCCCCATGCTAGCAACGCTTTATCTTCTACGCTTATCTCGCTTGTTTGAAGGTGGCGAACAATATCAGCAGGTTTAGGAAAGAATGAGCCATGCTTAGAGTCTAGGGTATGGGCATCAATACCGCCTCTAACCTGATCTAGTGAATAACTGGTTAACGCTGAAAAATAAATTTTCATTAAAGGCTTAGTTATTTCTTTGCTGTATAACTCACCTATGCCAACCATCAGCATTTTAAAATCTACTTTATCAGCGTCAGTCATTACCATTCACCTTCTAGGTTTTTAATATTCTGCTCAGTAGTTTTAGATAGTTGATTGCTAGAGCTGGTAGAATTCTTTTCCCAAGTTCTCACGCAAGCTTTCCAATCTTTAATTTTTGCCTTGCCTCGCATCCATCCGTTAGATGAATAGTGATCTACAAAGTTTTGGGCATCTACATTATTACAGCGTTCGTTACAGTAATGAAAAACTTCTTCTACTGTTGGCGGTGTAAATCTTTTTGACGCAGCTCTAACTTCTTTTTTGACTACTACCTTATTAACCGCCTTAGTGCGTAGGTGAGTGATTAAATCATCCATGTACATAGATCTACTATAACGGTGATTAGTCTCTTTCTGCTTTAATACAGCGCTTTCTATATACGCTATATTGTCAGGGTTTAAAGAAAAACTAAGTGGTTTTTGTTTTTTCTTCATTTTGTTAAGTCCTTGTTTTAATATCTGTTGCAAATATTATAATTATTATATTGACATGTCAACACCTTTTAATTATATTTAATTCAACTTAATAAAGGAGAATAGAGTATGAGTGATAACGGGAAAAGTTACACAATATATAAACAGGCAAACAGAATAAAAGAGTTAGAAAAAGCTATAGAAAAGCTTGATTGGATCTCTTGCTGGCTGTGTGAAAATGTAGAATACAAAAAATTCAATGAAGTTTTAGAGTGGAGAAAAGAAACTGACGCTTTGTTGAAAGAGCTTGAACAAGAGGCAAGTAAGTAATATAATTAAGTTGCAGTGTGATAGCTGTTTGAAAGAAAAGTTGATTTAGGGTATTTAGAACTGTGATCTTTGGTGGGTATTTGCATCAACTTTCACCCCTCTATCAACAGAGGTTGCAGTTTTAAGTACCCTTTTTTGTGTCTGTAGTTTGTCTATTTGGAAGTGTGACGAGAAGTTCTGAACATGAGGCAAAGCAGATTACAGGCACAACCCCTTTCAAGCATCTTATCAACTGCCGATATTCTCGGTAACTATCGTAAAAGAATCCGCAGAGTGATTAACTTAATAATCGAAATTTGCATTACTTAATATAAATTAACGTTTAGATACGCGGATAAATAACAGTTTAGTCATGGTTTTATGGTTTGGTCAGCCAACAAGGATGTAAAATGATATGTTAATACTGATTTATATTATTTAGCTCTATTGAGTACCATAAAGATAGTTTAGTTCTTGGAGGTTAAAGTAACCCATCCATGACAAACGTATCTAATGACCCATATTAATTAAATAAAGGAAGAGAGAATGATTATAGTATTTTCAATTATGATTGTTGTTATTATTATCTTGCTGCACGAAAGAGGTTCGCTAGAAAATAAAAAGGTCGATCTTATTTACGAAAGAAGTAGTACTGATGAGGTTATTTTGGAAACTGGAGGGGATATATTCTTTAGAGGGCAGATGTATTATGGGAGGTGGTACATAATAACGGACTTGCTAGATATGAATAAGAGTGATTTAAAAAAGATATGGCTAAGAGAGGACTTTGAAAAAGAATGGGGCGGGCAAGTAGTTTCTATATGCTTTTTAAAGAATTTAACTAACAATAAGGAAGAGTAATAAAAAAGGCTCAATTAAGAGCCTTTGTTTTATGTTGATTTAAAAAACTAACCTGTCGATGAAGTCACCAAGTTTTTTTAGTAGTTTCATTATTTACATTCCTTAGTGTGAAGTTTATTAATTAACTCAGTTAATATCTCAGTTTGTTTATTAGGTAATATCCCGTCAGCTTTCCTTTTGTCTGAAACGGCTTTTAATTTTTCGCCTATTAATTTATGTATCTGTACAGTAGTTTTCATTTTTAACGCCTATTTAATTAAGATAACCGAATACTAATATATAATAACGATAAAAGCAATATGTAAAATAATATGAAAAAGACTTGCAATCGCGAATTATAAGCGTATATTTAATAGCAGAAGTTAAGCAGGCAAGCAGATGTCATCCCGTCAACTTCTATAAACAAAATGACTAAGCCAATATCTGCAACTAATTTATTAAGGAAATATTATGGCTATAGATACTTATTACGTACCAAACAACAATCACGAAGCTGAGATTCATCACAAAGCACGATACAGAGCATTGATTGAATTACTTGCTGAGATTGACGAAAGTAAAATGAATACTGTTAGTCAAATAACAGGAACTATCATTAATAATATTGAAGAATTAAACCAGATTTTAGAGGGGTGAGTAATGATTAATAGTAAAAATATTTTCCAGAGAATAAACGGCGTTATATCAGAAGGGCTTTATATTAAACGCGGCTCCGCAGGTCAAGGGACTGGTGTTTTGTATGATGAGGTTATAGCGTTATTACAACCATTCTTAACAAAGTACGGAATAATTGTAATACCTGAAAAGGTTGGTGAGGCTAGGTGTCGCGATAACAAGAAAGGTAATTATATTTATGAATGTGACTTCAATGTTACCTATGTAAACATAGATAACCCTGAAGATAAATTTACACAACTTGTTGAGGCCCACTCTGGTGACGCAGGCGATAAAGCTCCGGGAAAAGCAATTACATACGCCGCAAAAATAAGCATGGTTAAAGTGTTTCAAATAGAAACTGGTATAAACGACGAAAGCCGAACAGAAGAAAAGAATTTTGATTTAATAAGTAACGATCAATCTATGCAGTTATTTGAATTACTAGTTAATCCTGAAACTGGAATGCTAAACCCTAAAGGTGAAAAAATAGCTAGAGCATTTAAGTTTAATAATATATCAGATATAAAGTCTAAGAAATTCAACGAAATATTAAAGGCAGCTAAATAATGAATATAATTAAAAGTATGGAACAAGGTAGCGCTGAATGGTTAGCGTTACGCCTTGGCAAAGTAACAGCTTCAAGAATGGCAGATGTATTAACTAAGGGGCGAGGCTCAGCGCCAAGCAAAACGGCTGAAACTTATATGATAGAATTACTTGCTGAAAGATTAACAGGCGCTTCTAAACCTTTCTTTGAAAATGACGCTATGAGATGGGGAACTGAAACAGAACCACAAGCAAGATCTATGTATGAAGTTAATAACGATTTTGTTAATGTTGATGAAGTTGCTTTTGTTGAACATAACGAATTTATAGGTATTTCGCCTGATGGCTTAATCGGTGATGATGGACTATTAGAAATTAAATGCCCGACCACCATAACGCAAATTAAGCGGGCTTTATCTGATAACTACAGTAAAGACTATAATACACAAATTCAATGTCAACTATGGGTTACTGAGCGCCAATGGTGCGACTTTGTAAGCTTCGATCCTCGACTTGATTGTGAGTCAGGATATTTACAACAAAGAGTTTTTAGGGATGAGGCTTTTATAGAAGACATGAAAATAAAAACTTATGCTTTTGTTGAAAGATTAAATGAGCTTCACGAAAGACTAACTAAATAAACCCTACACTATAGCGTTTTGATTTTGTTGTTACGTTTCGGACGGGAGAGGATAATGAAAATAGTTAAATTTAAAAATGGTAAGTACGCAATAAGAAAATGGTTTTTGATTTATTTTTATGCTGACGCTGATGATTTTGAGCGGTGGGGCTGGTGGCTTAGACATGACAAATATCATGCTTATATTGATGATTTAGATGGCGCTAAAAATCATTACGCGCATGTTACTTCCTCAAAATCTAACGGTGAAATTATAGAAACATAACCTTTTACTTAAGCGGCTGTTTACAGTCCGATTGAAGTTGTTGTTATGTCACCCAAAAACAGGAGTTTTAAAAATGCAAAGCTCATTTGTACTAATTGATAGTAAAACGAAAGAAATTAGAATTGATGGTAAAAACCAAAATATGCTTATATTTGATAGCGCAACATTAGCTAGACGATATTTAAAAAAAGTAGCAGACAAGCATGATAGAGAAAGCACGGAATTAGCTGAAGTTACACTAAGCATTAAAAAGGTAACATAACCTTGATTATTAAGCGCGGCAAACTTGTTTGCTCCGCTTGAATTGGTTGTTATGTTACCGGTACTAAAATTAAATTGGAGAAAGAAATGACTGATCAAGAATTGAAAAATATAGACGATTTTGTAATTGAATTAAGACGAATGGGGCAAGCAATTTACTTAGCCTGTGATGCAGAAGTTGCCGCTGATGTTTGCTTAAAAACAGATAAGGCTTGCAGGCTAATAAACAAGATAACGCAAGAGAATGTTAATTTAAAACACGAACTTGGTTTAGTAACATAACACTGTACTATGAGTATAAAGTACATCTTTCTACAAAATGAAATATAATAAACTCAATAGCTTAATGCTGTTTAGTGTAGAAAGGTGCATAGGTTAATAAAATGTTAACAATAATAACTAACACTGAAAAACTAAAGGTGAGAAAGATGGGAGATATAAGTAAGAATTTCAGTCGTAGTGAGTTCGCATGTAAATGTAATTGTGGATTTGCGACGGTAGACGTTAAATTATTAGAAGTGCTAGAAATAACAAGAGTGCAATTCAATAAACCGATTAAGATTAATTCAGGTTGCAGATGTGAAGAATACAACAAAGTCATAAATGGCGCTAAAGAGTCAAAGCATAAGATAGGGCAAGCTGCTGATATTGTGGTTAAAGACATAGACCCAATAGACGTTTATAAGTTCTTAGATATGTTTCAGCCGAATAAATATGGCGTAAAGCTGTATAATACTTTCGTCCACATAGATGTCCGTGAAACTAAATGGAGAAGCAAAGGATGATTGAATCAATTTATGATTATGTAGATCCAATAACTACCGGGAGTGATGAGATTATCGGCTATAGAGTAATCAAAGATAAGACTTACTGGAGTCGTAGGTATGAAAAGCACGTAAGGATATTGACCACTGATAAACCTTATGATGGTGCTACTGGTGCTTTCGACATAGACTCATTCGGCTGGTTATTCCATGATGTTTTGTCTCGAGATGGTTGCTTTGAAGATGGAACCAAATGCACCAACGCTCAAGCGTCATTTATTCTTAGTGATATTCTATCAAGCGAAGGTAGATGGTTTAGAAGTAAAACATGGCTTGTTGCTACTTGGTTGTTCGGCGGCGGTGAAGCTAGAAAGAATGGTATGTTTTAGGTATAATATATGGACTTTTCACTATACGGATTATTAGAATGCCTACAACTAAAAAACCTAAGCCCAAAAGCACTGGCGGCCGAAAACGTAAGTAATACACTTATTATTTTGTACGCTATATCTTACATGCTGAATAGAAAGGCTGTTTTTATAACGGCCTTTTTATTGATTGAAATGCTAGGTTTATTATCCCCTGTTGATTATATTACAGGGTGTTCTGTGGGTTGTGTAACCTATTGGCCTTACTATTTTATGTGCGCTATAGGGTATTCATTTTGCTACTGGGTTATATTTAATCAGACAGGCTCACTTAAAAAATGCTCTGGTTATGTTATGCTTGTATTGCTCGAATTAACAATAACCTATAACGAATGGGCGCAACCAACTATTGAAACGTTTCTTTACACACATTATGAATATATCATTATGGCTATTCATATTTACATCATTATTACAGTTATTGAATGGGGGCGAACGATTAACGCTACCAATGATATTTTTAATAGTATCGGCAGCATCTTCAGTAGTAGTTACTCTCTTTCATTTTTTTGGTACAATATACGCAAGAATCTTATTTAATCGGAATAACAATGTCATTCACGCCCGAAGAAGCAACACAAATAAAAATTGATGTTGGAGTGCTAAAAAATACTACTGACAAAGTGTTATCAGCGCTGAGTGATAATACCGAGCAGCTAACCACTCTTATATCAAAGATAGACTCGCACGATATTAGGCGAGAATATGAAGCTAAGGAAAGGTTAGAAGATAAGGAAGAGGTTGCAGAATTAAAAGAAGCTGTCAATCAAGTAAATAGCAGAATAGATGCATACATAACAGATGTTGCGCCAATCATAGCAAGATCTAAATCAAAGCAAGATTCAATAGATAAATTCAAAGATTCGATGAGTACAACTGGCGCTAAGATGTTTATGGTATTAATCGTGGTGGCTATCGGTGCCGCTTTAGGTTTAGATTTATCAAGTATAGTCAAATAGGGAACAATCATGGATTCAGTTCAACAGTTAAAATTAACGCAATTCAACACTAACCAAAAACAAACAGGCTCAAGCATTGGCAGATCTATCGCTTCATTAAATAATGATATTGCCGCAGCTATTGAGCATCAAGCATACGCAAGGGTTAATCCTGATGGTGTAGTTGATGCGGGTTTATTATCCGTGATGGGTTATAGTGTAGATCAGTTAATGGCACAATTCGCAGAAGTAGCAGAGAAGCAAACTGATTTATTGGCGGTTAAAGATGGAACTATGACCCCTGAAGCGCTGGTTACTAAGTATAATATTGATTTATCAAGTTACTCTAATTCGTTGATCTAACATGGCTATAGAAGCGTTTTTTACGTTAACGGTTGATAGTGTTGCAGGTAGTCATTCAGGGCTGCCTCAATTGATTGTTGCTGACAACTTTATTAACGCAGATGCTAATGCCTTAGATGGTACTAAATGGCTAAACGGTGGTGGTAATTTACGCGCATATACTGATAGCGGAAAGGCGACGAGGCTAGCCTTAGAGGTGGTTAGTTTCGTTACTGGCGGAGCGCCACAAGTAGAAGTGTATGTATTAATCCCTACATCAGCAACTTCACAGACGATTTACGTAGAATCTGACGCGGTAGCAATAGCACAACCAGCGGTTAGTGCGCTTTATGGGCGCAATGCTGTATGGGTTGATGATATATCTCGATTGCACATGAATCAAACGACACCAATTGATTCGACAGGTAACAACACACCATTAGCAGGCGTTAATGTTTCAATAGCTAGTGGGTTGAATGGTGATGTTTTAGATTTTACAGGCTCGGGATCTTATGTTGATATGGGGGGCGGAATACTCCCAACTAACGACTTTACCCAGAGTATATGGGTTAATCCAGATGCTCTTGCTGGTTTTCAAGGGTTTATTGGTAGCTGGTTAAGTTCTGAGGCTGGGCGTACCTATCTAGGATCTAACGGAACTTCTCTTAATTGGGATGGATATGGTGTAGTTGCTGGAAGGGGTACACTTGTTAATTCGTCGTGGCAATTCTGTACGGTGACAAGAACTGGTTCCACTGTAGTCATTAGTATCAACGGCGTAGCTCAAGGCGCAACAGTTACAGATGCAAACACATCGCCAGATAACGGGCATAATACTTTTATAGGGGCGCTACAAGAAGGAACTAATTACTTTTTTAACGGCAAGATAGGCGAGAACAGGTTAAGTAATAATTTTTCATCACAAGACAGAATATTAACAGAGTACGACAACAGAACCACAGCTAGTACATGGTGGACTTCGAGCGGGTACGGTGAAGCTTCTAGCGGAATATCAATAACACCTGATAGCGTTAACACTAATTACACAAGTTTAAATCCTTCAATATCATTAACAGGTGCTTTGTCGATAAGTGAAAGCCTTGTTAATATAAATTACACCTCGCTAGACCCGTCAATAGTTTTTACGGGCACAGTCTCGATAACAGAGCAGGCAGTTAATACTAACTACACTACTCTAAATCCTGCTATTAGCTTTGCTGGTATACTTTCAATAAGCGAACAGATAAAAAATATTAACTACACAAGTCTAGATCCGATTATAGACTTGACCGGGTTAGTTAGTATTAGTGAAGATTTAGTTAATTCTAATTACGCATCACTAGCAGCAACTATAACTTTGACTGCTGGAGCTGTAGAGGTAATTGAAAGCACAGTAAGCACTCAATACATACCATTTAATCCAAGTATATTATTAACTCCTGAGTCATTGGGGATAGTATCAACGGTTTGTTTTAATGGTGTATTAGTTGACTTGTCTTTTACTGGTGAGCAGAAAAAAGTAGCATTTACAGGTAGTATAAATTCATTAGTGTTTAACGGTAATTTCAACGAGCTAGAATTTAATGGTACAATACAAACAACATGTAACACAGGTAGTATTAAAACTAACTGTTAAGAGGAATTAAGAAAATGGCAGCAGGCGATTCAAAACTAGCTAACGAATACCCGTTACAAGCAGGTAAAGGGGCTTACAACAATTCAACAGACACGTTCAGGATTTTCTTTTGTTCTGATACTTACGCAGCAATTGATGAAGATCAAACACCTTTTAACTTATCTGACGTTACTCAAGTAGGCGGGGGTAACTTTCCTATTGCTGGAATAGTGCTTTCAAGTGTGACTTGGACCCGTTCGGGCGCAATATCAACTTTAGATTATGCAGACTTAACAACCATTGTTAAAAACGCATCTAACCCAGCAGCTATAAGAACTGCTGTAATCGTTAATGATACTTCTACAAGTGACGATATTTATAAGGTTGTTGATTTAACCGTTGATGGCTCAACTGCAATCGACGTAGTTAATAATGACTTTGATTATACTGTTAACGCTTCAGGTAGTGTAACTGGTACGGTGGTGTAACATGGCTTGCGCTAATAACTTAGTTAATAACTCAGGACAGACGTTTAAAACACGTATTACAGAGTGTGGAGATGATACTGTAACTATCGACGCTTCAAATTTTACTGAGGCTTTATATAGAATATTTGCGCCAGACCAGACAACAGTTTTAGTCACTGCTAGCTTAACGGGTGGCGAGGTAGTTGTTGAAGGTGATACGGATGAGGCTGGTAATGCTATCAATGTGTTTAGAACAACACTAACAAAAAGCCAAATGTTAGACACTATCATTCCACAAGGGCAATACATACATCAATTCAAGGTAACTAATTCATCAGGATTAGAGTTGCCAAGTGTATTTCAAAATACTGTTACAGTGGTAAGGGATAATGACTAAAAGTAAAGGCGGCAGACCTACAAAAATGACTCCAGAAGTTATCCAGAAATTAGAAACAGCTTTTATCGCAGGCTGTACTGATTTAGAGGCTTGTTGTTATGCAGATGTTGGTAAATCTACGCTATATGACTACTGTCAAGATAACCCTGCGTTTTCGGAGCGAAAAGAGACTTTAAAGAATCAACCAGTCATGCAGGCTAGGTTTATAGTGCAAGACGCGCTAACTACTGGTGATTTACCGACAGCAAATAAAGTTATAGACAGAGTGACGGCACAGAAGATTGACGCTACAAATACTAATATAGAGCTAACGCATGAAGAATGGCTAGACTCCCTTGAGTGATAAAAGATTACAGTTAAAGAATGATTTCGACTTTTATTCTCGTAACTGCTTAAAGATAAGAACAAAAGATAAGGGCTTACGCTCTTTTGTCTTAAATGACGCTCAACGATATATTCACAATAGATTAGAAGATCAGATAAAAAGAACAGGTAAAGTCAGAGCTATTATTTTAAAAGGTAGACAGCAAGGCGCGAGTACATACGTAGGTGGTAGGTTCATTCATAAGGTTACACATAATAAAGGTGTACGGGCGTTCATATTAACGCATGATGGTGAATCAACTAATGCACTATTTGAAATGACAGAGCGATACCATGAGAACCTACCAGTACAAGTAAAACCAACAACATCGGCAGCAAACGCTAAAGAATTACATTTTGGTGTATTAGA
>TARA_R110002012_G_scaffold298759_2_pt1 | contig 10234 bp, 16 predicted proteins | sample TARA_R110002012 | Tara Oceans TARA_R110002012 (sample SAMEA4396515) | marine metagenome | biome: Westerlies Biome; feature: [DCM] deep chlorophyll maximum layer (ENVO:01000326); material: water (ENVO:00002006), including particulate matter (ENVO:01000060) such as... | depth 40 m
GTGAAGAAATAGTTGCAACTGTTTTCCCCGAACCTGAAAGGCCACTAACGAGAGTTCCAAGTTGCTGTCCATTAGGATTGAATAATCTGTTAATGTCTAAACTCATTCGGCATCACCTTCAGTCTTCTTCGATTTCCTCTTGAAGAGTCTTGAAAATAAGCCTTTCTTCTTACGGTTAGGGTCACGATTTTTCATAACATGTGAAACAGGTTTTGCATATGCTGAACCGATAGTGACAGCCCAAATCATAGGGGGAGTTACAGGGATTCTTACATCATAATATTCCATTAATTGAAGAGTCGAAGTTTCTAATGTGTCATAATCTTCGTCTGTTCTATCAATAGTCCATTCAGGATTAGACATAACGCCACGGCCCCAATGAGTCAAAAGCCTATCAACGCCGATGAACATAGTTCTGATAACATGCCCTTGAGATTTCAAGTTGAACTCTTTGAACTTCCCGTCAACCATTTCTGATAATGGTTCAGGGATAGTTTTTGCTTTTACTGTCTCCGAACTGTCATCCATCCAATCAGTTTTGATGAATCCATCTCCACCATTTTCAACTTCTTCAACTTCAATTTTCTTAGGTGCATTGAGTTTCCTGAAATGTTTGTAAATAGAATTGCGAGACTTTCCGTTTCCTTCTCCATGACCGTAATCATCAAAATTACTCATCCATTTATCGGAGTCGGTAGGATGTCGGATTGCTTTTACCGGCATCAAGCATCACCTTTCATAGTTTCAACTTTAGAATCAATTGCAGTATTCACCGCATGACCAATCAAGTTCTGAACTCTTCTATCACTATACATTTCCTTGAATGCTAATGCCAATGCAACTTCGCAATCATGTTCATCTCTAAACTCATTATACTTCATGACTAATTTTCCAATTCCACCAAATAGAATAGCGTTTCCAAGTAAATCTAAGGTATCGGCATGACGATGAATATTCCCTAAGAATAGTTCAAGGTCAGGCTTCGCATTTTTCATCAATTGGTCTAAACTTGACCACACTTCTTCATCTGTATTCCACATACTATCACAATCTCTCTTGCGGCATAGAAGGCCACCATTTATCCAACAAATCCTGAAAGATTCTTGGCCGTTCTAAAAATCTCCTTTTGTCACTCATAACGAAAGCCGTCATGGTTTCATCTTGGGGAGTAAATATATTGATTAAATCAAAATCTGATTTCATCCTTGCTTGCTTTGCTGAAAGAGGTCTTGTAACTTCAATTTGAACAAATGGCTCTGAAGAATAATCTTCACAGAATCGGAATAGACCTCCATCTTTGTAATCTCTCAAGAAATATGAAGCGTTACCTCTGAAAGTAGTCTTACAATATTCATCATTTATCACTGAATAAACTCCCGATTTTTGAACTATCAAATCGCCATAGACTTCAATTTCCCATCGACCTAAATTGAATGGGGCTTCCAACGGTCTGTCGGGAATGATGTTCAAGTTTTCTTTAGGGAAAATAATTCCATCTGTCGCAACCGATAGAGCCTTGAAATTATTCAATCTGATTATCTCCGAAAGTCTTGCTCTTGTACTTCCGGTACAAACTGATGCCAACATAGGATTCCATAACTGTCCAATGTTTCCATTGATACACTGAATTAATTTCCCATAACCTGAATTAAGGCATAATTTCGAGACAATATACGGGACTGAATCTTTTTCAGAGTTCATTTTCATATTATAGAAACGGTCAATGAATGGTCGAAGTGGATATACTTCTTCATGTTCAAACTTAATCCATTCACCGATTTTGAACTTGACATGAGGCCACTTGCGGGCTTCAGCGATTTCATCAGCCGTGAACCATCCTTTGACAATTCTTGCCCCGACCATTGTTCCTTTCTTGGTCGGTTTTACTAATGGATAGAATGGAAGACCTTTTTCAAAAACTGCATAGACTTCAGCACCTCCAAGACTCATAGGCTTACGACGGTCTAACCAAGATTCAAAAGATTCTTGACAATTCCCACGAATCCAAGTCCCTTTCGTAATATCGGGAAGGTGATACATCACATATGGATAGGCTGAAACTAAATCGACTCCCAAACAAGAATCGCCATTTCCATTCCCAAAAGTCCCGCACCCGCTGGTAGTAAACCAGCCTCCTTGATACATTGAAAGAAATCTCTGAATGATTGCATGACCATCTTCAGATTTCTTGAAATTATTCATAGTTGGCAATTTGCATAAATCGAGCATATTCCTTTGTGCAACATTAGCAACCGAATAAGGCATAATGAATCTCACATCTTGAGAAACGAAATCATTCCTTCTCATCCGTGCTAATTCACCACAAAGAACAGCGTCCTTCACGGCATATTTTTCAATGTCTTCTCTGTAAAAATCTCGATATTCCGCTTCACCAAAACGGCCAGCATCTAAAACAGAACCGTCAAAACATACATCAATTTTTGAGTCGTTCAGAAACTTGGCTGAAGCATCATTCAATCTCATTTTATTGTAAAATTGTGAAATGTCCCACCATAGGATTTTACCTATTCTATGATTTTCTTCAAACCAGTCTTTAGGCTGAATCATCATGAACTTACCTTCAAGATATTTGACTTCGACTTGCCCTCTTTCACAATCGACTGTCACTTTATCGCCATTCAATAATCCATCAATATCTTCATCAGTGAACTCTTCCAATTTCAAAATGGCTTGAGCATCATATTTGAGATTCCAAAAAAAGAACTCTTTGGTTGTCCAACCGTGGGTTGTTTTCTGATTCTTGCCTTTTCCTTGCTTCCATTTTGAACGGTGATATTTGTTGAACATTACTTCGATTAATGTCTGAAGAGTATCAATTTCCCAAACTCCATATTCAGTTGAAAATAACCAAACTCTCCCATCAACGGTTTCTGTATCTGCGCCACACATTTTTGTTTCTGATAAGGAGGATTTGGCTTGCTGTTTTCTTCTCTGTGTTTTCATCAGAGGTAATTCTTTCAACGGAAGAGATAGACCCTTTTCGGGTTGAATCAAATTGACAAACTTTGCTGGCATTCCAAAATCACCTCAAAAGAAATCTTCAAAGAACTTGCCTATTGAATCCGCCGTACTCTCTAAATCTAAATCCCAAAACGAATATTCAATGTCTTTCATATAGTCATCATATTCTTCAGAGTCATAAGATTCTTCGCCTTCTTCATCAACTTCGACTGTAATCAAATCATCAAGGTCGAATATATCAAACAGGTCAAGAATGAACTCTTCTTCCTCTTCTTCCGGTTCAGGAAGTTGGGGAGGTTGAGGTCTAGGTGTAGGAGAACCACCGCCCCCACCGCCACCACCGGCTGAATATCCTCCGCCGATTAATTCCAAATATCTCTCAATTATATCCATTGACTTGTATCGAAGAGACATTTCACCGGCCAAGTAATCGAACTCGTAGTCTTCAGCGATTGAGATTGCATCATATTCATCATAATCAAAATCTCCAATCTGTTCAATAACGAACTCTCTTTCTGAATCTGATTCAGCAGATTCAAACATTGAAACTAATTCATCAAGTTGGTTTTGGGCATCATCCATTACGGCAGACAAGGCCGAATCACCGTATCTGTCGATTATATCATATTCGTCAAAACTGATATAATCACCAATACTACGACTGAACTCCGACATACATTCCACCTATTACTATCAAACCAATTAAAATCAAAATCGCTATTTTTACAACTCTCAAATCATCTCTAATATCATCAACCTTTTCCACTGGTCGATTGAAAATTGTGAAAAATATCACTCCCGAAACCATAACTCCGAGAGTCCAACTTCCAACAACCAGCCAAAGATTATTGCCTGTATTGCTTGACAATTTGACACACTCTCGGAATTGAGATTTCAAACTTTTTCGCTAATTCAGCCATTGACCATTCGCCGGTTGAATATAGATTCACAATGGCTTTCCGTGATTTCAGGTCGGTCTTTCTTTTTCTTGTACGCACTTCTTGAGTAATTTCCATGTGATAAACTGTGGCCCGTATCTTAAAAACCTGTCTTTAATTTAATTAAAATAAAAAAAAGCCCTCCACAGTTCCGAAGAACCATGAAGGGCGGATTCCCGTTTTATCGGGTGTCAGAAATCTGTTAATCTGATTTCAAAAGTCGATGTCTAATTCTCGGACATCAAGTAGTTCAGCAACTTTGCGCACGATTTTATCAATTCTCTTTTCGACATTTGCAATCATGAACTCAACTCTGCGCTCAACGCTTGCAATATCTTGCACATTGATATTGGCCTTGATAACGGTCTGCTCTAAAACATCGTTAGTTTCAACCATCTTCTCCCCCAATAGTTGAGTTACACTTGTCACTTCATCAATAAACTCGGTTAGTAGTTCAACTCCTTTCTGTATCTGTTCTGTCATATTTTTTCACCTCCTACATTTTTGACATTTTTCGCTCGGTAATCTTAGACTCACTTTTCCACATTTTCCACACTTGTAATTCTGCTTCACATTATTCCTCGTCATTTTCCACCATTCCATTTCAAGCACCAAGTTTGTCAGAAATCTCTTGGATGACTTCATCCATAAGAGAATCGCGCATTTCAGAAACAAGACCATCAAGAGTTTCCATAGCCTTGACCTCAATTGCTTGAATATCCATTCTTTCAGCAATTTCATCAACTGAAATATAGTCTGCTACACATTCAGGACTAATATAATCTGCAACATCTGAAGCGCAAATATTGTCAGCAATATTTTCAGCAATTTCAGATTCATCGACTTCGACATAATCTGCGACATCAGATGCCTCAACATAATCTGCGACATCAGATGCTTCGACATAATATGCAAGGTCAGACATCTCAATACAGTCAGCAAGGTCTGAATAATCAAGTTGATAGACAACTTCTGAATAATCAACATGAGTCAATATGTCACCCATGTCGAGTGCATTTGCAACATCATATTCAGATGGTACAAGTTCAGAAATCAAGTCCATAATTCGCCTAACCTCATCTGCGCTCTTCTTCTCTCTTCGTGCTAAAATCCAATTCTTCAATATTTTCAATACCAAGTTAATCGCCTCCGTTAAACTAAGACGGGAGGTATCTTAACTTAAACATATCTGTTGTACTACAAGCCTCCAAACCTATTTCCGAGGGGTTAAAATAGCCCCGACTCACAGTTAAGTTTGAGGGAAAATCATGTCTGATGAAAACCGAATAGATTGGGGAGTTGAAGAAACTGCACCAAGAGGCGTGACAATAAAACTTCAGGAGATTCACATGGATGAATCACACGAAGTTGAAATTGTTGAAATGAAAAATACCAAGCAAGGATATATTGTATGCACCGTCAATGCACCGACATTGAACGGAGATACCCTATGGCTGAAAGGTAGTTACGGATTACAAAATGGGGCCATCAGTTTGATGCGCCTTGTCAACTCCGACCTACCATCTGATTATGAAGGCAAGTCTTTCATGGTTGGAAAAGTCCCATCTGAACAATCCTCAAGTGGCTACCGCTACGAATGGGGATTAGTTGTTGTTTGAACCTGATTAAGATAGCATAATTCAGAAACCTGATTTTCAGGACTTCGCCCTCATCAAGAGTTCGCTCTTGGTGGGGGCTTTTTTCATTTTTCTAAAAATGCCCTCTCCTTTTGTCATATTAATTTATAGAGCAAGTTTCATTGAACAGACCTCACCCACCCCTTAATCTAAGGGAAAATGTCAATTTTTTCAATATTTATCTTAACGAGTTCTTGATATACGGTCATCATATGGTTGTGGTATGCTCGGAGCAGTATTATACGGAAGTAGCATCGGTCTTGGACTCGGTGTTGCTGGCGGCGCAATTAACATAGTGACTAGAACCCTTACAGGCACAGGATGGATTTCTTGGGCTATGTCAATGGGTAATTCAAATGGCGGTGGACAGTAATGTTCGGTATGCTTGCTGAAGAAGGAATGGGATTCCTTGGAATGTCAGTCGCATTCATGGCCGGTGCCGTGACTTTTGGATTGATTTACAACGCTATGGATGGACTAGGACAATCTGCCGTTGATAATGTAGTCAACCGCATTCGCTGAAGGTGATTTTGAATGGCAGTTACTTGGACAAAAGCATATGAAACTTCAACCGTTGGCGATATGCCAACTTCAACCGCAAACAATTGGAGTCAAGGTTTCACAGTCAGGTCAGGAACTCTTGAGTTCTTGACTCTTCGTTACAATCTTACATTCGCTGTCGGAACACCCGTAGCGGCTTCGGATATTTCAACTCTAATAGATTCTCTTAGAGTAATCGTCAACGGAGAAGTCGCACACGACTTTTCGTCTGGCTACTCAAATAATGACATCACAGTCGCTTCACAATACAACTACCTCCTAAACAAAATCGGTGGAAGAGTTGTTGAAGTTGACCAAGCCTCAGATGTGAAAGTTCGTGAAGGTTACATCAATATTCCACTTGGCCGAGTTCTAAACTCGTCAGGTCAGAACCGTATCGAGTGCATCGTAGGATGGTCAGCGGCGGCTCAAGCAATCGCTTCAGGAACTCTTGAATGGTGGTGCAGATATAATTCTGCAACTGAAACTATGACGACAGTAGTTCCAGCAACTTCATTCCAGCATAGCGCATCCATCGAGCAAGTCGTGGTTCGCTGTCCTACCAATTTACCAGCAGGTTCCTCAATCGCAGGGCTGTTAATCGTAAATGACAATGAACAGGATGAACTCGGAAGTCAAGGAGTCAGGTTGAACGCTTTGTCAGATTTCGGTCTAACAGCGAGTCAATGGAGAATGATTAATTCTGATTTGATGAACGGTATTGAATATAACAATGGAAGCGCAAACGGTCTTACCACTGGTGAAGCCCTTGTCTATTCACAGAGATTGAAAGGAGCGTTATTCATACCAACTTTCAACCTATCTCTTGGAGATATTCAGGTGATAGTCGATTCGTCTGCGACCGCAGTACGCAAATATTTCCCAATCATTACCACGCCAATTGGCGGAAAACTGAAACAGGAACAGGTTCAACAGGCCCGCCTAAGTGGTAACACTTCCAAGGCAATATTGTCTAACGACCTTCAATGATATTCCCCAAACCCCCGAACTGCATCCGCTCGCCTCGCTCAACTCATGAGCGGGTGTGGTTCAATGGTTTTCGGAAGGTGAATAATTATGACAAGCATTCAAGGCGGAGTCGGTAAGGTTACAGGTTCAAATGACAATCTTGCCATCGCTGTCCAAGATGTTCAGACGATTGTGATTCAATGCCGTGAGAATGATTCATTCCTTGCATATAGTGAAAGTGGTTTGACTAGCGATTCAACAAGAATCAAACTTTCACAATTTGCTTCTTCTGCATCTGCTTCAGGTTTAGTATTGACATTCCCCACTTCTCCATTTTCAGGGACTCTTTGGTTCAGTTCAACGAGTGCCGTTACAGCATCGAAAATAATCGTATGGTCTGTTCAATGTGGAAGTGGAGGTCTTTACTGATGTTTAGAAGAGACCCGACTTCATGGATGAATCCCTATATCAGGGGAAAAGGCGGCAGACCTTCAAAGGAAGAAGTAAATAGAAAAAGCAAAGAATCAGAGGAAAAAAAGTTTCCATCTGATAAGGATGCAGAATTGGTCGAGAAGCACGGTTTCAAATATTTGACTTGGCTTTTGAAAGTCGATTTTTCTTTAGTGAAAGAACCTGCAAAATTGCAAGACTGGGATTTTTGGAAGAATAGTGCCTTCACTCGATATTCAGGAAAAGTTCACACTCTAATAGGACATTACGAAATCGAAACAGAAAAGGACAGAGGAATGACTGAAGGTTTCACACATTTTGATTTGATTCATTTTCCTGAAGTTGAACTTGTCTTACAGTTGGAATTGAATGAAGATAAAGGTTCAGACAATAATTATGGAATAGTCGAAAGGACGATTACAATTCCTGAACAGACATTATACTTCGATAATTTGAAAGCGGGAATATGGAAAGATGGTCAAGTCAATCCATACGAGTTGAATATCAAAGTCGATTTAGATTCAAAAAAATATACTTGGGGCCAAGACAAGTATGATGATATTGCAGAATGGGCAAGTTGGCAAGATTTAGATTTGAGAGATGATTGAAAATGGTAAAAGGAATAAAAGGAATTAGATTTTTTAGATGGCAAGATTTTACTCAAGGCTCTAAGGGATATTCGATTCCTTTCTTCAAAGGCGGACCTTACAAGAGAAGTCTCTTTTTTGGATATGCCGGACCACATCGAAAAGGTGGAGCATTATACCGAAGGAAGGATGATTGATATGGGAACCAAAAAAGGACAAGTTCGCAAGACGGCTCGCAGAGCATATGAAGACCCTCGAAAGAAGGCTACAAGAAAAGACAAAATCGAAGCGGCTTCAAGATTCAAATTACTCCGTAATTTAGGAAATGGAAGAAAGAGAGCCGGTGAAGAATTATTTGATTCTTGGTTGGCAACTCTTAGAGAAATTGTGAGGCGATATTGATGAATCGACTTGTAATGTATGCGGGAATAGGAATTATTGCCTATTTCGTTTTTATGAAAATCAGGAGGGATTGAATGCCAAGGAAAAGTCGATTCACAATAAGGTCAATGTACCCATTTAGAGGCATTGCTTTCAAAAAAGATGGTAAGACTATTGGAGGATATTCCCCCGATAGAAAACAATTTTGGAGAGTTAAAGAATTACGAAAAGGTTCGTTCAAAATATGGAAGTGATTGATATGAAATGGAAGACCTCGAAAATATTTTCTTCAGATTTGCTAAGATACAAAGCATATAGAGGGAGAATCAAAACCGTAAATATGCGGAGACTTAAAGGCGACAAAGCGACTCCTACACTTGATTTTTCTGACTGGTTTAATCAATTAAGATGATTTTGAAAGGAGTGATTAGAATGACTCAAGATGATGTCCAAAACTCTCGAATCCGAGACTTAGAAAATAGAGTCAATCAGGTTGAAAACGACTTGGCTTCTATTCTCACCGAATTAACGAATATCAAAACTCTCGCAAAGGGATTATTCATGCTCGCATCAATCGCACTTGGAGTTGACATTGTGCCGATGTTGGAGGCGTGAATATGGTTCAGATTGAAAACTTGAGTATAGATTCTTTGAGATTGATAGGCAGTTCATATCAAAAAATTGTAGTCCGTCAGCCTGTCAAGGTGGAAATGTATGGCTATGTCGTAGCAAATCAAAATGGATTTTATCTATTTTTCAAAAATGACCCAAGTTTGGCGACTCTCGAAGACGGGACAAAAACCTACGGAGATGGATGGCTTATTGTCAATTCAGCAACCAAACAAGGCGTTACATTTTGGAGTTATACAGGAAAGTATTCTGAAATGTCAGATTCATTGAAAGAAGAAGTTGTAGTTGGTTTCAACTCCGTTGCACAAGGCGAAGATGTAGTTACAGAAAATACCGGAGACAAGTTCGAGTCAGTAAATGAAAAAGGCGAAACTATCGCAGAGGAAAGAGAAAGAGAATCCACCGAGACAGAGACAGATAATTTTCAAGGTAGGGTTTTGAGAACTTCACAAATTATCAGGGAAGTTGATGAAACCTTAGAATATACTTCATCAGAATATGGTGCAAGCAATCTTCAAAGAAAAGTTAAGATTGAACTTATTGAAAATACAACTGAAACATGGCAAGATGATTCAAATGAATATCGAGTTGATAATGTCAGTTATACAGTCAATGGAGGACAAGACGGTTCAAGGAAGTTTGATTCACAACTTGAAGCAGAAGAATACTTTCAGGAATTATATGATAAAATCGCGAAAGACTTCAATGAAAGTGCTGAAGAATCGGCAAGAATGATTTCAGAAAATGAAACTACATCAGAAACTTTTGATGAAGTTCAAGTTTATTGGAAAGAAAGTAATTTGAGTTTTGAAGAAATGCTTCAACCTAACATCCCAAACAATGAACGGGCCTTCAAGAATGGGACAATCTATCGTGGAGGTTTTGACGATTCAGTGAAATGGTCTGAAGGTGGAAATAAAATCGAACTGATTGATTATGATACTCCAAGAATTACAGCCGAAGGAGTTTCAGAAAATCTTTCAGGAGGCTTGAAGTTTGAAGTCAATTATGGTTGGAGAGTTTCACTAACAGTGAAAACCAATTCAATGACATTCACTAATAGTTCAATATCAGAATCAGAGTTTATTGATGGAGTTTCAGTGGATGGGAGAGAGTTTGA
>TARA_R110002012_G_scaffold262764_1_pt1 | contig 10231 bp, 7 predicted proteins | sample TARA_R110002012 | Tara Oceans TARA_R110002012 (sample SAMEA4396515) | marine metagenome | biome: Westerlies Biome; feature: [DCM] deep chlorophyll maximum layer (ENVO:01000326); material: water (ENVO:00002006), including particulate matter (ENVO:01000060) such as... | depth 40 m
GTGTAATGTCGTCGCGGTCAGGGTTTGAACGTACTGGTTTCATATGCGGAGGTTATCTCACGGCGGCGCTTAAGGCTAGGTATTATCCATATATCCGCCCCAGTCTTATGTTGTCATATACGTCCGATAATTTTGCATTATCGGACGTAAAAATAACATAAGGAATTTTGCGATATGTCATTCACGTTCATAGACCGGACAGCCTTAAAATACGCTTTCTCGGCGTTCGAATTCACGTTTAATCGGTGGACTGTCCTTACGCTCAATCTGTGGATTCGCATCAACGTCGTTGCCCGACGACAAATCCTTCGCCAGAACTTTATCCATCAAACGCGCACGCGCGCTTTGGCGTCGTCGTTCGGATAGGCCCTCAGCCGCGATCCAATCAGGATGTGCGAGAATTTCGTAGGCGAGACACGCATAGTCAGCCGGTGGGCGCTTTGTTGGGGGCTGCACTCTGCGAACGGCCCGTGAGGAATCATTGCGGTGTGTCTGCAGTGGTGCCACCCGCCGAAACAGACGGGCGGCCGCTGCAGGAATTGCGCCGCCACCGCACAGGTTGGGACCGAACAGATCACGTAGAACAATCAATGTCAGGGTACGCCAGCGGACCGACAATTGGCCAAACGGGGCTACGAAACCAACAGCATGCCTCACCTCAAAGGGGCAACGCCAACCCTCCTGATCGAACCACAGAGCCAGAACGGGGCGGGCTGCCCCTGGTCGGTCGAGCGGGGCCCACAGCATTGCAATCCTGCGCTCCAGGCGTCTCCGTTGCTCGGATTCTTCTGTCGCAATTTCGCCAATCTGCTTTTGCAGATCGAGCACCGCGCCGACAAAACCGGCATCCGGATATTGACCGCCCTCCCCTCCCCGGCCGGTAAGCAGAGTCTCGCACGTGTCACAGATCGGACGCGCATGACCGTCCCGCATCCGGAAAGAAACATGCAGACGCCGGTTGCAGGAGGGGCAGCGGTCATCGAGCATGCGGCGGTGCGCGGGACATGCGCAGCGTTCGGCTAGCATCCAGTCGGCTCTCAGGTAGCTGTCCCGACCGGCGGCACGATCACCATCGAAGCAGGCAAAACAGACCGCGAGCCGAGGTCCCCTCCTTGCCAAATACCAAGGAGGTGAACGCCCTGGGTGGCGCCGCATCAACGACAATTTGCGCACGCGCATGGGATCGATCCCGCAGGGTCGCGCCCATAATCTGATCTGGTCGTCATGCGGTGCGATAACATCAAGAGACTTGGACGGCGGATCGTTTTCACTGTCAGGCCCCCACCAACGGGTCAAGTCGCGCGCTTGCAGGCCGTAACGACAGGCGACCCGCGCAAGCCAGGATGACAACAACTCGTCTCTGAACGGGCGTGGGGCGACCGGAATCCGCCCTGCCCTGCTCATCGACCGACCGTTTGCGACACGGCTCGCCGTCGCGGAATCTGCGTCATTGAAACGAGCGGGAGGATCAGATCATCACCGAAGCTATCGATGTCAATACGTTCCTTGCCCGACCGCACGGCGTCTTCCGCCGCGGTTTCGATCAGCCTGAATATCCGAGCCGTCACGCCCGATGTCAGCGCATGAATGCGGGCCCGTACCTTGGGATTTTCGAAGTCGGAAGGTTGGCGGAGCGGCAGGATATGACCGAGGCTTTTTAGAAGGCCCGCGAAGGCAATATCATTGTTCCAGGGCTTGAGATGGAAAGCCTCAAACCGTTCAGCCAGTTGGGCGTCGGTGAGAAGAGCCTGTCTTGCAAGGTCCGTGCCCGCACAGACAAGCGGAACCCGCAGATCATTGGCCAGAAACCTTAACGCATTCAGAAAGATACGCTGCTGCCGATAAGTGCCGGCCAGCATGCCGTTGACCTCGTCGAGTATGATCATGCGCGCACCCACGGTGCGCAGCAAGGACCGGCAGATGTCTTTCTCTCGGGCAAATGTACCGGTCGCTATCGCCGGTGCCCCCATGCTGGCGAGCAACTCGCGATATAGATCGCGTTCAAGGGGCTCTGACGGTACCTGTGCAACCACCACAGGTCGGTGGGTGACCCCGGTTGCCTGACACAAGGTTGCCGGGTGGGCACGTTCGAATTTGCGAACGATCTTGGTCTTGCCCATGCCTGTACCCCCGTAGATCAGCAGACACGGCATGCGGTCTCTGGGTGGATAATCCATCAGGGCGGTCAGACGGGCAAGTGCTGCGCCTGCCTGATTGAATCCGATCCATCGATCCGCCTTGATCCAGGCGATACGTTCGTCATCGGGCAGCGCCGCATACCGCCGATAGGCTGGATCGAGATACGCGAATTCCTGTTTGCCGCTCATGACCATTCCTCCACCTCATAACAGGGTGGATCCAGAGGCTCGACAGCACCGTTATCTTCAGTTTCCAGATCCTCGTCCCCGGCAGGCTCCCAAACCCACTCACCCGTCCCGTGCGACAAAGCCCGGTCGCGCCGTTCAGCCAACCGCCTGACACCTTTTGTCTTTGCTGTTGCCGCATCTATCAAGGTCCGTTGCTGTTCAATCGTCGCAAACAGCAGGTGTTCGTCCAAGAGCGAAAGGCCTCGCTCCCTGAGAAGCCTCTGGGCACGGCGGTGCTCGGCCAGCGTGATCGGCGGGTGACGCAAATCAGCGAAGCGGACGGGACAAATCGTACCTTCCGGGCTACGCACGAACACTGTCGACAGATCGCGTGGATCGTAGGAAACGCGCAGCTTGTACCCCAAGCGACCCGCCCAAACGCTCAACATATCGTCCCAGTACCGCAGGCCAAACAGGTGGATGCCATCTCGACGCACCAGACGGTTCTCACTGGGCAGAAAGTCGACTTTGAAGCTCGCAAGGTCATGAGGTTGCCGCAAATAGTGCTCCCGCCGCTCGACAGCATCGTCCCATGCTGCAATCGGGGGTATTCCCAGTGTCCCGTGTCGTTCCGCATGATAGCGGATAATTTCGAGGACCATCCATCGCTCCAACTCATCAAGAGTCATGGCCGAATTGGAGCCGGAATCGTAATTACCGCGTTGTTGAATGTCGCTGAACGTTGTTCCCGGCAAAAGATGCACTGCACCCATCATTGTTCCAATTAACCGCTCGATATGACCACCATAATGCGGGGTTGCGACCGGCCTATGCAGAAGCGCAATCCCATGTTCTTCGGCCCCACGCTGAAGCGAACGCGAGTGAAACTCTCTCGCGTTATCGACATGGATCGTCTCCGGAAGGCCCGCCGCAGGCCAATTTGCATCAATACCGAGGCCCGATAGCCATGCTTCCTTCGGTTGAACCAAGTGCTGGATTACGAGGGCAACTGACAATGTTGAGGGCGGCTCCAGCGACAGATAAAACCCTGCAACCATGCGCGAGGCGACGTCGATGGCAAGCGTCAACCACGGTCTTTGCAATGGTTGCCGGTGCAGTCGATCGACCACGATGATATCGACGGGCGTGTGATCGATCTGGACGACTTCGAAGGCACGTTCGGCGCTGTATTGTCCAGGCACAGGTCGGTAGCGATCTCGCGCGACCCTTGCGCCCTCGCGCGACTTGGCAAGCTCCGCCGGATCCATGTCATCAATCCGACTGCGCAGCGCCTGCCACGATGGTGCGTGTAAATTACGCAAGCGGCACAGCCTCTGGATCTCCTTGTGAAGGCTCGTAATATTCGGCATCTGCCGTGACTTGTAAAACTGCTTCAGTGCTTCCGCGATGACCGCCTCAGTCTCTTCAGGCAACCGGCGGGAACCCTGCTTGATACCGCGAGGGCGCGCGACCAGCGAGCTTGTCACGGGGCGCGCCTTATAGGCTTCGATCAACTGGTAAAGTCGGCTGCGTTTGACACCAAGTTCATGACAGGCGCGATGGAAATCTGATCGTTTGGCACCGCCGTCAGAAAGCAGCCTGCGGATCACGGCTTCCCGTGCTACCGCTTCCTCCCAAGTCGCATCGCTGATGGTATCTCTGGTAGGCCGAACCATAACGGAAACCTCCGCGTCAAAGTCAGTCCATTAAATAAGTATCAAAAATCCACTGATTCGGCTAGAGTCCACCAATGAACCGTGATCACGAGTCAATATATACCAATGACTTAGAGTCCACTAATGAAACACAAACGACACCACTTCCAAGTACGACTCCTGTTAGAAAACAGAAGTTTTTGAGGTTGGCACGTCGGAATTGCATCGAACCAGCATCATGTCGGTGTCCGTCGTCATATAAAATGGCACATCATAGCGGCTTGCGCGCTATATCAATAGCCACCTTCCCGAAGGGGCGAGCATCTGGTCGACAGAGCGACTGAAGCGGGCATCCGAACAGTATGTTCGTGAGGACTTTCTTGAGCCAGTTGTTCTTGATCGGGTCCCTGCCCCGCCTACGTCCGGCCAGTTGATGACGATTGTGGCCGCCATTGCGGGGTCAGATAAATCCATGACGGCTCAGCAAATCTCGGACCGGATCGAACATATGCGCGAACGCACCCCACGCGGCCGGGAGAAGTGAAGCTCTTCTTCCGTCAAAATACTGTTGGACCGCGCGCAATCGAATGGCCCGATGATCGACACCCAGTGGGGCATGCGTAGATTCGATTCTATGACCGCATGCATGGGTGCATTATTGTCTCGATGTTGACCAATTGGCCGTCTTTAGAGACAATAATGTCCGCGCTATCATCCACAGGCTTCTTCGAGAGTACAAAGCCTGACCAAGTCGGGTCCACGGCTTTAAATGCCCCTGTTTTCCTGTGGATAAGAGTATGATCGGCTATCGATTTAACACCGTTTTTTGAAGTCACCCGTCTTCATTGGTAAATTGATTTTCTTAGGAAGTTGCCGGTGTCACACATTTTTTGTGGTGCTGCACAAAAAACGTGTTACACAAGAAAAAAATAAAACTAACCGAGGGCAGTTACATGGCAGTGAGCGGAGCAGCCACACTGGACAGGCATGCTAGCCTGATCGCTGAACAACTGGTTCAGCACAGAGACCGGCTTTTAGAGCCTCAGAAGCACAAAGTGCTGCGGTCTTTCAGCCTTAAAGATGCTTGTCACTACTTGGGTGTTAACCAGAACTCTTTGCGTCATACCTTGCGCACGAACGAGCACTTGCCGCAAGGCACCCTGCGCAGCGGGACGCGGCGCCATTTCCAGGCCGAAGAGATCAATGCCATCCGGGACTTTCTCATCGAGAATGATCGTCTAGATTCAAAGCATGTTACCCGCCGTATGGGCGACGAGCAGACTGCGGTCATCGCATCGATCAATCTCAAAGGGGGAGTCGGCAAGTCAACTTCCGCCATCCATTTGGCGCAAGCACTTGCAATAAAAGGATATTCAGTCTGCGTCATCGACCTCGACGCGCAGGCCAGCTTGACCCAGCTCTTCGGGATCATTCCTGAACGTGAGCCGGATATGCTCACTTTGTACCATGCCATCCGGTATCAGGATCAAACTGATCCGGAAGATAAGGGACCGGTCGCAATTGAGGATGTTATTCGCAAGACTCACATCCCCAATCTGGATCTGATCCCGTCCAGCATGCAGATCATGGAGTTTGAGCATGAAACTGCAGGAAATGACCAGAAAAAGGCCCCTTTTTTCACGCGCATCGAAGAGGCTCTAGCTCCGGTGCGTGACAATTACGATATCATCCTGTTTGATTGCCCTCCGCAAATGTCCTTTACGGTCATGTCAGCCCTGTTCACCTGCACATCATTGCTAGTGACGGTGACTGCATCCTTTGTGGACGTAATGAGCCTCGGAACATTTCTGGGCATGACAGGCGAGATGATGTCAGTCATCGAGCAGCGCAAGGGTGAACGCCCGTACGATTGGATCAAGTATCTAATCACGAGGTACAACCCCACAGACCAACCGTCTGTTCAGGTGGCCGGATACTTGCGGTCTATTCTTGAAGACTCGGTGATGACCAATGAGTTCTATCTGTCGACCGCAATCGCCGACGCGGCCGTGTCTTCGGAAACCATTGTCGAAGTCGACCCGGCCTCATTCCATCGCCAGACCTATCAGCGTGCATGGGATTCCGTAGCGCGTGTAACTGACGAGCTTGAAGGCTTTATCCATCAAGCTTGGGGGAGGACCTGATGGCACGAAAAGGACTGCTCTCGAAGAGCCTTGATCGGACTTTGTCCGGGGATACTGCTAAACCCGATGCTATTGAAAGAAGTGCCCCCTCCCCTGCCCCCGAAGCAGTAAAAGCCAGGTCTGGAAATCCCACGGTCAAACGGTTCAAGGAGACCTTCGACGAACTGCGTGGCGAAGCCATGCAGGAAATCGACACCGCATTGATTGGGTCCAGTCGTTACAAGGATCGGTTTGACGCAAGCTCCGAAATTCAGGGGCTGGCTGCTTCTATCCAGGAAGCTGGCCAGCAGATCCCTGTCCTTCTGCGTGTCACCAAACCTGGCAGCGAGTACGAATATGAGCCGGTCTACGGTCGGCGCCGGATCTCTGCGTGTCACCAGCTTGGCATCAAGGTTAAGGCCTACATCACCGATCTGGATGACGAGCAGGTCATCGTGGCCCAAGGGCTTGAGAACTCTGAGCGCCTCGAGAACAGCTTCATTGAGAAAGCTTACTTCATCGAGCAACTAAGCCAGGGCGGATTTACCGGATCCTTCATATCTCAAGCAATTGGCATCCAGGGTTCGGAGATCAGCCGAATGATCTCTATCGTCCGTAATGCGCCAGAAGAGCTCGTGACGTCTATTGGGCCCGCTCACGGCGTCGGCCGTAGGCAATGGTCTGCGCTCGTAACGGCAGCTGGAGTAAGCGCCCCTGAACAGCTGAGTGGCGCCATCAAGGCAATTGAAGCCATTCAAGAGAGCCCTGATCGCTTCACACGAGCCCTCGCCTACCTCACTACGGCCAAGCCAAGAGAAGCGACCACAGGGGGAGCAGAGGTTGTGGCGAATGGTAAATTGACGATCACCAAAGGTGCGAAAGCCGTGAGCATCAAGGTGTCCGACAAAGCGGATAAAGGCTTCATCGATTGGGTCATGACCCACAGTGAAGACCTGTACGATCAGTGGAAAGCCCAAGTCGAAAATGGGTAACCGTCTGAAATTTATGAATAATACTAATCCGTAGTGAGTTTGGCCGCGGCCAAACTCACGGTAAAATGGGGATGAACCCCACAATGATAACCGAGCAGCAAAAAGGAGCAGACACTACGTAAAAAGAAACCCCCCGAAGACGGTGTCTCCGAAGGGTCCCTCACGTGTTGCAACTTGATGGATACCCGACATTTTTAACGTTTTCAACACAGATTTCTGTGAATGGTATCTTTTTGCCGTCTGAATAGGCATGAAAACCACATTAACCGAGGCACATGTTGCCGGGGCACAGTATATTTGTGCCCAAAATGGCCACGTAGCATTCAAACCCGTATTGCGCCGCGATCTCATGCGCGCAGTGAGCGCTGCCAGCAAGGCGATGACACTCAAGACAAGCGATGTGGTGGTGATCGACACCCTGCTGAGCTTTTTGCCTTGCCGTGATACAAAGACCAAAGTCGATCTGCCAATAACAGCAGACATGGTTCTGGTCGTCTATGCATCCAACGAGACGATCTGCGGTCGCGCCAAAGGCATGGACGAACGTACCCTGAGACGTCATCTCAAGCGACTGTGTGATCTTGGGCTTCTGCGCCGCAAGGACAGCGCCACGGGCAAACGCTTCCCCATCAAGAGAAATGGCAAGGTAGTAGATGCGTTTGGCATCGATATCGGTCCGCTCCTTCAGAACGCAGCAAATATCATTGACCTCGCCCATAAGGTCGATGCCGAGGCAGAAGAGATCCGCGGCCTGCGCGCTCAAGCTCTTGCCGTGCGCGCCCACCTGCTGCGCCAAACGTATGACCTCGGCCAATCTGCCCTCAAGCTCGTCGAGGATGCAAAAAAACTCCTAAGGCGCGCGTCGTTGACCCTTGCTGGTGTGAAGATCATTCTCAATGAACTGCTCCAGTTTACCGGTGAAGTCCCCTGCCCTACCTCCGTAAGTGCCGGAGATAATGAGCAGACCGATGAAACATATTTTGGCCACGACCAGCATAAAATTCCTGTGGTCTCATCGACCGAAATCGATCCAGAAGAAACTGAAGAAATGGCCGCCACGGACGGTCAAATTGACCGGCAAGTAGAGTCACAAAAGATTTATACAATCAAAAGAGCCACGCTAAAAAAAATCAACCCAATGAACCTGTGGAGCACTTACGTCAACATAGTAGCCTTCTTTCCAGAAGAGCCTCGCAGCGAAGCAATGCTCAAACAAACAATCTACCAAGCCGGTAGAATCGCTGCCGTGAAAGAGCGGACCATAGCAGACGCAATTCATTCAATCGGATGGAGTCGTATGCTTCAGGCGATAGATTATCTAATTGGGAATGCGCACCGCATTAAAAATCCGGACAGCTATATGAGAAGCATCATTGATGACCTGACGGCCAATCGAGATCAGATGGTATCATAGGGCTCTAGCCAACGTATCCGTTTTCTTCGCTACACCGGCCAGACGTTATGGGCACTTCGATGTTCGCTGTTTGGCCGCGGCCAAACATTCTGGTCAGTAATCTTCGCGACATAGAAATTGATCATGCAGTCGCCCGAATTCACGGTACTTGGCCGCGGCCAAACATACGGCATACATGAAAATGAAGGAAGCCTGATTACCCGCTGATAAATTCTACGAGAAACTTTGTAGGTTCTTACCTCAGGATGTGTCGTTTTGCGCCATTTGATAGCCTGCAGCTTCTGCAGCCCTGGTTACGTCGAAAGCGACGATGCTTTTCGATGACATAGCAGTGTAGCCTGGGCAGCTTACAAGGTGACAGATTTTTGAGTTTCTGTTGGCGCGTACCGCAGGCAACTTAATCTTTGCAACAGAGGGTTGGTAGGTAGCATTCTCCTCACACCCTTCAGACCGGTGCGGCACGAGCACCAACGGGCTGGCTTGCATGTTGAGGCGCATCCAGACTGGCGCATGATCCCAGACGAGCTTGCGCGCCTTCTTGTAAGACATACAAAGAGCGTTGGAAAAGTCATAGATGTCCGCAACCGTGATGGGTAGAGGGACACCAGAGTTGGCCTAGATGTTATCATGTAGGTTCACGAACTTCCCGTTCGTCGTCGACAAGGTGGTGGTACCCTTGGTGATCAAAGGAGCTGATGTTGCTCCAAGGGCATTCCAAGCCGGCTTCGACGGCGGCACATTGAAATCTTCCGCAATGAAAATCGGCGATCCTTCGAACGTCTCTGTGAGCCCAGCGTTATACCATTGGCCTCGAACTCGCGCTCTTCAACACTGTCACCGTAGATGACATGAACGGAGGCCAGCACGAACTGGAAGTTGCCGGGGTCACAAATAGCCTCGAAATGGCGTCACGTGAAACCGCATCCTTGTCATCAATGTAGACGACGGCACCATCAACCTATGTGATCTGATCCGTCCGCCAAATGAATGCATAATGCTCAGGGTATAAACCGCGGCCAAGACGGAGGTGATGGCAGAGACCACCATAGTAATGAGGTTTTGGCGCGACATACTTTGATCATTCTTTCGTAAAATGATCTCAATATGCGAAAAAGGAAATACCAGACTGGGCATTATTTCCACCAACAGAAGCAATGTTAGCGTTTTTTAATAGGGCAGGGGGGGGCGACAAGTGTTGAGTTAAATCTATACGAGAGCAAAACATGCAATAAAGAAGGCAGATAGATCATTTGTCGGATTGCGCCAGTCCTGACCAAGCCTGTGTGTCTGAGTCTTCAGGCTCTGGCACAGGGTTCTCTGTTGCAGGCCTTCGTGCTTGTCGGACGGCCGGGGTTTTTGAGACTGGGATTCATGTGATATCAATGTCTTATCCAAACTGAAATTGTGAGACTGAGTCGTAATTGATGAGACTGGCGGAATAGCATGTCGAGGTTTCTGAGACTAAACTGCAGCCGTATGGATCGAGTTGTTTCGGCCTCATTGGCGGCAAGTTAGACAACGGTATTCCTTGTTTTGTTGGCGTGCATCGTCGCCAGTCTCATAAACTCCGGTACGTCCAGTCTTACGGACACGGGTGGCGAGTCTCACGAACCCCGGTCATATTTTCGAGGAAGTTGTCGTTCTTGCTTCATTACTGGATTCTAAGCCATTGAATTGTTTTGTTACTGGGGCACGGCTTTGATGATGTAACCGCCCTCCGGCGGCATCGATGTGCCAAGGT
>TARA_R110002012_G_scaffold75214_2_pt1 | contig 10231 bp, 11 predicted proteins | sample TARA_R110002012 | Tara Oceans TARA_R110002012 (sample SAMEA4396515) | marine metagenome | biome: Westerlies Biome; feature: [DCM] deep chlorophyll maximum layer (ENVO:01000326); material: water (ENVO:00002006), including particulate matter (ENVO:01000060) such as... | depth 40 m
ATGGTTGTACTCACCGAACCATTTAGTCCACAACTTCTCCTCTTCTTCTGTGGTGTAACGATCTCTTATCAGATCATTGCTCACCACAAATAGCAGCCCAGCCCGAATGGTCTCCACTTCGGGATAGTGCTTAAAAGTAGCCAAAGCCATAAGCTCTAACTGCCCTTTGTCTGCGTATTTTGCATTCCTACCAGTCTTATAGTCAACAACCCATGCTAACTTTTTATCACGATTTAATATCAATAAGTCTGCGATACCACGAAACCACACGTCATTCGCACCGAACCTACAGGGTTCTAAATCTTTTGTTAGCCCCATACGGATCTCACATAACTTCTCACCCTCTTTAGCGTTTAACGCATCAAGGGCACCTCGTGCATATTCAAAGCGGGGGTCTAACTCTTCACCGTCACGTATGTATTTTTCAGCAGCTCTGTGAAACTGGTTGCCGTAGATCGTCGCCGTGGTTTGTTTGAACGGATATTGCTTGGTTACTTTCTCGTGATAGAACTGCTTAGGGCATTGTTGAAATGCCTTTATCCTACTGAATGACCACGGCGCTGCGTTCACTCACAGTCCCCGTATGCGTATGCCATACCACTCTCACATTCTAGCGGCAGTCCTTTAGCCCATGACGGTACGTATCTCATGCACCGTTCAACATACTGTTGCGCCTCTTCCGCTTCAGGTTCAGGTACACACGCGATAACTGAGTCGTGGACTGTCAGCACTGCTCTATATCTCTTGTTTATCAACAGCATCTGATCGCTTATCACACAACGTGCTAGGGCTTGGCAAACATTTTCTATGACTTTCCCACCGTAGATTCGCTTCCGACCTTTGCGTACTTTGTACGTGTACTCAGTCCCCTCTGCGTTCTGTTCCCCTGCAAGATCCTCATAACGCATTAGGAGTTTAGACGGTAGACGGATGGCTTCCCGGTTTCCTATAACTTCTATCACACCTTTCCTGCCAAACTGGTAGGAGTCACCCTGTGCCATGCGAACGACCATGTTCTGTGCTTCCCGCCACACATGACCGATCTTCCAATTTGTTTGGCGATATATGTTAATGATGCGTCTTGCTTCATCCAAATCTATTTCAGTTCCAAACGATTTCAACTGTGCCTGAAATTTGGTTGCGCCCATGCCGTACCCAGCACCGAGGATCGTAGTCTTACCAACAAACCGCTGATCTTTTGTTACTTGGTCTTCGGGTATCTCATAAATGCGCGAGGCCATTTTGACGTACACGTCTTCTTTCTTGCGGAACGCATCAGTCAAATCATTCTGCTCTGCGAACCATGCCAGTATCCGTGCTTCGATCTGCGATGAGTCGCAGTCTATGAGGATGTATCCTTCGGGCGCGATGATGCTTCTCTTTAACATCTTACCGTTTGGCCCACGGCTCGGCAGGTTCTGTAGGTTGATCTTATCGGAACCACCCCAGCGGCCTGTATGTGCAGCGTAGTACCGCACAGGAACCGGCAGAGTCCCGCGACTAGATATGTCGATGAACCGTTGCGTGCGAGTTTCTTCTAGCGTGCTTTTGTTGCCCAACCTAGCAGCAGCCAGTGTCTGCACGTCTGCGTCCCAATGCTCTATAAGACTCTTGAATCCCTCATCGGTTTTAGCGAATGCGTAGGTTTCTTTGCCTGTGGCTGCACTTATTTTGGTAGGAGGTGTTACACCCTTCGAGCGTAACAAGTCTGCGAACTTGTTGTTGCTCATCAAGTCTTCTTTCTCTACCCCTGCATCACATAACAGCTTATGCTTACGTTCTTTGATCTGATCGAGATGCTCTTCCAGTAAATTCAAATCTAGTTCTAACAGGGGATGTATGAACATACGCAGTGTGCAGTCGATAACCCGCAATTCTTTCTTTGGAAACCCCTCCCACATAAAGTTACTGAACAGTCTGTAGGTCAACTCTACGTCGTTGATGCAGTAGTCGCCGTAACGATCTAACTCGTCCTCAGTAAACTCTTCTCGACGTTTACCTAGTCCGTTCAGTATCTCGGTGCCCTTAACACCTACGTTGTATCTTTCCGCAAGTGCCTTGAGACTTCCACCAACCTCCACCCCATGTAGAGCACGGGCAATACAGAGAGTATCAAGCCAAACGCGAGGACGAATATCAAAGAGCCAAGACAATATAGCGCCATCGAACATAGTGTTATGGGCAAGCACCATACTGTCGGCCCAGTTGAATCCGTGAAGGTACTCTTTAAGTTCCTCATGCGTTCCACTTGCCCATTCTGTAGCGCCATTGTTCACCTTCACTCCTACACCCACGACCTCAAAGCGAGGATCGCGGATGTATTCTTCTGTGGTTAATTTAGACAGTGAGAAATCCTTATCGTAATAAGTCTCAAAGTCTAGAGTTATTAGTTGCACTACACCCGCTCCCTTTCAGATATAGCTGTAACAGTCACACCTGTAGTGAGAGGCATACGAACAGTTGTACCGCCATCATCTATTGCTTTGTACCTAGCCGTTTCTTCGTTCTTTGCTTCCACCACCACTTGCCTTGAAATGGTCTCTTCAATCGTTACGTAAAACACCTTTAGATCTGCACCCTCATCCATATCAACCCCCCAACCGCTTGATCTCAGCGTCAATGTAAAACTTGATCTTTTTAGCGTCACGTAGCTTGTCACTGTGAGAGGACTGTCCGTAACGGTATGTAGCGCGGAATATCTCACCGATCTGAGCATTCATGTCTTTATAAGAGATAAGATCCTGTAGCTCTTTCGCCCCAGCAGGTAACTCGTAATAGGATGCAGTGCTACCGTCACTCCGGCCTGCCAATGTCTGCATTATCGGTGCCGGTTGTGCATTGTCCGCCAGCTTTGTATCCAACGATGACCTTTTCTGTTCCGCTAACACCTCTTCTTTTAACTTGAGTTTCATAGTGGGCCTACCATCAACGTATTCGATTGCGTTGTCCGATAGGTGTGTTTTATGTACCTGTGGTTTTGGAATGTAGTCCTTGGATCTAACCACAGGAGTTGTTTTACAGAACTCTCGCTTGATCGCCCAAGCGCTTCCGTAACTACAGTTTGCCCACTCCGCAGCTTCTTTCGCTGTCGCTTCGGGGTTCTTCTTAAAATACTTACGCAGCTTTGCTGCTTTAGTTCCATTCGCCATCTCAGTCTCCTAAAAATCAAACGTCATCTGACGTTCATCGGTTTCTCTCTCGTTGAGAATATCCACAATTGTATGCAGGCTATCCTCGTTCACTACCGCAGCGAGTCCACCCGCCGCCGCAATCTCTTCTAGGTTCCTAGCTTGCAGCACTGTCACTTTCCCCTTGCCAGCTTTGCACTCAATGCCAAAGAACCTCCCTTCGTAGCACCCAACAATGTCCGGCACACCGCTTCTACCATAGCCTCCGGTTACGGGGTAAAAGTAGTAAGCACCTAACTTCTTTAACGCATCAGCTACTTTTCTTTTTACCTTTGACTCTGGTGTTGCCGCCATAACTGTCTCCGTGGGCACTGGTGTCGTTACATATAGATCCAAAAACTATCTTTACCAGACCGCAGCCCTACACCAAGCACTTCGGATTGTTGAGGTTCCAACATGCGAAGAACCGCAAGTTTCTCCTGCAACTCAGTAGGTAAAGTCTCCGTACCACGATAGATGCCACCATGCGGCAAGTCAATACACTCAGTGCCTAAGCATGTTAACTGCCATATATCTTTGTCGGGTTCTACCTTCGCATGGTAGATAGCTCCCTTATGTGTTAACTTGTTTTGGTTGCCCAGCGTGGTGGCTATGTCCTCGATCATGCGTAACGTATCGAAATGTTTAGCAGACATAGAACATATCCTCGGCGGCTTTCATGCCAACGCCAGACACATACTCACCGACTGTAGCCATGTTCAACACGCTGACCTTGCCGACCAGATCAGAGTAACCGTCACTCAACTCATTTAGATACTGAGGTTGCTCGTCTGTTTCAATGGCACTGTAGCGCGTGTGCACTCTCAACGTCGCTAACCGCTGATTGCCACGATGATCCTCACAGATATGTACGAACATCGGGTTAGCGCCAACAGATGTAAGGCTATCCAGATCTTCTTTCTGACGTGTTATGTCCTGTATCTTAGAACGGACATCCAAGTCCGGTATCAAGTCCCCCATACTTTGCAAAGCACGCCACGCCATTGTGCTTCGACCTGCACCTAACTCTCGAAACAACTGTTTCAATTTACCGTCTGATTCGCTCACCTGTTCGTTGCGTGATGCCTCATAGTTACGGCAGTGCACCGCAGCCATCTCATATACTGACCACGGTGTCAGTGCCGCCGCAGCTTTCTTGACCGCAGTAGCCAGCTTACCGCTCCACTGCATGTAGTGTTGCGAGCTATAGCTAGCGTATCTACCATTCTCAATGGTGCGACTGACCACCGCATAAGCATTCTCAGATTTGTAGTCATAAAGCTCGCCCCGAACAAACGTCTCGTGCGGGTAGTACACCCAACATCTCTGATCGTTCAGGGTTAAAGCAAACTGCACGCCGTGCATTTTCTTACGTAGCTCATTTTGAAACTTCGTCAAATCCTTGCTCGGTTGAATATCGGAAAGCTGGCTTGCGATGACATCCTTGGTTCGATGTGTAAACTCTGCTTTTGGTTTGTTAGCCCACATATCATTCTCCTTTTGTCTTTGTAACTAGACCGCAGGCGTTGTTGGCCCAGCGATTGAATTGTGCACGTACTTTCTTAGCGTCATCTGGTGTAACAGCGTTGTCCATATCAGATGTTAGCATAAACATGACTAACAGTGGTAGACGTAGTTCATGGTCACTTGTTGTGAGTATATGTTGTACCTTGTCACCTTTGTACCGATCAGCAGCCATCCAATATCCTTGGCTTGTAATCACTTCTGCATCGCGTAGCTGCTTCTTGACCTCCCGCGTATACTCCCAGTCGGTTATGGGTAACAGCTTTCCTACAGAACACCCCCACCGCCAGAACTCGTCGAGATACGGCTTTAGTTCTTTCTTACGCTTCTTGTCCACACGCGACTTGGGATTGACTGCCTTGAACTCAGGACTGACTAACACCCAGTCACTAAAAACAAGATCAGTTATGGAGTTGATAGGGTCAGGCACATGCGCGGTACGTGCGAACACCAGATACTTGTGGTCATCCTCACGCTGAAACTGCTCGAGCCAGTCCGCTGAGAGCGCGCTAGCAGTAATGTAATCCCAATGCGCTTCCTCGACTGACCGACTCTTGGGTAGGTAATACTTAACATCCTTCCCTGCAATTGCGATGTGCTGCCTACCATCACTACCGCCGACATACAGCAGACCTTTGGGTAAGAACTCATATAGAAACTGATACCGGCTGGTATGTGCATAGTCGCCTGAGCCATTGCGTACCTTGACTGTCTCTAGGTATGAGCCATCAGGTTGCACTTGAATGTCCCACACAATAGGCGACAGATTGTATGTATCTGCTTTCGACGTAGGTATCGGATCGCGCCCAGCGTAGGTGCGAGTAAATATCGGATCACCGTATCCACTGTCGCACAAGGCGTAGCAGGTAGGTGATAACTTAACAATGTGTTCCCACTTACGATCCCGTCTGTAAGCCGGACGTAGATCATCCTCCTTCTTGTGGTACTTGCTGACCAACGGCTTGACGTTGTTGTATCTACGCTCGACGTGCCAAAACGAGTCCAGTCCCATCCTATATCCGTGTCTCATTACCTTCTCCTTACATATCACTTGTTTTGATGTGTACGACCTTGCCCGTATCGGGAGTCGCACTGTCGTTGTCCAGAACACACCACAGAGTCGGGCAGTCCCATGTACCCCAGTCACCGAACAGGTAGCCATCGGTGAAGATGATCGTTGCTTGTGGCTTGATCTGATGCTCGTCCATGTATCTGACAACACACTCGACATCGGTGCCGCCACCACCCTTGGGTCTGGTAGATTGAGCCAGCGTGTCTAGCTCGTGTGCCTCGTACGACTCGTCACCCACAACGTGATGACCCCAATACAGAATCCGCACCTTGTCGGGCTTGACCACATCGCAGATAGACTTCACCTCGGATAAGAACATAGCGACAGCGTGATCGCTGATTGAATGTGATGTATCAATAGCAAGCACAAGCTCATCGACTTTCTCGCTGATACCGCTGGGCAGATAGACACCGGCACCAATGTATCGACGGTTGGGACGTTTCCATGTCGAGTAGTCATTGCCGTTGCACGTAGTCTGGATGAACTCGCGCAGTGCCTCACGCCAATCGACCTGCGCCTGCATAAGCTCATCTAGGTTACGGTTGCCATTTACACCCAACTTGCCAGCAGTCATAGAACCCTGACGAATCGCTATCTCAACTTCTTTCTCAAGCTCTTTGACTTCATCATCGGACAGCGCTTGGGCACCTTCCCAATCGTGGTCATCGAAACCTTTGGGCTGGGCGGGAGACGTACCTCGTGGCTTACCACGACCTGACCCGTTAGGTGGAACTGGATTGCCGTTGCCGGTGGATGGTTTGCCTCTGCCAATGGGTGGTTTGCCACCGCCACCGCCACCGCCGCCACGCTTGTACAGCGCGTTGAAGATAGCAGCAGGATCTAACCAGCCATCGCCATCGCGGTACTGCTCATCGAACAGACCTAACGTATTACCGTCAGCATCGCATGGCATGGTAGCGAACCCATCGTCTTTATTCTCATCGACTAGCCTACCGTTGATGTTGAAGTCGCATGATGCGTTGGCTAACTCGTGATCTTTGTCGTGCAATTGCTTCCACGTTATCAGATGCCGAAACATCTTGTGATAACACTCGTGCAGTACCAGAAACCGTAGCTGCGCGTCAGTCAAAGAGTCAACGAATGCACGTCCGTATGTCTCGTCACGTCCGTTGGTGCAGGCCGTGGGTACGTCATCGCTGACTGTCTTCTTGCCGATAGCCAACACACCAGCCAGTGCGATGTATCGGTCATGCGCCGTGATGTCCACGACTGCTTTGGTGAGCCGCTGCTCGGCGGTCAGTTGTTGATTTAGTGCTAACACGTTATGTCTCCTTACACCTTGTCCGCTGCGAACATATAGTTGTTGTCGATAGCCCACTGAGTGAACTGCTTGTTCTGCATGACCATAGATTGCTTGGTCTTGTTGTACTTGCTGGCCCGAACACCATTGGCGAACAGACCTTGCGCGTCCTTGTCGAGACGCAGCATGTAAGTCATCCACGCATCCATCCAGTCACGGTCAATCGTGGACAGTGAACGGAACACCACCATGCAGGTAGCCGATGCAGATGTCGGCACCTTGGCGTTGGCAGGATCAGACTTGATAGACTCCAATGACGGTAGCTGGTCAGCCAGCTTGAGGAATGCCATGAAGTCCATAGCCGCACGAGCACCGATGGTGCCGATGAGTGCTGCCGTTAACGTGTCATCGTCTAGCCCCTCACGGTTCTGCAAGATGTCGCTCGCTGCATGCAGTGAACGTGGAGTACAAAACGCAGCCCGATCTGCTGCTCTGGGGTGGAAGATGTACTGGTTGTCATCTGGATTCGGCACATCGCGGAAGTCCTGCATGACCTGTGGATTGTCTTTGACCCAGCCCAGTATCGTGTGATCGACACCGTTGCTGACGCCCCACTCGACCCACTCCATAGCGTCGGGCTTCTTGGTCTCGACGACGGTTATGCGATTGCGAGCATGTGCAGGTAACAAGTCACCCACACCCTCACTACCGAGGTTGGTTGTGGCGAACACAATAGAGTCGGGGTGCAGCGTGTAGCTACCGATCTTGCGTTCGAGGATCAGACGCAATAGTGCGTTCTTGACTGCTTGGTTGGCCTTACCGAACTCGTCAATCATCAGAATAATCGGCTTGTGGTTGTGGGCACCCAACTCTTCGTTGGTCAGGTATGTCACATAGCCAGTGCCATCATCCAGCTTGGCGATATTGGGTATCGTGATGTCACCCAAGTCCTTAGTGGTGCAGTCGAAGTAGCACGCCACATGATCCGACTTTGCTGCTGCGAGTGTGGCAAGCAGTGATGACTTACCTGTACCCATATGGCCTTGAAGTAGAACCGTGCGGTGATGACCAACTGCCAAGATCAACGACTCGGCTTGGTCAAGGTTCAGTGCGTAAGTTTGTTGTGCGAAGCTCATAGCTTTCTCCTCAGTAGTTTGTGTATAAATCTATACACATTTTTGTTGTGGCTAGTATTAGCCTGTGGTGTGTAACCATTATACATGGTATTTGATGTTATGTCAAAGTACCCAACGCCCCTAGATGTCTAGGGACGGTAAGTTACGGATAATATCTTTGACCTCTTGCTGCTTCTCAAGACGTAGGCTCTCGCTGTTCTTGAGTGCATCGGTGTTCACGCCATACAGCGCGTTCTCTAGCTGGTCAGCAACCATCGTCATACGTGTGTCGCCGGTCACATTGAAGTCACGCATCATCTTGATGAGACTCAGCGACGTATCAAAGACGCTATCGTATAACTTGTTATACTTCTGATTACCGTTGGCATCGAACTCGTCCTTGGGCGATAGCTGACGCAGTACAGTCTCAAGGTTCTTCTTGAGCCGCGACCAGATGTCGTTGGCGACACCCTGTAACTGAGCACTATGAAAGTCGTCATACTCTTGCTTGAGCAAAGCCATAGCCTCTGCCGGTATATCCAGAGAGAAGTGGCCCGACTCAGGCACTGGCTGTTTTGATAACTTCCACTTGAACTTCTCGCGTAGCTCGGCAACCGGCGGGTACTCATTCTGATCGAACATCGTGCCTAACTCTTTCTGCTGGGCCAGCATGTTGCTGATGCGCCATGTGTACTCATCCTCGAACAGTTTGTAGAGTCTCCAATACTCTTGCTCCAAACCTGTCATGTGGTTGATGTAATTAAAAAACGCACCGTTCGCTGTCGGCAGGAAACGTAACCCCATATCAGACCACGGCGCAGTCATCATGTAGTGATCGTTGCGTGCATTACCGACGAACTTTTTAAGCTCCTCAAGCTCGGTACACCCAGCCAGTAGGTTCTTGTGGTAGTTGCCAGCTTTGGCAGATGCGCCAGCTTCACGAGCGACCTTGGCGGTTGCTGCTTTGTCTTTCTTGCGCGCTGTCCACGTTGAGATCTGTAGTTCAACCAATACGGCTGAACTGACGTCGGGTATGTTGGCTATGTCAGGCATAGCGGTTAGTGATTGTTCCATTGGGAACTCCTTATCGTTGGTTTATTAAAAGTTGCCTTCGGCTACCTGCAAACAGGTTATGCCGTTGGATCGCCACATATCGACCACACGCTGGCGGTCATCCACTGCGTACAAGATGTTGCTCTTGTCCACGGTATTCAGTATCTCGTTGAGCATGTTCTGTTTGATGTCTTTGTCAGGGTCATGCCTACGATTGTCAGGACGCATCATCAGGTAGGTGTCCAGATGGGCTTCGATGGACTCGCGGGTGTACCAATTGTCTTCGTCAAAAAGCTCGTTGTACGCCGCCGAGTACCAGCACTTATCTAATAAGAAGTTACGAGTAACCTCACGGTACTGTTCCATACGTCCGGTGCAAAAGATGATCTGCTTGGCATCGCTCTCACACATCCACAGTAGATCCACTATCGGCTGGTTGGGTGTGTCGTTGACCATCGCTGCGTTGAAAGCATCAAAGTCTTTCTTCTTGCCGGTGACAAAGTGTCGTCGATGTTCGATGTCAGCCAGCGTGCCGTCGATGTCGAAGATGACAGTTGGCACGTTATCAATCGGCTCAGGCAAAATTACGTTCCGTTCAATACTTAGATTCTTGAGCATGTGAAATTCCCTTCTTTGGTTTTGTGTATAGATCCATACACACTTTTGGTTAGTGAACTGATACGAGCACCGCGCTTTTACGCAATGCCATGAGGTTGATGGTGCCGTGACGTGAACAGTCGAGATACTGGACACGGTTCTTTGTGTATACGTGCTCAGGCATGTCGAGCAGACGGAACAGTGCATTGAGCCGTGACTGCGTGGTGCGCGACGGTACAGGCTTACCGTCTACTTCATACCCACCACAAGATACCCATAACTTCTTAACCCCATCTCGATTCGACATGGTGGCAATACGGTTGCCATGCAGTAACAGGTCAAGGTTGCGAGTCGTGGGGTTGATCGCTGACTCGGTATTAGCGATTGCTTTGGTGTCGCCCTTGATGAACGCACCGATAACTTCTTTCTCTATCTTACGCAT
>TARA_R110002012_G_scaffold33874_6_pt1 | contig 10229 bp, 8 predicted proteins | sample TARA_R110002012 | Tara Oceans TARA_R110002012 (sample SAMEA4396515) | marine metagenome | biome: Westerlies Biome; feature: [DCM] deep chlorophyll maximum layer (ENVO:01000326); material: water (ENVO:00002006), including particulate matter (ENVO:01000060) such as... | depth 40 m
GAACGACACCCGGTATAGATCCTACACATTCCAGTTTATCGCTTTGATGCTGCTGATCGCGTTGATGGCCTTTTTGGGTATCAACCTCGTGCGCAACCTAGCAGAGGCCGGCCTGAACATTTCTTATGATTTTCTGGGCGTGCCTGCGGGCTACGATATCAACCAGACGTTAATCGACTATAACAGCCAGTCCACAAACCTGCGGGCGGCCGTCGTCGGGATTATCAACACCTTGTTGGTGGCATTCCTTGCCTGTTTGACAGCGACGATTCTTGGCGTGATCGCCGGTGTGGCGCGTCTGTCCAACAACTGGCTCGTTTCCAAACTAATGGCAGTCTACGTCGAGATTTTCCGCAACATCCCCGTGCTGATCTGGATCCTGATGATCTACACGCTGATGACCGCCGTGCTGCCTGCGCCCAACGCATTCCGTGGAGATAACGCGACGTCCAGCATGTTGTTTGACGCCTTTGCCTTTACCAACCGCGGCGTTTACATCCCTGCACCGGTTTGGGGGCCAGGGTCGATGATTGTTGTCGGGACGTTTATCCTGTCGATCATTGCTGCGTTCTTTTATCGCCGCTATGCGGTGAAATTGCTGTTTGAAACCGGCAAGCTGCTGCCCATGGGTTGGCCTACGCTGGCGATCCTGATTGTACCAACGCTGCTGATGTTTTTCATCATGGGCCGTCCTGTCGGGCTGGATTATCCGGCCTTGCGCGGGTTCAACTTCCAAGGCGGTATCCAGATCGGTGCACCCTTGATTGCACTTTGGCTGGCGTTGTCAGTCTATACTGGCGCTTTCATTGCCGAAAACGTCCGTGCGGGCATTCAGGCGATCTCGAAAGGGCAAACCGAAGCTGCGGCGTCTTTGGGTCTGCGTCCCAAGCGCGTGATGAACCTTGTGGTCTTGCCGCAAGCGCTGCGGGTGATTATTCCGCCGCTGATCTCGCAGTACCTGAACATCACCAAGAATTCGTCACTGGCGATTGCGGTGGGCTATGCCGATATCACGGCCACACTGGGCGGGATTACCCTGAACCAAACCGGCCGCGCGATTGAATGCGTACTGCTGTTGATGCTGTTCTATCTCACGATCTCGTTGTCGATTTCAGCGATCATGAACGTCTACAACAATAACGTCAGCCTGAAGGAGCGGTAAGATGTCAGATACTCATGCCCAAACCGTTCCCTTTGTCCGCGATACGATGTTGCCTCAGGCAACACCGCCATCGACGGCACAAGGTCCGGTCAAATGGATGCGCGACAGCCTGTTTTCGTCCATCCCCTATACGATCCTGACGATCGCTGCGCTGTATGCGATCTACGTTCTGTTGTCAGGCTTCTTGCCATGGCTGTTGGGGGGCGTCTGGACGACCTCGAACATCCGCGAATGCCGAGAAGTACTTGATGGCGCGACGGGGGGCTGTTTTTCGGTTCTGACCGAGCGTTGGAACCAACTGCTATTCGGGATCGCTTATCCGCAGGACGGCTATTGGAGACCGACACTCGCGTTTATCCTGCTGTTTGTTGCGATATCTCCAGTCTTGTTCGCGGCAGTGCCACGCAAACTCTTGATCGTGACGGCGCTTTATCCCTTTGTGGCCTTCTGGCTGATCTGGGGCGGGTCGCTTTTGGTTCCGGTTGCAGCATTAATCAGCATCGGTGTCGGCTATACCATCTATGGCAAACTGGTCAAAACCAGCTTTGCGGGTGGTCTGGCCGCAGGGGTCGTTGCTGCGGCTGTTGTCTGGTTCATTGCCGGTTTCATCACACCAAGCCTGTCTGGCGTTCTCGCGCTCGAAGAAGTCGTGTCGCGGAACATGGGGGGCTTTATGCTCAACATGATCCTTGGTGTGATCTGTGTATCGCTGTCGTTGCCCTTGGGCATCGTACTCGCCCTTGGTCGCCAATCCAGCCTGCCAATCATCAAGCTGATCTGTGTGGTCTTTATCGAGTTCATCCGTGGCGTGCCGCTGATTACATTGCTTTTCGTCGCAAACGTGGTCTTGGCTTACTTCTTGCCGCCTGGCACCAACTTTGACCTGATCTTGCGTGTCATCATCATGATCACCATGTTCGCCTCGGCCTATATCGCCGAAGTGATCCGGGGGGGTCTGGCCGCATTGCCACGCGGGCAATACGAGGGCGCAGAAAGTCTTGGCCTTGATTATGCGCAGTCGATGCGTCTGATCATTCTGCCGCAAGCTTTGAAGATCTCGATCCCGGGAATCGTCAACGTGGCCGTTGGCCTGTTCAAGGATACCACGCTGGTTTCGATCATTTCGATGTTCGATCTGGTGGGGATGATCCGCGGCCCGATCCTCGCTTCGACCGATTGGAACGGCGTCTATTGGGAGCTCTGGGGCTTTGCCGCCGCACTGTTCTTTGTCGTCTGCTACGGCATCTCGCAATATTCACAATGGCTGGAACGTCAACTCCAGACCGACCACCGTTAAGGAAAGGCTGTTATTATGGCTGAACAAGCACAAGCACTGAAGGTCTCGGACGAGGTCGCCATCAGCATCGAGAAGATGAACAAATGGTACGGCACATTTCATGTGCTACGCGACATTGACCTGACCGTCTATCGTGGCGAACGTATCGTTATTGCGGGCCCGTCAGGGTCGGGTAAATCCACGCTGATCCGTTGCATCAACGCTTTGGAAGAACACCAAAAAGGCCGCATCGAAGTCGACGGTACTGTGTTGTCTTCGGATGTGAAAAACATCGACAAGATCCGGTCAGAGGTTGGCATGTGCTTTCAGCACTTCAACTTGTTTCCACATCTGACGATCCTTGAAAACTGCACGCTGGCACCGATCTGGGTTCGCAAGACACCCAAGAAAGAAGCCGAAGAAATCGCGATGCATTTTCTTGAAAAGGTCAAGATCCCTGATCAGGCTGACAAATATCCCGGTCAGTTGTCCGGTGGTCAGCAGCAGCGTGTCGCCATCGCCCGCAGCCTGTGCATGCGTCCGCGCATCATGCTGTTTGATGAACCCACGTCGGCGCTTGACCCCGAGATGATCAAAGAAGTTCTGGACACTATGGTCGAGCTTGCAGAAGAAGGCATGACGATGCTCTGCGTGACCCACGAGATGGGCTTTGCCCGTCAAGTCGCCAACCGCGTGATCTTTATGGACGAAGGTCAGATTGTTGAGCAGAACGAACCAGAAGAGTTCTTTAACAACCCACAAAGCCCGCGGACCAAGCTGTTCTTAAGCCAGATTCTGGGTCACTGATAAGATCAAAAGGCGGGGGAAACCCCGCCTTAATTCGGCTTGGGCAAGTCCCGAGGCATGACGATGTGGCTGACTTGGCCCAAGTTCCAAGTGATATCTGACCAATTTTCCGCATCAAACGATATCGCGATTGTTGCCCCGGTTGGGTAGTGGTGCATGCCGTCCCGGTTTGGGGGCGTCTTTACAATCTGTTCGGCCATATCAGCGATCCCGGGGTTATGGCCCAAAAGCAAGACGGTATCGCCGGACGCCGTTTGCAGTGTCGCCAGGATCTTTTCAGCATCCGCAAGATAGAGTTCTTTGACAAAGCGAATTTCCGGCTGTCCCTCTAGGTTTAACAGGCCCAGTGTTTCCCGCGTCCGTGTCGCAGTTGAACACAGCACGACATCCGGCCTGAGGTCCTTTTCCTTTAACCATATCCCCAAGGAGGCGGCATTGCTCCTGCCGCGCTCGTTAAGTGTGCGATCATGGTCGTCTGTCGCGGGGCCGGGCCAATCCGACTTCGCGTGTCGCATAAGTATAAGGCGTTTCATGTTATCCTTGGCGAATGATGCTGCCAGCGCCATGCTCGGTAAAAAGCTCCAGCAGGCAGGCATTGGGCGCGCGACCATCAAGAATGACGGCAGCGCGAACGCCACCCTCGATCGCGTTAAGCGCAGTTTCGGTTTTCGGGATCATACCGCCCGCAATCGTACCGTCTTTTACCATTTCGCGAATCTGGGCCGCTGTAAGCTCCGTAACCACCTCGCCTTGGGCATTCTTAACGCCGGCCACGTCGGTAAGCAGTAACAGCCGGTCGGCCTTTAGCGCGGCGGCGATTGCACCGGCGGCGGTGTCGCCGTTGATGTTGAACGTCTCACCATTACGGCCCATCCCAAGGGGCGCGATAACCGGGATGATCCCCTTGTCGGCCAGATCGCGCAGAAGGCGGGGATTCACTTCGGTCGGGGCACCAACAAGGCCCAATTCCGGGTCTTCCTGGTCGCATATAATCAGGCCGCTATCTTTGCCTGACACGCCGACACAGCGACCGCCTTGCGCTGTAATCGCCTGAACGATGCGCGCGTTGACAAGACCAGACAACACCATTTCAACCACTTCCATGGTTGCGGCATCGGTCACTCGTTTACCGTTAATGAATTCTGATTTGATGTCCAGCCGACGTAGCATGTCATTGATCATCGGGCCGCCGCCGTGGATTATCACGGGGTTTACACCAACCTGCCGCATCAGGGCGACATCGCGGGCGAACTCCTCCATGGCCTCGTCGCTGCCCATGGCATGGCCACCCAGCTTGATCACGACGGTTGCATCAGCATAGCGCTGCAAATAGGGCAGGGCTTGGCTTAGGGTTTGGGCGGTGGCGATCCAGTCGCGGTTCATGTCTTGTTTTCTCATTTTCTTGCCTCGGTGCCTCGCCGGAGATTCACTCCAGCGTGGCGATGATGGCACGAAGCGTCGGAATGCCCCAGCCCTTTTCCGACGACGTCACGACGATTTCCGGATAGGCTGCCGGGTGTTTCGCTAAAGCAGCGCGTACCTGATCCAGAATCTTTTCACGCTCAACTTCTTTGACCTTGTCGGCCTTCGTTAGAACGCACTGAAATGTCACGGCTGAACTGTCGAGCAGGGACATGATTTCTTCGTCGACCTTTTTAACACCATGGCGGGCATCAATCAGCACAAAGGCACGGCGCAGGGTCTGGCGGCCAGACAGATATTGCTTAAGCAACCGCTGCCATTTCTCTACGATGGGCAGGGGGGCGTTTGCATAGCCATAGCCCGGCAAGTCGACGAGATAATGGTCATCTCCGGCTGTGAAATAGTTAATCTCTTGCGTACGACCGGGTGTGTTGGATGCCCTGGCAAGGGCCTTCATTCCGGTCAGCGCGTTGATCAAAGTTGATTTCCCGACGTTCGAGCGGCCAGCGAAACACACTTCCATCCGGTCAGCAGGGGGCAGTCCATCCATGGCCACCACGCCTTTGACGAATTGGGTTTCACCGGCGAAAAGCATCCGGCCTTTCTCGGCCGTGAATGCGTCGGGTTCTTCTGCTATTTTGAACTGGATTTGCATCAGATCACCTTTGCTGTGTCGCCAAGTGCGATATCGCCTGTGGTTATGACTTCGGCGTAAACACCGAAATTCTGGTGGCCAAACTGGCTGTTGAGGACATCCAGAGTTGCCGTATCGCGCTGGCCCGTGACAGGATTTGTGTTGGTCACTTGGCATCGTTCAATTGGTTCACGGACCCGCAACACGGCAGAGCCTATGCTGATTTCGCGCCCGATCCAGCCCAATTCGACCCATTCCGCCAGATCGTCCAGCCATATGTTACCGCGCCAGCGTTCTTTTGTGATGGGGCTTCCCAAAGCGTCGGCAACGGCGACATGGGATGCGATGTTCATAATTGAAACAGATGGGTAAGTCGTATCAGTCATGCTGCGCCCGTCAACACTTACGATCCCCCGGGGCTGGGCCCGGTTGGGCGGGCAAAGCGGGGCCACCCATGCCAGAAAACGGTCGCTGTCTTTTGGATTGTCCGGTTCAAAGGATAGTGGCTCAAGGTCCTGATGGGTCAGGGTGATAACCCGTGTTTCTTCGTCCAGCTTTGCCCAAATGCCAGCAAGACCAGGGGTGCGCGCACCGATCATAAAGTTATAGCAGCTTGCCCATGCGGGCTTCTCGGTGCTGAATTTTGAAACTTCGTGGGTTATCGCCCACACCCTATCCCAAGGCATCGACTGGCCTTGGGATAGGTGCACACGCTCAATCGCTTCGCGCCCGTGGCTCTTTATGGGATGCCGGTAAAGCGCGCAGACCTTCATTACTTCTTGCCTTTTGTCGGTGCCTTGGTGTCATTCGCCGCGGCCTTGGCTTTGCGTTTTTCCGCGCCCGTAATGTTTCCAAGAAGATCCGGCTTATAGCCCTGGCTGCGCATGATAAGGTACTGTTGCGTAAAGGTAATTGTGTTGTTCGCGATCCAGTAAACAACCAGACCGGATGCAAAACCACCCAACATGAACATAAAGACCCATGGCATCCACGCAAAGATCATTTGCTGAGTGGGGTCAGTGGGGGCCGGGTTCAACTTTTGCTGCAAGAACATCGAGATGCCCAAAAGTAGCGGTAGAATACCGATAAAGACCAGCGCCATGACGCTTCCTGCTTCGGGGACACCCCATGGGAACAAACCATAGAAGTTGAAGATCGAGGTAGGATCCGGCGCGCTGAGGTCTTGGAACGGGCCAAAGAATGGCGCGTGCCGCAGCTCAAGCGTTACAAAGATAACCTTGTAAAGCGAGAAGAAGATCGGGATTTGCATGATGATTGGTAGACAGCCCGCAGCCGGGTTTACCTTTTCACGCTTGTATAGTTCCATCATGCCTTGTTGAAGCTTCTGACGGTCGTCGCCTGAATCTTTCTTCAGCTTTTCCATCTGCGGCTGCAATTCCTTCATCTTTGCCATCGAGACGTATGATTTATAGGCAAGTGGGAAAAGCAGGGCTTTGATCAGGAGGGTCAGGCCGATGATGGCGATACCCATGTTCCCGATCAGGATGTTTAGGTGGTGCAACACCCAAAAAATCGGCTTTGTCAGGAAAAAGAACCAACCCCAGTCGATGGAATCAACAAACTTGTAAACGCCTGCAGTTTCATAATCGCGCAGGGCTTGCCATTCTTTTGCACCAGCAAACAGTTGCGTCGACACCGAGGCAGAGCCGCCCGCAGGGATGATTTGCGACGGTAAAACAGCCTCGGTTTGGAAAATGTCTGTGCGCGGCAGGTACTTGGCTGTCAGGCGTGACTGTTGTGCAGGGTCTGGGATCAAGTTGGTCATGAAATAATGGCCGGTGAAGCCGATCCAACCGTTCGTGACATCATCAATACGCTTTGAGGGGACGCCGCCGACAGGATCAAGGTCAGGGATATCATCCCAGCTTGTCTCAATCAGTTCACCATTGTTCATGGCGACCATGCCCTCGTGAAGGATAAAGAAGTTTTGGGCATCCGTCGGAACGCCGTGGCGTGCGATGATTCCATAGGGCGCAAGGGTAACGGAGGTATCGGATGCGTTTTGAACTGATTGTTCGACTTCGAACATGAAGTTCGCGTCGATTGAAATCGTCCGCGAGAAAACTTGTCCGACGCCATTGTCCCAAGTGATCGTCACTGGGCTACCGACAGTCAGCGTATCGCCTGAGGCAAGGCTCCAAAGTGTGTTGGGGCCCGGGACGTGCTCCGGTGCTATACCAGCACCTGCGGCCCAACCATATAGCGCATAATACGCGTCTTCTGTTCCGGCGGGCGACAAAAGCGTAACAATGGGTGCATCGTCTTCAATCGTTGTTCGATAGTCCTTCAGTCTAAGGTCGTCAACGCGGCCACCCAGTAAAGAAATTGAGCCGGTCAGTCGGTCTGTTTCGACCGGTACCCTTGGTGCCTGCTCCAGCGCATCCGCGCGCGTGGCGGTGGTGTCTGCGACCGTTTCTGGCAAAGTGGTGCCAGCAGGGACAGCTGCGTCGGGTGCCGTTACGCCAGAAGGAGAGGTAAGAGAAACATCCGTCCCATCAACTGGCGTGCCTGGCTCTGGTGGTGGGAAGAGTAAAAACCACCCAAGGATCACTATGAAACTAAGTACCGTCGCAAAAATGAGATTCTTGTTCTGATCGTCCATTTGACCGCCACCTGATGTCTATAATATCAGCGTGGGTTCAACAGAGTGCAGCACCAAAGGTCAAGCGGATTCGGGGCGGATGACACTGCAATGGCCGATCTGAGGGGCATTAGACTTAGGGTTTCCCATCCATGATCCGCGGGACTTCTCGCAGTTTTGTGCAATGGCTTTCGATCCAGCCTAGGGTCTGTTCGATTGGCATGGGGCGGGCAATGCCAAATCCTTGCACGTGATCACACCCCAGTTGCGCGAGAATGACGTGCTCCCCGACAGTTTCGACGCCTTCGGCCAAAGTTTCGACGCCCAACCGTTCGGCCATGGTCAGGATAGCACTAATCATACGCTGCTGTTCTGGATCACGGTCTGCTTTCATCACGAAAGAGCGATCAATCTTTATGCGATTGACGGAAAAGCGTCGTATCGACGCAATAGACGCGTGGCCTGTCCCAAAATCGTCAAGGTCAATGCGGCAGCCTAACTTGCCAAGTGCATTTATATTGCGGGTGATCATATCATCGGGCGCGCTGGCAACGACGGTTTCGAGGATTTCAATGGCGAGGCGGTCGGGGGTCAGGTCAAAGCGATCCAGTTCCCATGTGATCTTCTCGATCAAACGTGGATTGCTCAGCTCCGAACCTGCGAAATTCACTCCGATCTGGGGAACCTTTACGCCAGCCGTATCCCAGACTTTCAGTGCGGCAAAGGAATGGTACATCATCAATTCGGCCAAACGTTCCAGCAGTTCGGCGCGCTCGAGGGCAGGCAGAAAATCGGCTGGGTTCAGCACGCCCCGTGTCGGATGTGCCCATCGTGCGAGAGCCTCGAAACCTGTTATTTCGCCGGTATCCGTCGAAATTTGAGGTTGGAACCATGGCGTGATCTGGCCGTCTTCCAATGCCCGGGTGACTTCTTCCATTAGAGCGTTGGAGTTTTCGGGTTGCGGGAGCATCTTACTCGAGAAGGCGCGTATCGCCGAAGGACCGCGGCGTATTGCCGAAGAAAGGGCAGTCGATGCGGCCTGTAGCCAAGCTTCACCATCTTTTTCCGGGGCGCGGGACTGCTGGCAGAACCCCACTGAGACAGAGATATAAATCACAGTCCCATCTACGGAAACGGGCTCTTCTATGACGCGTTGCAAGCGGCCTGCCATTTGAATGCAAAGTTCAAGATCCAAGTGGCGCACGGGATCAAGGCAGACGCCAAACCGGAAATCACCAAGAACACCGACACTATCCCTGTCACGCAGTGCCGCGATCAGCCTTTCGCCGGTGCGCGCGATGACCTGATCTGCCGCAGCTTTGCCATACCGGTTATGCACTTCGTCAAAGTCTTCTATCGCGAATGCAAAGGTAGCTGACTTCCAGCCCAATTCTTCTGTCCGATTGAATACCTGATTTGTCAGTTCTTCAAAGGCGGTCCGCTGCAAAAGCCCGGTGATTCCCTCGCGTGCAAGCAAAAGCGAGGCGGCAGGGCCGTGAAACCCGCCCAGAAAAAGATAGGCAATCGGTATGGCGGCTGCACATATCAGCAGCGCACCTTCACCACCGAACCAGAAAGTTGCCAAGCAAATTGCCGGTAGAAAGGCCAAGGCAGGCGGACCCGACATCACGATAGAGAACTTTCGCGCCCACCTGAATAACTTCGCTTCCAGTCTTTGCACCATGCAACTGATCCCCATACCACTGCGGCGATGCGCAGCACTGTGGTTCTTTTAGCGCAAGGCAAGTGTCCGACGGGTTAATGGTCTTTTTTTGATCTGCGAGAAATATGAAAATTTTGAAATAGATGCAGATTATGGAGTTCGCACTAGTGCTTGGAAATCAAACAATTCAGGATCAAGCAAATGCGAAGGCCGCGCATTCATCAACGCGCGAAACATGACCTGTCGGCGGCCGGGGCTGTTTGTTTCCCAACCATCCAAAATTGCCTTGACCTGCTGGCGCTGAAGACCGTCCTGCGACCCGCAAAGATCACATGGAATGATTGGGTATTTCATGGCTGTCGCAAATTTTTCGCAATCGATTTCAGCGACATGCGCCAAGGGCCGATACAAGAACAGATCGCCGTCTTCATTTACCAGCTTGGGAGGCATTGTTGCCAACCGGCCACCGTGGAAAAGATTCATAAAAAACGTCTCGAGGATATCATCGCGGTGATGGCCAAGGACGACAGCGGTGCACCCTTCTTCGCGTGCAATTCGGTACAGATTTCCACGGCGTAAACGGCTGCACAGCGCGCAAAAAGTCCGCCCTGCCGGCGTTTTATCCATGACGATCGAATATGTATCCTGATATTCGATTCTATG
>TARA_R110002012_G_scaffold258867_1_pt1 | contig 10226 bp, 17 predicted proteins | sample TARA_R110002012 | Tara Oceans TARA_R110002012 (sample SAMEA4396515) | marine metagenome | biome: Westerlies Biome; feature: [DCM] deep chlorophyll maximum layer (ENVO:01000326); material: water (ENVO:00002006), including particulate matter (ENVO:01000060) such as... | depth 40 m
GTTTCTCTTACTATCTCCATATGTTTTTCATTGTCAGGATTGAACTCCTCGACTGAAGATTTTTTTGACACGCTCATCTTATGCTCGTCATCTAACTGACGCTCACGCTGAGCATTTGTGATTGCTATCCCTTGCATAAGTCCTTCTTGCAGAGAGATAAATAACTCTTTCATCTGTCCCATAATAATTTAATTTAATTGGTTAAGACTCAAGTCCGTTTGAACGGACTCTCGTTTCTAGTAATAAACCTTCATCAGTTAACCTAGCTTAGCGTTTCTTCCATATCTTTTGTATCAGCACCCCATTCCTTGACGCACTTAACAACCTCATCGTCTAACGAGAACACACCATCGTATCCATCTAAGACCTTGCCGGTGAACTCAAGCCCACCCTCTGCGTAGTAATCATCTCCACCACTCTCAACGTCATAAACTTCAAACCAACCACTTTCTCCACTTTCATCCCACCCCACGTGGTATTGCATTGTCTTTTTCTCACGCTCTATCGTAGGAGACATTGACCTCTCCCAACCTACGTAACGTACTTTCTGAAAACTCTTTTTTAACTCACTCATAATAATTGGTTATTTATTGAACTTAATTTAAACAAAGATACGACAAAGGATTGACATACGCAAACGCATTGTGTATCAGTTAGTTATGTTACTGTACTTTTGATACTCCGATAATCTTATGTCCTTTGTTGGACATATATCTGTACCAATTCTCGAAATGTGCCTCATCGGTAAACGTCTTGATGAACTCGCTGTAATTACCCCAACGAGACTTCATTGTAATGTCATAAACTACTTCCATAATACTTAATTTAATTGGTTAAGACATCAGTCCGTTTCAACGGACTAATGTTTCGTCTATTAAAGACTCATCAGTTAACCTACCACTTCTTCTTTATCTTATATTTATACCTGATTTTTTTGGTCTTAATATTAATGTGATAAAAGGTATTTAATTCACTTGAGATATTAGTCCAAGCAACATTAGTACATACCCTATTACCATCTGCATATAAGTCTTTAACAATCTTATATCTGCACACCCATCTCCACCAACATTCATCATCAGTATCTATCCCAAAGACAAACCCAAGAAATCTCGCTTGTTCATATCCCTCACCCTCGTGATAGTATGCCTTATATAGAACACCATTTGTTCCTTGATAGTGATGCCCACAATAAGGAGCTGTCTCATATTCGTAATGGTCTAACTTGCCACGCTTATAGTCTATATATCTACAAGCATCTATTATTAAGTTAATCAACTTCTTCTTCATCTCTATGTGTTATTAGGTTAAATAAATCTACTGACGTTATCGCATCCCACTTGCCGAGTCCGTTTATACGATAGAAGACACCATTCTCATCTATACGCACAAGTATGTCTCTCTCGTAGTCTGTGATTGCTACGCAAACACTCTTTATTTTTCTTGAATCTTGTTCCATAATTTCTATTCGTTTAAGTGTAAATGAATTAAATAAATACTGCTGAATATTAAGGTTATCCAAACAACATTGCCACTCAATACAAAGGCATATGTTGTACCTATCTGACATAATAATAGCAAGGTAAACCAAGCCCAATACAATAACTTTTTCATAATAAATTGGTATTAAATTAAGTTTCCGTTTCGACCTTTTGGTCTCATCAGCACAAGCACTCACTTGTGGACAGAGAGGGCATCCGTCCGTTTGAACGGACACCCCAACATCACCTCTCAGTTTCTCTACGTAGGCTCGTAGTGTAGTGTGCAGTAAGCCTATTGTATTGGTCCACCCACTGAACAACATCAGCATTGATTTTACCACTCATCAACATCTTTCTGAATGCCTTTGATAGAGTAACAACCTCATCAACTTTAGCCTCATTGCCATCGTACATAAACAGCAGTATTGACTTCACCTTTTTGATGAATCCGGCATACGTGCCGTTTGGCTTGTTGACAGCATAATTAATCAACTCATACATCAATCTGTAGCGAAGATTTAAACCCTCTACCGATTGCACTCGGTTAGGAAGACGAAACTCAATTCTATCGTCCATAATTTTACAAACGTGATACTTTGAGCCGGTAGTGTGACCTACCCACTGATGATAGTCTGTACTTGGTGACATCATTAAGTTACCATAGCAATATGAATTGCGTAATCTGAATCTCCACAGAGCGTAGATAATGCCGGCATATGGTCTTAGCTTATCAGCCAAATCTTGACCGGTCATACCAACGCAAGAAAGAGTAATGTGACCTCCACATCTTTGTGTTGATGGTGAATACCTATCGTCAATAATCTTACGTGCTTCAGAGAACATTGAAAGTACTTTGTTTCTCCAAACACCTTTATCAACCAAAGGTAGTAAGTTAGTCACTGCTTCAACTCCACAAGATGAATCGTATTCAAAGTGACTCATTAACGGATATTCTTTTACTGCTCCACGATGAAAACTAGACTTCTCAATCTCAAAGCCTATTGCGAATCTAGACTGAATCTCACCATCTTCTGTAACGATGGTAGTTAAGTCTCTTGTAGCATTCGGTAAATGCGTCAAATCGTGCTGAAATGCAGTCTTGTTTAACGCTCGGAACGGAAGACCTATTCTACCTGCTTCGTGGTAGCGTAGCATTCGACCTCTGTCCGAATTGCCCTCAGTTACATAATCAATACCTTGTATCATAATAATTGGTTTTTGTAGTCCGTTTGAACGGACTTGGTTAAGACGTGCTGTCACCACGTTTCGAGTATTAAACTCTCGTCAGTTAACCTATGAATTGATGATTTGCTCCCTCATTGACGCAAATGCAGTGAATACATTTGTTGGTACCTTTTCCTCGTCTCCACTAACGTGTAGCTCACCATCAGCAGTAAGGCGAATTGAAATACCTTTTTCATCATCAAAGCATTCACCTTTAATAGCGAACGTCATCAGAGTATTAGATGTAGACTCAACCTCTGCTTCATCGCCATCAGTCTCCACAGCCTTAGCATACTTCAAAAGGTTTTTGATGCTTCTAGGAGCAGTCTTATCATCTTGCGATTCCAACTTCGTACACTCACGTTTGTACTTGGTGATAGTATCAGCAGAATCTTCTCGCATCTTACCTACCTTAATCATATCGTAAAAGAATGATTTGTTGTAGCCAAACACACCCTTGTAAAATTCTTCGGTAGTCATTACGATGCCGGTGTAATCCATCTGTTGTTTGCACTCATCTGATTTGAAATACTCGAATGTATGGTACATCTTGTGAGCTAACTTGATTTGCTTATCGAACGTCTTCTTCTCTGAATCTTGCAATTCAGTTACTAGAGCTAATGCTCCGTTAAATTCCGAACAATTGTTTCCTAACAATTCTGCGACATTTGATTGAATTTCTCTCATAACTTCTTGGTTTTTAAATAGTTAAGTTTAAATCTCGTATATGCTTCGTGCATTACTTGAGTAAAAATACAATAATTCTATTGATATACAATAGCTGTGTGTGTTTTTTTTACATCACTAGTATAATTCTTTTCTAATCGCAGTATAATCAATACACTAGAGCGAACGTCTACCTGTTAAAATGTTTACAGGGAAATAGGTGCAGAGGGATGTTAAGAGGGATGTCTCCCTCTCTGAATATTAATTCTCTCTGTCCGTCCGGACGGACTAAGGGAAGGCTATGCTCTTTATCTCCTAGTGTAACGTAGTGAGGGAAGGTATGCACTCTGCTTACGACGTTAGGCGAACGAGTACAGCAGTACAGCCCATATGAAAAGCCTAAAAAATCCGACCACCACCGACCAAAACAAACCCCCACCCCCGAAAAGAAAATCGGTTTCCGGAGCGAGCGGTCAGGCGCACGGCGGGCGGGAACCCAAAGGTTCTATATATCTAAAAAAAATTCTTATCTTTACGGTGTGATAGAGATAGAAATTCAGAATAGGATTATGATAGGTTTCTCGTTAGGCTTTGCTATATTTAAGAGAGACAAGGATTACGATTTTTCTGAATACATTCTTTATTTAGGATTAATAAGTATACACATTAAAAATTTCTGATATGGATTACAGTGGTTTAAAAGTAAAAGACGGTCGATTAATAAATGATAGACCTGTGGGTAAGAGTGGAATCGAAGAGGCGGCAGAGCTTCGTAAGATGATGCTAAAGAATGAAAAGATTTCTGTTGTATCTCAGGGTATGCAGAGAGCTGAGGAGGCCAAGGATATGGGTAAGTTTATAAAACGACATTTTATATAAAGGTTCATTGTGTTTGATGAAGTTAAAAGGGTAGTGACTTTTAACTATGAAAGAGGGTTCGCCCTCTTTTTTTTATAGTTAGTGTCGATAATCGACATTCTTAGTGTCGTTTTTATGTCGATATTTTATAGTTAACTTATTGATTATCAATACTAGTGTCGAAAATGTCAATATTAAAAGAGGTTTCTAGTGAGAAAAAAGTATAATATATAATAAAGGGAGGTATATAAATAGTGAGAGATAAAAAACGACATAATGAGTTTTTGATAAATCAGTATAATAGGAATCGTTCTTTTAAGGAACAGGTAAAAGATATTTACGAGTTGAATAGAAAAAGATTAGATGAAGAGATAAAAGCTTTAGGTAATAAAAAATAAAGTACTATCTTTGTCGTAAATCAAATTTAATTTACAATGAATCAAACAGGATACAATCCTAAAGAATTACACTTTGCTGATAAGGGTAGAGAAAAATTATTTAAGGGATTAGAAAAAATCACTAATGCAGTTAAGAGCACACTTGGTCCTCAAGGTAACACAGTGCTTATTGAATCACAAGAACATTTAGCGGGAATGACAGTCACCAAGGATGGTGTTACTGTAGCGAAGTCTATACAGTTACTAGACCCTGTGGAGAACTTAGCAGTCAGAGTTGTTAAGGAGGCTGCGGAGAAGACTGCAACATCTGCCGGTGATGGAACCACTACGGCTATAGTATTATCAAATGCTTTAGTACACGCAGGGGAATCGTTAATAAAATCAACCCATAACAAGACTGCTGTTTTACGTGAGATGGTTAAGTGTACGGAAGGTATAGTTAATAGTCTTAAGAAAAAGAGTAAGGCGGTTACAAGTGCTAAGCTTCGTAGTGTTGCTACTATATCTGCAAACAACGATTCGGCGACAGGAGGAATAATAGCTGACGTGTATGAAGAGGTTGGAGAGAATGGTATAGTAACAGTTGAGCGTTCAGAAAATGCAGAAACATATTTTAAAACAACAAAGGGTATAAAAGTTGATAGAGGTTACTCTTCAAACTTATTTATTAATAATCATAAAAAGGATGAGTGCATTTATGAGGATGTGCAAGTTTTAGTAAGTGATGCCGAGATAAGTAATATTTTACAGGTAGAGAATATTTTAAAACCAATTATCTCAGAAAACAAAAAGCTTTTAATTATTGCTCCGTGTTCACAGCAGGTTATAAATACTCTTTCTGCTAACGTGATGAAGAATGGATTAAAGATTTGTTGTGTTCAGCCGCCGAACTTTGGTTATAAGCAACACGAGTTAATGAATGATATTGCTTTATCGGTAGGTGCTAAATATTTTTCTGAGAAAACGGGTGATGATTTAAGTTTAATTACTCCTTCAGATTTAGGTGTAGCTAAAAAAATAATCGCCGACAAGTCTTCTACTATTATTTTAAAAGACGACAGTGTAGTTTCTCAAGATTTAATTGATGAAAGAGTAGAACAGTTGTGGGGTGCTCATAAAAATACTAAGACTAAGGATGAGAAAGAGTTTATTCTTTCACGTATTGCTTCTTTAACCGGAGGTATAGGTGTTATCTATGTAGGAGGAAAAACTGATTTAGAACATAAAGAGTTGTTTGACCGAGTAGATGATGCAGTTTGTGCAGTTCGTTCAGCAACGGTAGAAGGAATTTTACCGGGCGGAGGATTAGCATTAGAGAATATATCTAGGAGTTTAGATGTTCTTCCATCTTGGAGGGAAGAGAAAAAAGTTGCTTATGATATTTTACGATTTGCTCTTATGGCTCCTGTAGTAACTATCTTAGAAAACGCAGGATTAAAGTACGAGGATATATACTTAAAAGAAAAAAGCTTTGCTGATGGTTACGGTTATGATGTAAAGAACGAAAAGTATGGTAAACTGATGGCTATGGGTGTTATAGACCCAATGAAAGTTACAAAGAACGCATTGCAAAATGCTGTGTCAGTTGCTGTCACACTACTAAGTACTAATGCTATTATTACAATGGCGAGAAGTTATGAGGCAGAATGAGACCAATAGGAAAGTATATTGTTATTAACCCAATCAAAGAAGAGGTTAAAACTAAAGGCGGATTGTTATTATCAGCAGATGATGTTGATGGTATACGATATAAGAAAGCTGCTGTTGTAGAATCAGGTAGCGATGTTGATGTAATCAACAAGGGTGACACTATATACTATGATAGTAATACAGGTTACTCTATGTTTATTGAGGATGAGCAATACACGATTATTCGGGAGCACGATGTCGTTGTTGTCGTATAAAGTCATTCATCTCTAAAATAAAATTTCGATACACCTTATCGGTGTATGAGACATTCTTCGCAAACATAGGATTTGTGGATTGACTAGTGGGGATTTCTTCCCCACTTAGTTTTTTATAGATAGAGGTAATAACTCTTTTAGACTTGTAGGATAGTTTATAGATTGTCTTAGAGGTCTTTGTTCTTTTTCTGAACACTTCTATCCAACCATCTCTTAATAGGTTATCAAATCGTGCTTCATTCCAACTCAGGAGGTTATCAAATTCTCTAAACTTATCTTTATCAAAATATCCTTCAGAGTGTAGAAACAGTAAAATATCTAGGTCTGCTTGTGAGAGGTTATACTTTACTTTTATAAAATAGCGTATCACCCTCCAATACTTGAGGTAGTCGTTTTTCATTAGATTTAATTTCGTAGATTTGTAGAACCAAAGGTAAAATATTTTTTAGTTATCTTTGTCAAAACAGAAAAAACATATAGTATGAAAATGCGAGACTTAAGTAAGCCATTATCTAATTCAGATTTTGATGGCCCGGATAAAGAACCAAAAAAACCAAGAAAACAATCCCCTAGTAAAGAGGTACAGTTAAAAAGACGTAATATGTATCCCGGTGACTCTAAACTTGAAGGTAGCCACGAAAGTGATGTTAACCAAAGGATTACCAAAAATGTAGTTGGTAAAGATGGTAAAGGAGGTTTAGTAAGTGGAACTGTAAAAGAAAAAACTTACACTCACTATCCGGAAGGACATAAAAGCAGTTCTACAACAACTTCAGGTTCAAGAACTATTGAGACAGGTGCTGATGGTTTAACTCAGGTTACAAAAAGAAAAAGAGGTGGAGGTCAAAAAATTCATACTTACGATGCTCAAGGTGATTTAGTATCTAAAGAAAAAATCAAAGCATCAGGAGAGGCCGGAAAAATAAAAGGAGACTCTTATAAGAAAAAACTTTCTAAACTTTCAAAGTTTGCACGTAAATTTGCAGGAGGTAAATTTGGTGGGTTTAGTAAAAAACAACAAGAAGCATTAAAAGGAACAAAAACGACTTACCGTGGTAGCGGAAGCCAATCATACTAGATAAATTTTAACTATGAAAAAGCAAGGTTATAATGCACGACTTGATGAGTCGTTAGGAAACAAGCACAAAGGTGCACACTCTCAATCTATGAAAGATAGACGTGATGAGTCAAAAGCTATGTCTAAAAAAGACTATGGTCACGCATATGGTGGCGACCACTCTATGTCTTACGAACACCAATGTATTCAAGGTGGAAAAGTAGGAGCACATTTAACTTCTATAATTAGAAAGTAATGGCTAGTAAGGGACGTACTAAAAAGAAATTCCCTGAGATTAAAGAGTCTAATGAAGGGAAGTTTACAGCGTGGGCTAAACAAAACGGATTTAAAAATGCGTGTAGTGCGGCGACTGCTGTAATGAAAGATACTGATAAATACAAAGAGAGTGTAGTTAAAATGGCTAACTACGCAAATAACTTTGGATGTAAAAGATAATATATGCCTAGAGATATAAACAACCCTTTAGCGAGTTCAATTTTTGATGATGACAAGCAAGTTGAAAGTACTCGGCCTCCTTTAACTGTAAGTAAACGTACAGGATTATCTATACCCCCTGAAGGAGGAGGTGATTTTTTTACCCCTATTTATACTACTGATGTTAATAAAATGAATCAAGAGGCTGCCTTAAATGCTAGAAGAAATGCTAAAAAAGGTACTTATACTAAAGATGAGCAAGGGAATAAAGTTTTTACTCCTTCTGCTTTTTATAAAGGGGAGCCTGTAGATTACAGTTATGAAAAAATAGTAAAAGGCGATGACGGAAAATGGGCAAGACAAACCATAAATAGTAAAATGCGAAAGCCGGGTGGTTCAGGGATTGTTACAATTCCAAAAAAGAAAGCTCCCTTTTTAAGAGATGAAAAAGGAAAAGTTGTTACTCGTGTTGGGGAAGATGGAATTAAAAGAGCTGTTAGAGGTATTCAAAATACACCAATAAACAAAGAGGTAAAACTTAGAGGTGGACGTAAAAGTACATCAGATGCAGGTGTGGAAACAGAAAAGACAAGGTTAAGTAAGTTACCTAGTACTTCTAAAAAAACTGCTATTAAAGTTAACAAGCCTAAAGAGGTAAATGTAGTAAAAAGCAATACTAGTACGAAAACGCAAAGAGGTACAGGAAAAACGTACGAGGATGTTTGGAAAAATGCTTCTCCTGAGTATAAAAAACGATTTGGTGGCGACAAGAAAAAAGCTATCCAAGAAATGAAAGATTGGAATGCTAAGCAAGACGCTAAAAAATCTAAAAATAAAAAATCTAAATAAAATGGAATCAAAAGGTTTAGGTGATACAATAGAGAAATTTACAAAAGCAACAGGAATTAAAACTGTTGTAGAAAAGGTTGCTAAAGCTACCGGTAAAGATTGCGGGTGTAGTGAAAGAAAAGATACATTAAACAGGGTTTTCCCATATAATAAAGATAACAAATAATGGCATATCAAAGATTACAAGCCGGAAGGTATTTAACAGTTATCCCAAGCGATACAATAGATGTACCTAACATAGCAGCAACTGCCGCTTCAGGAACTTCTGCAGCACCTACAGGTGCTCAATTAGTAGGGACCGGAACTACTTTCACTAAATCTGTATCTGTTGGCGATATAATTTATGCAGGAACAATTGTAGCTACAGTAGATGCTGTAGTTAGTGATACTGTTCTTACAACGTCAACAGCTATAACAACAGGTCTTGTGTATACTATTTACTCTCAAGCAAATAATCCTAGCAATGGATGTGCCATTTACTGTGGTGGTGCCGGAGACATTGAAATATTAAATATGGCCGGAGATACTGAAATTTTAAAAGGTGTACCTGTAGGATTATTTATTCCCATCAATACTATTAAAAGGGTAAAATCTACTAATACTACAGCTACTAACATTGTAGCACTTTGGTAAGATATGATAAATGCGATAGGTAATGCCATCCTAACATCATCATTAGTAGGAGCAATCTCTAGTGGTGCACAAGTAATCACTGATGGATTAAAAATGTGGTTACCTTTCGAGAATAGTGATATTCTTGGGAAGGACTTAACTAAGGGTTATGACTTTACAAGTGGGTGGACATTTAATAGTTTAAATGTAACTATTATTGATGCAGATACATTTACTACATCAGTAAATGGATACGGTCTATACAAATCTTACGTCACTGTTGGTAAGACCTATAAATTAACCATTGCAGGTACTACTACTTCATCAACAGGTATAAAAATTTCCGATACTTCAGCATCTACTATATATTATGAAAATTCATCTTCAGGTTCTTTTTCAGATACTGTTAATTTTACTGTTCTAGGAAATACTGACATTTATTTAATAAATAAATCTACAGGAGAAACTACAATAACAACACTTAAAGTAGAGGAAGTATCTCAATTCTCCCCTGATATATCCGGTAATTCAAATAATGCTAGTTTATTAACAGCAAAATACCTTGATTTAAACTCGGACGCAACTAAGAACAATAGTGTAGATTTTAATGGAACCACATCGGGTTCAAAAGGTTCTTTTGCCCTTTGGTTTAGAAGAGATGCTACGTGGGGGACTACTACATCTAATCATCTTGTAGACTTTAATAGTTCAGATAGCTCTCAAAGATTAATTATTGCATTTC
>TARA_R110002012_G_scaffold40314_1_pt1 | contig 10224 bp, 8 predicted proteins | sample TARA_R110002012 | Tara Oceans TARA_R110002012 (sample SAMEA4396515) | marine metagenome | biome: Westerlies Biome; feature: [DCM] deep chlorophyll maximum layer (ENVO:01000326); material: water (ENVO:00002006), including particulate matter (ENVO:01000060) such as... | depth 40 m
CGCATAGGTATACATTGACTCATCTACCAAAATATCAACCTGCTCATTTGGTAAAGGTCTACCCGCTTCATAATAACGCTCAAGAACACTGTTAAACAGCTTGAACCACATCCGAGTATTTTTTTGCATCTCAGCCATTAAAGCATCGGCATACACGGTCTGATTCGGCTCTACTGCTTTAAGTAAGCGTAGTTCAACTTGCTCAATTAACTCACTATCAATTAGCTGTTCTTGTATCCTAATCGCTCTTTGGTGAAAGTCCGGTGATTGTAGAAACTGTTTAAGCAATGTCGATTCGTTTTGAAATGATGCAAAACTAGATAGTTGACGACGATGGAAGTCTAAAAAGGTTGTTAAATCACTTGGCGTCACTAACTGGTTGAGGATATCAACGAAGTTTTGATGACTAAAGACTTGTAAGATATTTTGCTCATCATCTAAGTCTAAAACACAATCCTCTGCAAAAAACCGACTGCCATATTCGTAGCCAACTGCATAAGATGAATGGCCCGACTGATCGTCTTGATGATTAATAGACAATGACGTCAAGCCAATAAAATAAACTGCTTTATCAGTTGTCGCGGCACTTCTATCTACAACTAGGCTATCGTTTTTTTGATAAATCTGAGCGTGGCGTTTGATGAGTTGGTTAACAACTTCTTTTCTCCACTCACGAACTTTAGCATTATCCACTTCTTGTCTATTCGCTTGCATCACAACCGTATTGACGAGCAGATAAATAGTAGCGCCAGAAAACTCAAAAACAAAATCATAACCCTGAAAATGATCAGAGTCAGTGATTTTGTCATCAGGCAACTCATACAATGATAAAAAACATTGCTGAATCATTTTTTGCCATGGCGCATGTGATGCTTGCTGAATATCCATAATACCTCTATAAACGATATTTCACAAAAAAGCTGATACCCATTCTGTGAAAATGAGCAAAAGCTTTTTATGCTGAGTTAAGTATCAGTTTGGATTTATAGCAAGCAAACCCACATTAGCTATCTTGTTTGCGGCGCATATGCGGGAACAAGATCACATCACGGATACTAGCAGAGTCGGTAAATAGCATTACTAGACGATCGATACCAATACCCTCACCGGCTGTCGGTGGCAAACCATAAGACAATGCTTCGATATACTCTTCATCGAAATGCATAGCTTCATCATCGCCCGCGTCTTTTTCAGCAACCTGACCACGGAAACGCTCGGCTTGGTCTGCTGGGTCATTAAGCTCACTGAAGCCATTAGCCAACTCACGACCACCAACGAACAGCTCAAAGCGATCGGTAATCTCAGGATTGTCATCACTACGACGCGCTAGTGGCGAGGTCTCAGCTGGGTACTCAGTGATGAACGTTGGCTGACGTAATTGATGCTCAGCCGTTTCTTCAAAGATAATCGTTTGTAGTTTACCCACACCGAACACATCTTTGACTTGTTGCTTAAGTGTCGTAGATGCATATTCTGCTAGGTATTCACGATCATTGATACGTGTCATGTCAAAGTTTTCAGCATATTTTGCAATCGCATCAGACATTGATAGACGAGCAAATGGTGCTTTTAGGCTAATGGCTTCCTTTTGATAAGTCAGCTCTGTTGTACCCAACACATCTATTGCTAACTGATTAAACAGACGCTCAGTCAAATCCATCAGGTCATGATAATCAGCGTAGGCTTGATAGAACTCAATCATGGTAAATTCTGGGTTATGACGGGTTGAAACCCCTTCATTACGGAAACTACGGTTAATCTCAAATACGCGCTCGAACCCGCCAACGACCAGACGCTTAAGATAAAGCTCAGGCGCGATACGTAGATATAAAGGCATGTCTAATGCATTATGATGTGTCTCAAACGGACGAGCTACTGCGCCGCCTGGTATCGGATGCATCATTGGCGTTTCAACTTCCATAAAACGTTCATTAAGCATAAATTGACGAATACCACTAACGATCTGACTACGAACCATAAAGGTATTGCGAGTCGTCTCATTGGTCATCAAATCAAGATGACGATTACGATAGCGCGCTTCGACATCAGCCAAACCATGGAACTTGTTTGGCATTGGACGTAGTGATTTGGTCAGTAGCGTAATTTCTTCAATATGCACATACAAATCGCCTTTACCTGAGCGACCGATATAGCCTGATACACCAACGATGTCACCCAAATCTAGTGATTTAATGCTTGCACGCGTTTCCTCATCAAGCTCTTTACGTGCTACATATAACTGAATACGGCCTGTCATGTCTTGGATCACGATAAACGAACCACGGTTAAGCATGACTCGACCTGCCACGTTGACCTGTGTTTTTTCACCATTCGCTGCTTTTTCTTCAATTTCCTGCTTTGAGACACCATCAAAAGCCGTCTGTAAGTCTTGCGCATAATCAGTGCGTTTGAACGTATTAGGATACGGCTGTTTACCTGAAGCACTGATATCGTCTAGCTTGGCTTGCAGTTGTGCGATTAGCTCGTTAGCATCTTCTACGACTGGGGTTTGATCTTGGTTCTGATTATTGTGCTTTGACATAACACTCTCAATATTTTTAGGTAATTAAATGGATAAACGAAAACAGAAAAATTAAATCAATACTTATTATTATAAGAACAGACATGGTGATAAAAACGATAAAACTACTGGTACTCTTAAAGACTAGCTACTAGTCATTGCCACCGATACTGGCCATCAAATCAGCCTGATGCTCACGCAGTAGTGCATCAAGAATCTCGTCCAAGTCGCCTTCCATAATGGAATCAAGCTTGTATAAGGTAAGGTTGATACGGTGATCGGTCATACGACCTTGTGGAAAATTATAGGTACGGATACGCTCAGAGCGATCGCCACTACCGACCAAGTCACGACGTATAGAGTCCGCCACATCGACCTGTGCTTGCACTTTGGCTTGTTGAATTTTAGAGACCAGCATTTTCATAGCATGCGCACGGTTTTTGTGTTGGCTACGCTCTTGCTGACACTCTACCACGGTACCTGTCGGAATGTGTGTCAAACGTACGGCAGAGTCAGTCGTGTTCACGTGCTGACCACCAGCGCCGCTTGAGCGGAAAGTATCCATTTTGATATCAGCAGGATTGATATCGACGGTATCATCAATCTCAACTTCCGGCATGACCGCAACCGTACAAGCTGACGTATGCACACGACCTTGGCTCTCGGTTTCAGGGACACGCTGTACGCGGTGAGCGCCTGATTCAAACTTTAGACGACCATATACACTATTGCCAGATACACGAGTGATGATTTCTTTATAACCGCCATGCTCACCTTCATTTGCAGAGAGCACTTCTAGTGTCCAGCCTTGGCTCTGCGCGTATTTTTGGTACATACGGAACAAGTCACCAGAGAAAATCGCTGCTTCATCGCCACCTGTCCCTGCACGAATCTCTAAAAATGCTGGTACTTTATCGTTAGGATCTTTTGGTAGCATCATCAGATTAAGCGCTTCTTCCATCTCTACGATGGTATCACGCGCACTCTCAATCTCATCGATCATCATCTCTTTCATGTCAGGATCTGTTGCATCGGCTAGCATCGCTTCTGCATCAGCCTGATCCGTTTCTGCACCCACGTAGTTTTGCCACAGCGTCGTGATCTCCATCAAGTCGCTGTGCTCAACAGACAATTCACGGAACTTATTATTATCACTAATGACACTAGGATCTGATAATAAAGCGGTGACCTCTTCATAACGGTCTACCATCTGGTCTAAACGCAGGCGTAAGGATTCTTTCATAAAAGGACTTTTAATTAGATAAGAGGAATAAGCCCGTGATTATAGCAAATTTTTTGGGGTAAATTAAAACCTCTAATCATTCTTGTTGATATTGTCGGTAATCTCGATGTTATCTTCTCCAACATCTCTGTTTATATTTAGATGTCACAGCTTAATTTCAATAGCAGAAACGACAGACAAAAAAATAGCTAAGAAGACTCTTAGCTATTTTTATCAGGACAGGTAGTTAAAGTATTAGACCTTGCGAACTAAGACCGATCCAATAGAGTAACCTGCACCAAATGAGCAAATAACGCCCAGATCGCCTGATACTAAGTCATCTTTGTAGCGATGGAATACAATCATAGGACTCGCTGAGCTAGTATTGGCAAATTCAGCAATAACACTCGGAGCAATCGATTTATCGGCATCTTTACCAACCACGGTACGTAGAATCAAATCCAACATATTGGCATTGGCTTGATGCAACCACATCATCTTAACATCAGATGTTGGGATGTCGTTTTCTTGCAAGTGCTCAGTGATAATCTCTGACACTTTCGGACAGACTTCACGGAATACTTTACGACCGTTTTGCAAAAACAGCTTGTCAGTGACCGGTGCTTTGATATCTGGATACATTTCAGTCTGTGCTGCTAGATACTCTGAGCGATCCATAAAGCCATATTCGTTTTTAATGTTGGTCGAAAACTGAGTAAATAGCTTAGAGTTTAGAATCTCATAACCTTTTGGCGTATCTAATTCTTCAACGATAGAAGCAGTCGCTACATCACCGAAGATAAAGTGGCTGTCACGGTTGCGCCAGTTTAGATGCGCTGAGGTAATCTCAACGTTGACCACAGCAATACGCTTGGCCAAACCAGAGATGATAGAACCATGTGCTTGTGACAGACCAAACGTCGCCGCACTACACGCAACGTTCATATCATAAGCAAAGCCGCCAATCATACCAATTTCGTTTTGGATTTCGATAGCAACCGCAGGATAAGTACGTTGGAAGTTTGAGCAAGCAAGGATGATACCATCTAAGTCGTTGGCCTCAAGTCCAGCATCAGCCAAAGCGTCTCTCAGTGCTGCTGCACCCATTTCGGCCATGACTGACAACTCTTCGCCCAAGTTGCGGTAAGGGATAACTGGCGCCATGATTTCAGTATTTAAGATACCTTCTTTTTCCATCACATAACGTGATTTGATACCAGATACTTTTTCGATGAAAGCAGCTGAAGAAGGCTCAAGTGCCGTCACTGTCTCTGCAGCTATCTCTTCAGCATGTTCGGTATTATAGTTTTCAACATACTGGTTAAATGACTCAACTAGCTCTTCGTTACTAATGCTGTAAGGTGGGATATAAAGACCAGTGCCTGTGATACAAGTCGTCATGATAAGCTTCCTTGTCTACTACTGTGGTGCTTGGAATAAGCATAAAAGTGGAAAAATAATAGCCATTCAAATTCAGTGAATAACTGTAAACTTAAAATCAGTGTGTTTATTATGCCTGAATATTATAATTTTTCTAATACTTTGTTACAAATAATCTGTTTCTTGCCATAAATTAGCAAAGACTACCGTCCTTTTTCGATAGCTACGTTATAATTAGCATCATTTTATTCTGTACGACTCATCGAACTACCTTAATTATTCAGAATATTGATACACGCTCATACTTAGGAATGCTCATGGCAGAACTTCTCAACTGGTTATTTGGTCAATACGCTGACTACTCTACGATATTCATCATTCTTGAACTGATTGCCGTTGTCTTCGGCGTAGCAAGTGTCTTACTCGCCAGCAAAACCAATATTTTAGTCTTCCCTATCGGTCTGGTCAGCACTGCTATATTTGTGTACCTACTGTGGAAGTGGCAGCTGTTTGGCGATATGTTCATCAATGCTTACTATACCGTGATGAGCTTGTATGGCTGGATTAACTGGTCAAAGAATAAGAAAAACCAGTCTGTTGAGCACAAGCAGTCAAATGCCAATAATGTCCGTATTGAGCATTTGCATGCAGGTGACATCCCGATACTATCTGCTTTGGCAGCAGGAACGATAGCTTTTGTAGGATTGGTTTATTACTTCCGTCCAGTGATTAATAATGGCTTCAGTTTCGATGGTGCGGTACTTGGAATCCATCTATTTACTTGGGTCGATTATACTGACATGCTCACTACTGCTTTATTTTTGATGGCAATGTGGCTCATGGCACGGCGTAAAATCGAGCATTGGATACTCTGGATCATCGCTGATGCGATATCGGTACCGCTATACTTTTATAAAGGTTTTACTTTTACCGCGCTACAATATGTAGTCTTCACTCTTATCGCAATCTGGGCATACTATGAATGGCAACGACGCTACCGTATACAACCTCGAGCAGCATACGCCTAAATCTGTCATCAACGTCGCGGTCTTAGGGGCAGAAAGTACGGGTAAGACGACCTTATGTCGTGATTTGGCCGAGCATTTTGATACTCCTTGGGTGTCAGAATATATGCGCACCTACTTACAGGCAAAATGGGATGACGAGCAGCTGACTTGTACGTGGGAAGATCTCCTACCTATCGCACAGGGGCAGATTACACTAGAGAACACCTTAGCCAAACAGGTCGCTCAGACGAATAATGCCAGTCATTATTTGTTTTGTGATACCAGTTTGTTTGAGCTGATGGTTTATTCTTATTGGTATTATGGCGACTGCCCTACGGCCCTTGAGCAAGCAGCATTGGCGCATCACTATGACTTAATATTATTGACTGATGTTGATACGCCATGGGTGGCTGATGACCTGCGAGACAGTCCACACCAACGCGATGAGATAAGCGACTATTTCGCCAGTCAATTAAGCAAGCATCAGAAATCATTCCAACGCATTAGTGGCAATAGAAAAGCGCGCGTTCAGCAAGTAGTAGCGCAGCTCGCTGATATAGACAACATATCGCCACATCAAAGCTAAATAGCTATACCCAAAAACTTATTCATATTTGTGTCTTTAAGACGTTCTTGTCTTTAAAACTTTTTTGTATTTGAAACCTAAGAGATACCCATGCTAAAGAAGTTTGAGCTTTATTTAGAAAAAACCATATTTAATAGCCGCTGGATACTGGCGCCTTTTTATCTAGGATTAGTGCTAGGCATTATTTTATTATTTATTAAGTTTGTCCAAAAACTATGGTACATGTTTGCTGACATTCTGACGGCCTCTGAAGCCAGTGTAATTGTAGATATATTGGTATTGGTTGATATCTCTCTGGTTGCTAGCTTACTGCTTATCATTATATTCAGTGGCTATGAGATCTTTGTCTCAAAAATCGATACTGGCACTCATGATGATCGTCCTAGCTGGATGGGCAAAGTAGACTTTTCTGGTCTAAAGCTCAAAGTCATCGGAGCGATCGTCGCTATCTCGGCAATCGATCTTCTCAAATCCTTTATGGATATCTCTAGCGGAATGAGTGAACTTGATGCCGACAAACTCATGTGGAAGGTTATTATTCATATGACCTTTGTATTGTCTGGCTTGTTATTCGCTATTATGGATAAAGTCGTTGGAGACACGAAAAAGCATTAACACTTGAAAGTAGTTATCCGAAAGTATCAACTTTCGCCCTTTCACAGTTGTTCCATATTTCCTGCATATGTTTTCTTTATGCCCTCTCTATGATGTCTTTTAAAGCCATAGTCTGCTATCTCGGCAGCTGTGGATTCAAGACACTTAGGAGGCGACCACATGCAAAAAACATTATTGACTAAGTTATCTATCATTGTAGGACTATGTATTATCTTTTCGATTGGTCTCAGTATGATTAGCGACATCATATATGAGAGACAATACTACGCAGAGTCAGTGATAAAAGAAATCACCGAGCAACACGTCAATCCACAAGAAGTCATTAACCCATTTATCGCCATCCCTACGACAATCACACCAGCATGTCAGTCATCTGATACACCAAATGTAAAGAACAAATGCGAACCGTCATACTCGAAAATCGAGACGATATTTGCCTTTCAGACGCAGGCAGCACAGAACCTAAAAGTAAACACAGACACCTATAAACGCGGTATCTATAGTGCTACTAGCTATGATGGTCAGCTGACATTCAATCAAAGTTATACGCTTGGTAAGACTTTAAAAAATTTAGACCAGGCTGGAACTACAATTGACGATGATGCAGATAAGACACAGCTAGCCAAAACCATTACCCACTGGAACAAGGTAAAACTTATCATTCCTGTGTCTGATTTGCGCGGTGTCGCTACCCTGCCTACTGTCACAATTAATCAAAAAACAATTGCAGCAAACTATCCGCAGATACCAATAATAGAGAACTTAACCTATGTCGAAGTAGATATTCCTAAAGATGTATTGGATCAATTAATCAATCCTACTAGCCAGCAGAATAAAGATAGCTTGGCTACCACAGGCTCAATAAATACAGATCTAAATAAATCAGAGGTGAGTAGCAAGTTATCTAATCCTAGAGACAATCAAGCGCTCAATATTGTGATCGACTTACCATTAGCTGGCATTAGTAATTTAACGACTGTCCCAACTGGGCAGAACTTTACTCTGTCTATGCACAGTAACTGGCAGACACCAAACTTCATCGGCAAAGCATTACCAAATACCAAGAGCATCACCGCTAAAGGATTTGATGCCAGTTGGCAAAATCAATATTTGACTGTTGCCAATAACCAATACCTATCCCAGTGTATCCGCACATCTAATCAGCACTGTACTATCATGAGTGAATCATCACTCAATACTGACCGCTCTTCCGATAGTTTTTCTACAGTTTCAGAAGGCGTGGTTACGGCAGGGAATGACAGCACAACTATAAATCATAGAAACACTCAACTGAATAGTTTTGGTGTTAGTTTTGCAAATCCTAACGATGTCTATCTACAAACTGAAAGAGCCATGAAGTACGCCTTGCTATTAATTTTGGTATCTTTTGGTACTTTCTTTTTATTTGAAGTACTCAAATCAAGTCGTATCCACCCTATTCAGTATCTACTAGTCGGCTGCGCACTATTTGTCTTTTATGTTTTATTACTACCACTTGCAGAACAAATCGCATTTTGGCAAGCCTATATGGTAGCGTCCAGTGCTTGTGTCGGGCTTATTGGCTGGTATAGCTATTATGTATTTGGCGGTTTAAAACGGGCAGTAATCTTTGCCGCGACACTTGCTGGGCTATATGCTGCGTTTTTTGGTATTTTAAGTACAGAAGATCTCAATCTGTTACTGGGTGCGATATTCTGCTTTGTGATACTTGCCTGCGTGATGGTGATGACTCGCAAACTCGACTGGTATAAAGTCACGTAAATTATGCAAGCCTCTTAACCTACTTTCTTTATTTTGAATTGAAGTTTTAAAGGAAAAAAGCACTTGGCTGCCTTAGCCTTAGTTTATCAACTGAGCTAAGGCAGCTAATCGTTATATTATTTGACGATATGATTGTTTAACGCTTTAGCCCAATTATTGCAATTATCCTCACAGCGCGGACAACAATGATTGGGGTCAGATATTTCATCGACGTAACCGCAATACATACAAGCATAATAAACCCCTGCTTCTACTTGCTCGACCGGTCGATATTGCTTAGGGAAAAGCGGCATACCGTAGTCTGTCTTTTCAGAGGTGTGCAATAAAATACTAAAATTGCCATCAGTCTCGAGCAAACCGGTACGCACTTGACCTAAATGCTCAACCCCTTGTTGGCGCATTTCAGCAAAAAACTCATCATGTGACATTTCCCCCTGTTTAATCTTATCAAGCACCAGCATGCCATCTTCTACAATATACATTGAGCGCCCCTCTAGCAGGTCCTCAAAAGGCTGGAACTTCATCATCGCCCAAGTACAGAGCCTATAAAGTGAAATGACCGTACCCATGATTAATACCGCTTGGATAATAGGCAGGTCTTCGGTGAACATGGGATCACCTGCGATAGAGCCTAACGATAAAATGATGGTTAACTCAAAAATAGAAAGCTGACGAACGCCGCGCTTACCAGTGAATCGCAAAAATGTGATAATTAATACAAACATTACAGTGACACGTATTAAAATTTCTACGGCAAACCACCAAGTTGTGTCATAAATAAAAATACTTGCCCAATTCATACTATCTTTCCTATTTATTTATCTGATTTATTGTGTTTCATGAGTGTTGTTCTAATAGTTCATTTGACGCGAAGCACATCATCCCTATTTTTAGACCTTATCGTCAATACAACTATCGTTATTCTGATTTAAAAGAGACTTTTTGCCATAAGTACGACAAAATATCCTGTCTTGTGAAACGGTTATAGATTAGATTAATCAGTTATAAATCTATTATCTTTGCTAAGAATAAACATTCGTTATAACAGCGTATCTTAAGACCTAAAACTAAAATCCTATGTTTGCCTGTTTTGTGCCATTTATTCATTGTAGGAATTACTTTTGAAAGCCAC
>TARA_R110002012_G_scaffold194163_4_pt1 | contig 10222 bp, 15 predicted proteins | sample TARA_R110002012 | Tara Oceans TARA_R110002012 (sample SAMEA4396515) | marine metagenome | biome: Westerlies Biome; feature: [DCM] deep chlorophyll maximum layer (ENVO:01000326); material: water (ENVO:00002006), including particulate matter (ENVO:01000060) such as... | depth 40 m
ATAGATATAACCATGTCCATGATATTCTATTACTTTCTTATTAGCCATTTGATACCTCCTTAGTTGAATTCACATCTCCATCATACCATTGGTCTTTTAATACAAGTTCTAGGAATTGATATAATCGTTTTAATTGGTTTATATTAATTTCTTCTCCTAGACAAATATCCTTAATATTATCATTACTCATATATGAAAGGTCAAAATGTGAATTAGTTTGCTTTATATTAGTATGATATTTCATTGGAGTATGTTTAACAACTCTGAATATTAAATATTCAAGTATTTCTTTATCTACTCTTTGTATTCTTCCTGTTAAATCCATATGAAATTCTAAATAATTAACTGCCATTTTATACCTCTTTAGTTATCATTGTGAAAGGAACATTATATGAAGCAGTTAAGTTATTTGCTAAATCTATCTCAACAACTGCTCTACTTCTGTTTACCTTAGTAATTGTACCTGATTCTATCTTATTAGTACCATTTATCTTAACCTTATCACCTATCTCTAAACTATATTTAAGATGACTTGCATTGTATCTACGCTTGTCTTTAATAGACTTACTTATAATTGATAGTGTTTCATTATCCTTGCATTTAAGAATAAAATCTAATACATCTTGTAGTATTACATCTTTCATAACTCTCTCCTTTATTTAGTCGTAAAGGGACAGTAATCCGAAACCATCCCTTCACTAGTGATTAACACTGCTTAAAGCAAAAATCCAATTGCCTTTAAACTATGTTATCCAGCTGCTCACCGCTGGCGTGTTTCATACGAAATCTTGAGAGCCTCACATATTCCTTTGCCTATTGGTACATCCCTTTTATGTGTACACCCAATAAGGACTTACAGGACCAGTTATTGGCTCTCAATTATATAATTCTAGTCCACAGCCAGTCTTAAGAAGGAATCTGCTGTGGGTTGCCTTTATCAAGGCTTAAAGACTGCTAAATGGTATACGTAACCTCGAAAGGTTCGGTATCTCTCTTACATTAGTTCATCCTGCATCAGGAGTTGTGGCAGTTACTAAGAACTATGACTGCGATATCCTAGGAATACCTAGCCCTGTGAGTATTGGGTGCTTTGTCCACCTGACAACTATTTAATGTGACGCTAATCACACTCAATTCTAAATCTTGTGGACGATTTATTTATACTGATACGCCCACGCCTCAGTCTTATTACATTGCCATGATATAAGTGTTGGCATACTTTGTGAGGGCTCTGCAGAATGCCTTTAAACTCCGCCTGTGTATGCCAGACATCTATTTACTTTTAAATATAGGTACTATTTCATGAACAGGTCCTTCTTCCATATAATCTATATTTATTTTATAGTCTATATTTAATATAGCTATACCTGTTGCATCACATAATGAACAGGGTGTTATATCTATATCATTACCACCGTCTTCATAGTCACCTACAAAGACAGCATCACCATCACATTCAGGACATATATTGTCTTCTTGTCCTTGTTGTGTTACTTTATTAAAATATAATTGTTTCTTTTTAGCCATTATCTTTATTCCTCCATTAAATTTATATTGTGAGGAGACCGTTACTCATCATAACAGCCTCCCCATTGGACAGAGTCATCATCCGCAATAATTATTTCGACTCTTTTACTTGAATGTCAAGACACACAATGTATACTGCTTCGGCATAACTGTTACCAGTCATGTCAAGTAGAGCATTTATCTGTGTATCTATGTCTTGATTACTCATTAGGAACGCCTCCTATTTTGTATTGATAAATATTGCTACTAGTTGATTCTTTTTCATACTGCTATGATTCCTATTAGGAAATCTTTTATTAGCCCAAGCTACAAACTGATGCTTAGTCCAGTTAGGTACAAATACTTTATACATATTTCCTCCTATGTTTTAAATTCTTAAGAGTGGCTATATTATTCTCTGTTAATATACTTACGATACATTACCCTTATATATGTATACCACCTGACTCTTTATTATATAATTACTAACAATACACCCATTTCATAATATGTAAGAATAAGCCGATAAGACTCAGCGTTATAGTTATACATACAAATGATAAGAAAGTGTGTATTAAATACGATTTATAGGCCTGAAAAGCCCTGTTGTTACGATAGTTCATGATGACTCCTTGTTTATGTGACGTTTATTTATATAATTCTGTTTATGTGCGTGCTTTATCTAAAGCTGTAAGAGTATGTACTCGGGAAGCCTCCAATTGTACGGAGACTCCCTGAATACGGACAATACTATGCTGAAACGGTTTCAGACTGTGTAGTTTGAGTAGGTTGTTGAGGAGTTTGATGTGCATTGAATTGTATTTCTTCTGAAGCACGTTCTGCTAAAGCAATGTCTACAGTAAGATTTGCAACAGGCATGTTCGGGTCGTTGGATACTCTAACATATATTGTATCATTCCCTTCTATTGTAAGCTTCTCTGCATGTGCATCTGTGAATGTTTCAGGTAACCACATTGGATATGTACTTGAAGTAGATGCTTGAACATTGGTTCTATCTCTAAGCTCTAAAGATGAGCTATCAACGCCAAGGTCGAATGAACTCATAACAGTTCTTTTTGGATTAGAAGTATAACACCAACTCGTTCCTGACTTTCCGTCTCTATTCTTCCACGTCTGTTTGCGTAGAGTATGCTTTGTATATGTGAATCCATTTGCTTTGAACTGTTGAGGTAACTCATTTGGTTGTGACATAATATAATGTCCTTTCTATTTGATTGATATTAAAATTAATTTGAATCCATTTCTAACGAAAAATAATATATGGAAAAGGGATTGCTATGCCCCTATCATATGAATTAGGGTCTCCACTAAAATCCTACAATTTTTGAAAGTTAACCTTTTTTATTTGCATTTGGAATTAAGCTACAGTAAGTTATAGCTCAGGAACAAATCACGTAATTAGATTTATCAGCCTATCAGCCACCTGGAATGGTTAAATAGCCTAGGCTTAGACGTTGGGTTATCCCCTCAAATAGAGGAAGGAGTTGTCCCCAATAGTTCCACAAATTGCTTTAGTATAAGTTTAGATATGGGTCCTTAGAGTACTGGTCTAAATCAAGTCTAAAGTTAAATTTTTTTTCTTAAACTCCCAGGGGGAACCTCTATCTAATTGGGTAGTGGTTCACAAATTTTATTGTGAAATTTGCTCACATTGCTTATATTTAATTATGTCAAACAAAAATAAAAAAAGAAATCTTATTTATACTCTTGAGATAGTTTATGATGAAAAAGGAGATACTATTGAACATATAGCAGAAGGTATATCTACTGTATGTCCAGAAGGTCCTATTGATTCTAACTTTGACTATATTGAAGAATACTTTGATATGGAGTCATTTGAACTATTAGAGAAGTTGTATATTGTTGGCGAAGCATAATGCGTTCTTATAGAGTAAATAAAGTTATGCATAATGTTTATGACAGTATAGACGAAGTCCCAATACACATTAAACCATTAAGAGATTGGCGTAAAGCTAGAGTAGGTGATTGGGTAATCGCAGATGATGAATGCATTATTCAAGTACTTAGAAAAGGTCAGATGCTAAGACATAATGGTGAACGTGGATATATAGGTACTTGCACAGGTACCTTTATTGCATTAAAATCAACAATCATGGATACAGATAAAAGAGCTAATATATATTCTTTTGGTGGTAATGCTACGCCTGAACAAGTAGTTATCAATAGAAAGAAGATGACTGCTAATGAAGAGTTGTTTGCTACTTATGTAGCTCAAGGTTTATCGCCTGAAGATGCATATGTAAAAGCTTTCCCTACTAATAATAAACGTTACGCTAGAATGAAAGCTGTTAATTTAATTAAAACAGAAAGGGTTAAGACTGCTGTGAAAGAAGAATTAAAACCAATACTGCAAGAACTTGATATAGATGAAAGGTTTGTACTAGAAAATATAAAGATAGTTGCAGAAACAAGTGAAAAAGATGACACTAAATTAAAAGCATTATTTAAATTATCTGATATTATGGACTTAGAAGACAAAGGAGCTACTAAAGTTCAACAGGTAACAGGTATTGCATTTCAAGGTTTAACAGAAGACATGATAGATGTCGCTAAGAGGCCTAAAGAAATTGAATCAGAATAATTGTTGGAATTGTGCTCTAAGAAAAAAGGGTGGAAAGAATGCAACGGAAGTGTGCATGTGGTGGGAAGAGCACAAAAATATTCCTAAACATATTATGAATAAAGGTTGTAAGTTTTGGAGAGATGACAATGCTCAAAGAATAATAGAGATGTTTGATGGTGAACTAATAATAAGGAGGTAAATATGCCAAAGGTAGGTAAAAAGAAGTTTTCTTATACTGCAAAAGGAAAAGCCGCTGCTAAAAAGTATGCTAAAAAGACTGGTAAGAAAATGACAAAAGCAAAAACAAAGAGTAAAAAAAGGACTATGAAAAAAGGATACTAATGTCTAATGTTAATTTTCATAATGTTTCAAAGGAGGAGGAGGCCTTACAGTTAGCGAGTAAAGATTTAATTGCATTTGGGAAACTATTTTTGCAAGATGATTTTATGAGGTCTGAAACGCCTCCCTTCCATTACGAGATTGCAGATACTATTACAGATTTAGAAAAAAGACAGACTGCTATAATATTACCTAGAGGTCATGGTAAAACTGTTTTAACTAAATGTGATATAATGCAATCTTTTTGTTTTACAAAAGAACCATTGTTTTATGGCTGGGTATCTGCAACTGCTAAGCTTGCAACAGGTAATATGGACTACATAAAATATCATTTGGAGTTTAATGAAAGAATTTTGTATTATTTTGGTAGTTTAAAAGGTAAGAAATGGACAGAAACAGATGTCGAAACTACAAACGGATGCAAACTTATTTCTAAATCTAATATTTCTGGTATTAGAGGTGGAGCTAAACTGCATAAAAGATACGACCTTGTAATTCTCGATGACTTTGAAGACGAGAATAATACAATTACGCCAGAAGCTAGAAGCAAAAATTCCAATCTTATCACTGCTGTGGTATTCCCTGCTCTTGAGCCTGGGAGTGGCAGGCTTAGGATTAATGGTACTCCTGTTCATTATGACAGTTTTATTAATAATCTTATTGTCAATTATGAAAAAGCTACCAAGCAAGGCGATGACTTCTCTTGGGACGTGGTACTTAAAAAGGCTATAGAGACAGACGGTACTATGTTATGGGATAGTTGGTTTGGTAAAAAAGAAATGGAACGTAAGAAAAAGTTCTATGCTGATTCAGGTCAGCCTTATAAGTTCTATCAAGAATATATGATGGAAGTTCAAAGTGCTGATGACTCGATGTTTACGAGAAATCATATAAAATACTGGGAAGGCCAGTTTAAGTATGAAGAAGAATCAGATATATGTTTTTTGAATATAGATGGAGAATTAAAACCCATTAATGTGTTTGCTGGTGTTGACCCAGCAACAGATAGTCAAAGAAGAGATGCTGATTATAGTGTTTTATTAGTAGTGGGGGTGGACTCTGATAATAATATATATGTACTTGACTATTTAAGAAAAAGAGGCATACCTGTTTTAGGTATTCCTGGAGAGAGGAATAAAGGCATTGTAGATTACATGTTTGATTATTCTTCTATATATCACCCCAGTTTATTTATAGTAGAAGATACAACAATGTCTAAACCTGTATTTCAAGCTCTTAGAGCAGAAACAAGAAGAAGAAATGATTTTTCTGTTAGATACAAAGAAGAGAAACCTGGAACTAGACAAAGTAAAAGAGATAGAATACAAGAAATACTAGCTCAAAGATTTGCTATAGGTCAAATACATTTAAAAAAAGAACAGTATGATTTGGAGCATGAAATTGTTACATTTGGACCAAGGATGGGACACGATGATGTAATAGATGCATTAGCGTATGCATGTAAATATGCAAATCCACCGATAAGTATACATGAAGAAAAAGATAAAAAAAGATTTTATAAGAAACGACCAACAGCTAAATCTTGGGTAGTAGCCTAATGGATTTTTTAAATATATTAGAAACATTTGGTGTGCCAATAGCTGTAGCTATAAGCTTTGGTTTCTTTATATGGAAACAAAATAAATACATACAAGATGACTTGTCTAAAGACTTGCATCAAAAATTTAACAGATTAGAAGGAATATTAGTTAAGTTAATAGACCAACAAAAAAAAATGCAGATTGAACAAAAAGGATTAGAAAGAAGTTATAAAGCTTTAGTAGAAATCATAGCTCGTTTATCTGGTAATGGTTTAAAAAATCAAATATTAAGAATACAGGATAAAACGAATGACTAAACAAAAGCGAACTGATGAACACAGGAACTTTGTTACTGTTGCACTTACTCAAATAACAGGAGATTTAGAAAGAGTTAAAGCATTAGTTGAAAAAAATGAACAATGGTTAGCTAAGCTAAACGGTAGAGTAAGAGATAATGAAAAAGATATATCTAGAATTAAAGGTATTGGGGGAACAATCGCTACTTTAATAATAGCTTTATTAGGGTGGTTTAAAATAGGGGACTTTAAATAAATGGCTAAAACAGATAAAGCAGTAGAAAAGGTTAGACGAATATATGAGTATTCTAGAAATGAAAATAGAATACAATGGGAATATATAAATCAAAAAGGTTTTGACTTTGCAAACGACAATCAGTTATCGCAAGAAGAAAAGATAGCTCTTGAAGACCAAGGAATGCCTACTTTTACAATAAATAGAATTATACCTGTAATAGAAATGCTTAATTTTTATGCAACTGCTAAAACACCTAGATGGCAAGCAGTTGGAACAGACGGTTCTGATTCTGATGTCGCTAGTGTTTATTCTGATATTGCAAGTTATATATGGAGTAATTCTGATGGAGATACGCTTTACTCTAATGTAGTTAATGATTGCATAACAAAAAGTATTGGTTATCTTTTAGTTACCGTAGACCATAATGCAGACCAAGGCATGGGAGAAGTCGTAATACAACAACCAGAACCATTTGATTTATTTGTAGATAATAAATCCAGAGATATTTTATTTAGAGATGCTGCCTATATTCTTATCCGCAAAATACTTCCCAAAGGACACCTAGTCCAGCAATTCCCTGACAGCAAAAGAAAAATAATGGCAGCATCATCTAATCAGGAATCGTATGACAACTATAGTGAAAAATCTATAGATAGTGAACAAAAGGATTTTACATATAAAGATATGGAAATGAATAATTCAGTCTATGGAAGTAAAGAAAATGAATTATTAGAATTATATGAACTATATGAAAAAGAGAAAGTTGCTTTTGTTAATCTATTTTATAAAGTTCCACCTAATAAAGAAAAAATAGCAGAAATAAAACAAATGGCTCAAATGGAAACTGCTAAGATGGAACAAGAATTTATGGTAGGGTTTAAAGAATCTGCTCAAAAAATGGAAATGGCTGTTCAAGAAGGAAAAATGCTTCCCGAAAGAATGGAATTAGAAATGCAAAAAGAGCAAGATTTAATGAAACAACAGTTAGAGTCTTTTAGAATACAAATAGAAAATAAGCTACAAGAAGAAAATTCTAAAATAGATAATAAAGTAATATCTAAAAAAGAATATAACCTTCTTATAAAGAATGATGTATTTACTGAAAATATTGTAGATGTAATTGATTTTCATAAAAGCACAATTAAACTAACATGTGTAGCTGGAGATAAAACTTTATATACAGAGTATTTACCTGTTGAAAATTATCCTATTGTACCTTTTCATTTTAAATGGACAGGCACACCATTTCCTATGAGTGCAGTTTCTCCATTAATAGGCAAACAAAGAGAAATGAATAAAGCACATCAACTTATGATACATAATGCATCTCTTGGAAGTAGCTTAAGATGGATGTATGAAGAAGGTAGTATTGATACAGATTTATGGGAAAGATATTCTTCAGCACCAGGGGCTTTACTCCCTATGCGACAAGGATATACGCCTCCAACACCTGTACAACCTTTCCAATTAAATAATGCATTCTTTGGTTTAATTAATCAAGGAAAACAAGATATGGAATACTTAGCAGGAATATTTTCTTCTCAAATGGGAGATACTGGAGCTAGTAAAGAAATGCCTTACAAAGGTATGTTAGCTATGGATGAGTATGGAACACGAAGAGTTAAGTATTGGTTAAAACATTGTTTAGAACCTGCATTAAAACAAGTAGGCGAAGTTGTTAAAGAATACTCGCAAGCAGTGTATACAGCTCATAAAGTATTTAGAATAGTTCAGCCAAGTGCTATACAGGAAGATAGACAAGTAGAAATTAATGTTCCATTATATAATGACGTAGGAGAAGCTATTGGTAAGTGGAGAGATTATGCTACATCTAAATTTGATATTAAACTTGTATCAGGTTCTACTTTACCTGTGAATAGATGGGCATATCTAGAAGAGCTAAAAGGATTAATGTCATTAGGAGTTGTAGATGATATTGCAGTATTAGCAGAAACAGATATAAAAAACAAAGAACAAATAGTTAAACGTAAAAGTTTATATTCTAAACTGCAAGGTCAAGTTGGAAGTATGGAAGAAAAATTAAAAGACCAAGCTGGAACTATAGAAACATTAGAAAGACAACTTGTACAAGCAGGTATTAAAATGCAAGTTATGAAAGGCGATGTAGAGATTAGTAAAAAGACACATGATGTTAAATCTAATATTTATAGAGAAGAATTAGAAACCAAGTCTCAAATGAAACATCTTAGAAAAAATATGGACAATGAGTCTAAAATAGCTAAGGATAAAGTAAATAAGGCTTTGGTAGATAAAAATAATTAATTATATTACAAGATAAAATTAAGGAGAAATTAATTATGGAAAAAGATACTCAAGGTAACCCAGATGCAGTAAATGATGCTGTATTTGGCTCCGATACTGAGGACTTTTTTGCACAACTTGAATCTGACGTTAATAGTGGGATTCAAGATACTACGCAGAATGTTCAACAAGAGGCAACTCCTGAAACTCAGGACCCTTCGCAGGTAGAACAACAAGCAAATGAGGTATCACAACCATCTGATATAGATAATCTAAAAAAGAGGTATAGTGATTCCAGTCGTGAGGCACAAAAAATGAGAGCCCAACTTAATGAGTTGAAACCTTTTATGCCTGTGTTGGAAGCGATGAAAAAAGATGGTAACCTAGTAGAACATGTACGAGGATATTTTGAAGAAGGTGGCAACGTTCCCAAAGATGTTAAAAGCTCATTAAAATTACCTGAAGACTTTGAATTTGACCCAGATGAAATGGTTAATAATTCAGATTCAGATTCTAGAAAGGTATTTGATAAAATGGTTGGAAACATTGTTAATAAACGTGCTAATGAAATTATACAGCAACAAGAAGTTCAAACAAGACAAGCACAACATACTGCTAATCTTAAAACTCAAGCTGCAGATTTTATACAAAGGCATGGATTAACTAATGATGAATTTACAGCTTTTGTAAATGAGGCTAATGACAAGATAAATACTAAAGGGATGACTTTTGATGATATGTATTTAATTATGAATCAAAATAAAGTTAATCAAAATGTAGCAAATGCTACTAAAAGTGATATGCTAAATCAAATGAAAAATGTACGTACTATTCCTACTAGTCAAAGTGGAGCCAATAGTCAAACTCAATCAAAGAATCCAGAAGACGGAGTTTTTGATGCTTTAAAGAGTCTTGATGGCGGCTTAGATGATATGTTCGGATAGACCTCTATTTATTTGAAATAGTCTCTATTCGAATTAACATACTCTACTTGAAGGTACATTCTGTACAGTTGATAGAGAGTTTAATTAGAAGGAGATGGTCAAATGGCAAAAGACTTTTTAAGCGTTATCACGCCTAATACAGACTTAACAGTTGCTGCATTTGATGGTCGTGGTCCAGGTACTAGTACTGACTTACAGACTGGTGACGTAAGAAGAAAGTACAACTTTGGAGACCGAGTGTCAGAGCTTGCAATTGCTCAAGACCCATTTTTTCGTTTTTTAACACAATGCGCGAAAAGACCTACTGATGACCCTCAATTTAAATTCACTGAAAAAAGACATTCTTTTCATAAAAGATATGGATATGTAATGGGATATGTTGGAAGCGATGGTGCTGACGACTTTACCAATGCTATTTTAGAAGCATATAATGACGGTGGAACTGGGGGCGATGTAGCAGTCGGCGATACATTAAAATTGTATATGGCTGG
>TARA_R110002012_G_scaffold16399_5_pt1 | contig 10211 bp, 10 predicted proteins | sample TARA_R110002012 | Tara Oceans TARA_R110002012 (sample SAMEA4396515) | marine metagenome | biome: Westerlies Biome; feature: [DCM] deep chlorophyll maximum layer (ENVO:01000326); material: water (ENVO:00002006), including particulate matter (ENVO:01000060) such as... | depth 40 m
GCACGAGCGCCACCAATGGCTCGAAGTCGTGCTGATCGGCGGCTCTGAGTGCTGTGATGTAGGCTGACCGGTGCGCACTTTCGGCGTTCAGCGTTCCACCACCAGACCAGTCGAGGAAGATATCCGGATCGATCTTCGCCAAGTAGGCGTCCGCCATGATCCGCGCCCAACGTCCATTGCCGTTCGCAAAGGGATGGATCCAGACAAGGCGGTGGTGAAGGCGCGCCGTCGCTTCCAGCGGATCGAAGCTCTTATGGTCACGCCAGTAACGGGCGTCATCGAGACAGGTCCGCAACTCGGTAGAGACGTGCCAGACCGGCACCCCGATGTTCTTGTCGGTCAGACGGAAAACGCCGGCCCAGTCCCAGACTTCCCCGAAAAGACGCTTGTGGATTTCGCGCACCGCGGCATCTGTCAGGACGTCAAACGATTTTGGGCGCCGGTCGAGCCAGGTAAGGCCTGAGATGATGTTCTCCCCTTCGAGTTCGTTCAGCTCGCCGCGCGTCGCAATGTGCTTGGCCTTGAGGCCAAGGAACTCGTCGGGCGTCAGGGGGGTGGCGCCGCAAGGTTCGTGAAGCTCGAGCGTCATTGCCAGAAATCCCGTCGACCTTCACGGATGATGTCGGCGGCGAGTTCCTCGATCATCTCGGCTTCGCTGCGCAAACCTTCTGTCTGCTCCTCGAGAGCCATATGCGCCCGTGTGCGCTGGATAATGCGTCGTGCCTTCGCACGGGCTTGGGCCAGAACGATCTCTTCAACGGGGCCTTCGCGCGGGATGATTGTATAGACAAGGCGGCCGCCCATGGCTTCGGCGATCTTCTCCAGTTGGTTCACGGAGATGGTTCCGGCCTGTTCGTTCTGGATCGCGGCATAGATGTTGTTTCGTGAGATCCCGAGGCGTTCAGCAAGGGCCGGGGCATTCATTCCGATCGCTTCCTGGAAGGTGGCGATCCAGCCGCCGATCGGCTTTGCAAGCGACTTCGCCAGGCTGGCAGCCTGGTTGATCCTCTCTTGGGCCTGCCTTTGCTTCGCTCGAGTAACTGACATCTACCAACCTGTGATCTTGCATTTGCGGTCATTCCGCCATGCCACAGTATGGCATTAAGATAAATTATGCAATGCTATAGATTTGCATAGCTATCGACTAAGATACGCCACAGCATGGCGGATAGTCCATGCTTGCAATGCTACCGAATTGCAAGTCTGATGATCCGGCACAGGCCTCAGCTAGAAACGCATCCGCAACTACGCTCCACAGGACGCGACCCTGCACGGCATCGCCGACCGGCTGCAGACTATCCGGCGGCGGAACTTCTATCAGCTCTGCGCCGAAGCCAGCCACCGGGGCCGCTACGCCCACGAGTATACCATGTCCGTGGATGTCACACGCGATAGCACAACCTGGCAGCCACCAACGGATGACGAGGAGGAGATCGTGACCGAGGCGCTGCGCGACCTTGCCCGGTGGCTTTACCGCCGGCTTCAGGTTGAATATGACGACCTCACCTCCGACGAAGTCATCGAGGAGGAGATCATCGTTAACGAATACACCTTTACTGAGGCTGGGCGACGGCTTGGGTAACTGGGTCAATCATGCGGCGGAAGATACAATCTCTCCGTATCTCAAGGCGTGTTTGAATATTCGCTCTATCAAACCGCCTGAACGGGATCAGCACCAAATTATTGTAAACGGCATCGTGTCTTGCGGAAAACCCCGGCAAGTCCTAGAAAGTCGCTGACTTTATGCAGAATTGGTTAATGCCGAGACATCTCTTTTCTCTCTTGCTTGCGATTGCCGTCGCATTTTTCGGCGTACTTCCGCATGCGGCAATGGCTGGCGAGATGCAGAGAACGTCGGTGTCTTGTCACAATGAACAAACTGTGGTGAGTGGTCACTCCGATGCGATGGAGCATTGCGGCGGTCCGGATCATGCAATGCCCGGAGCCTGTGCAATCGCCTGCCTCGGGTCAATTGCAATCTGGTTTACGTCATCGGACGCGGTGCCTATCGCATTTCGCCCGATTTCGCATCGGGCTGCGGTGTCCCTCGTTTTACGCGGGCGCCCCGGCGATCCGGCCGACCGCCCTCCCAAATCCATATGAACGGTTGACACGCGGAGCCGTGCTGCGGCTTCTGACCGATGCGCCCCTTTGGGGGCATGATGGATTTATTCAGAATGAGACATGAACTGACACGCCGCGGCTTTCTGGCTGCATCCGCAGCCTTGGCTGCCACCACCGCCTTACCGCGTTTGGCCTTCGCGCAAACCACACCCCTTACCTTGACTGCACAGACGCGGGTGATCGACGTCCGTGGTCGCGCCGCCACCGTCATGGGCCTGACCGATGGAATGGGCAGGCAAGGACTGTTCCTCGACCCCGGTCAAAGATTCCGCGTGGATCTGACCAATGCTCTGGACGAGGAGACGATCATCCACTGGCACGGTCAGATCCCGCCCAACGCACAGGACGGCGTGCCGAACCTGCCGATGCCGCTTTTGCAGCCCGGCGAGACGCGCAGCTACGACTATGCGCCGATGCCCGGCACGCACTGGATGCACAGTCATGTGCCGGTGCAGGAGATGAGTCTGCTCGCCGCCCCGCTGATCGTGCGGCGGCCCGAGGATCTGACTGCTGATAGGCAGGAGGTCGTGATGTTCCTGCACGACTTCGCGTTCCGCCCCGCAGCCGAGGTGTTGGCCGAGATCACACAAGGCGCTGCCCATCATGACATGAGCAGCATGGACGCACCGGCACAGAACCTGAGCGGGATGTCGGGCAAGGATCATTCCGGCATGTCCATGCCCGGAATGACCATGGGCGGGATGGGCGCAGGCGGAATGGTCATGGACCTCAACGACTTTGACTTCGACGCCTATCTCGCCAATGACCGTACGCTCGCCGACCCAGAGGTGATTGCGGTCGAACGTGGGGGTCGTGTTCTGTTGCGGGTGATCAATGCCGCCGCAGCAACGTCCTTCTGGATCGACACAGGCGGGGTCTCTGCGCGTCTGGTGGCGGTGGACGGTCACGGCGTTGAGCCGGTGGCGGGCGCACGCTTCGGTCTTGCCATGGCGCAGCGTCTTGATCTGGAAATCGACTTGCCGGACGCGGGTGCCTTCCCGATCCTCGCCCTGCGCGAAGGAGCGAGGGAGCGTACCGGCATCATTCTCGCCACTGCAGGTGCCGAAGTGCGCCGGATCGACGATCTGGCCGAAACGGAAAGCAGCGCGTTTGATATCGATCTCGCGCAAGAGGGGCTTCTGCGAGCAGCACGGGCGCAAGGCGCGCCTTCGCTGGCACCGCGCCCGGTGGACCGTTCGCACATGATCATGCTCGGCGGCGCGATGCAGCCTTACCTCTGGACCATCAACGGGCAGACTTGGGGCAGCCACACGCCGATCACCGCCAAAACGGGCGAACGGGTGCATCTGACGTTCCACAACATGTCGATGATGGGGCATCCGATGCACCTGCACGGGCATGTGTTCCAGGTGGTGAACGTCAACGGACGCAGCCTGGACGGTGCGATCCGCGATACGGTCTATGTGCCACCGATGACGATGGTGACGGTCGCACTTGATGCGGGCGAGGCAGCACGCTGGATGCTGCATTGTCATCACATGCCACATCTGTTCACCGGCATGATGACAGAGTTCGCCGTCTCAGCCTGAGACGCCCGCTATCGGAGGAGAATGTCCCCCGGTGGCGAAACAATTTCACAGGCGCGCTTTATCCCGATGGCCAAGTGCCGGAGGCAAGAGTGCCGCACTCCCGCCGCAAGGGTCGGCGAAGACAGATTGGAGATCGTATCATGAACAAGGGACTTATCGGCGCACTCGTTGTCGTCATCATGGCCGTGGCCGGCTGGTATTGGACACAAGGCCAGACCACCGAAGAACCAGTTTCCGCCTCTGCCCCGGACGGCGCGCAGATCGCAGGAGCGCCTTTGGCGGATGTCGTCGTGCCCGAGGGGCTTTCGGCCATGGCGCAGCAAGGCGAAACTTATTTCAACGCGGTCTGCGCGTCCTGCCATGGCACGAATGCCGCCGGGCAAGACGGCGTCGCACCGCCGCTGGTTCATCAGATCTATGAGCCTGGCCACCACGGGGACATGGCGTTCGTTCTGGCGGCGCGGAACGGGGTACGAGCACATCACTGGCCGTTCGGCGACATGCCACCGGTAGAAGGACGGCTTACGGATGGTGAACTGGGTGCAATCGTTGCTTATGTGCGCGAGTTGCAGCGCGCCAACGGGATCAACTGATGGGGCGGAATTCCGGTTCAGCCCATGTTCGCGCATTCGGCGAACCGGCTTGAGGCCCGGCATCCTCATTCTGGCAGGGATCGTCCTTTTGGGGACTGCCTGGGTCGCGATCCATCTGTTTGCGCGCGACGGTGCCGCGGTGGCGCGCGGCCGCGTCCTTTACGACACGAACTGCGCCGTCTGCCACGGCCGAAATCTGGAGGGTCAGCCGGACTGGCAAAGCGCGGGGTCTGACGGACGTCTCCCCGCGCCGCCCCATGACGCCACCGGCCATACCTGGCATCATTCCGACGCCGATCTGACCGCCTACATCGCCCTTGGTGGCGCGGAGGCGCTGGCGCAGATGGGTGTGACCTTCGATAGTGCCATGCCGGGTTTCGGAGACGTGCTCAGCACCCAAGAAATCGCGGACATCCTGGCTTATATCAAATCGCACTGGCCCGAGCGCGAGCGCCAGGTCCAAGCGGAGCGTAGCGCGTCCGACGGCAGATGACTGGACGACGAACCATGGGGCGGCTCAGACCGAAGCCGCAGGATATCCGGCCTCTGCCAGCGACGTCTTGACACGCGCCGCGTCAGTGCTGCTCTCGACCGATATGCGTCGCGCCGCCATATCGAACTCGATGCGTGCCGCCGGGTCGAGGGCGTGGATCGTTTTTTCGACCGTCGCCTTGCAATGGCCGCAGCTCATGTCGGGAATGTGGAACGTTATCATGCATATCTCCTTTTTTGGTTTGTCTATAGATCAACGCGCCGCAACCGCAGCGCATTCGTAATAACCGAGACCGAAGACAAGCTCATCGCCGCCGCCGCGATCATCGGCGACAGCAACAAGCCTGTGACGGGATATAGCAGCCCTGCCGCGATCGGCACGCCGACGGCGTTGTAGGCGAAAGCGAAGAACAGGTTCTGCTTGATGTTGCGCAGTGTAGCGCGGGCCAGTTTGCGTGCCCGGACGATGCCCATGAGGTCTCCACCGAGCAAGGTGATGCCTGCGCTTTCCATCGCGACATCGGCACCCGTGCCCATGGCGATGCCAACGTCCGCGGCTGCCAAGGCGGGGGCGTCATTCACCCCGTCGCCAGCCATCGCGATCTTGTGGCCATCCTTGCGCAACTGGTCGATCAGCTTTTTCTTGTCTTCCGGCAGGACGCCCGCGCGCACCTCGTCGATGCCCAAGGTCGCTGCTACCGCTTGCGCTGTGCGCTCATTGTCGCCGGTCGCCATGATCACACGCAGCCCTTGGGAGTGTAGTTCCTTGATCGCCTGTGCGGTTGAGTCCTTGATTGGATCGGCTACCGCCACGATGCCCGCAAGGGCGCCATCAACCGCGACGAACATCGCCGTCTTGCCCTCTGCACGCAGCGCATCAGCCTTTTCCTCGGCCTGCGTCGTCTCAAGGCCCATCTCTTGCATCATAGCGGTATTGCCGAGGGCGACGGTGTGCCCGCCGACGTTGCCGCGCACGCCTTTGCCGGTAACAGCTTCAAAATCCGCAGCCTCCTGCCGTGCAGCGCCTTGCGCTTCGGCCCCTTCGACAATGGCTTCGGCCAGAGGATGTTCCGAGCCACGTTCAAGCGCAGCGGCCAGCGAAAGAATATCAGTCTCAGTGACATCGCCAAGGGTAACGGTATCGGTCAGCTTTGGCTTTCCCATGGTCAGGGTGCCCGTCTTGTCGACGATCAGCGTATCGACGCCTGCCATGCGTTCCAGCGCCTCGGCATCCTTGATCAGCACACCCGCCTGTGCTCCGCGCCCGGCCGCTGTGGTGATCGAGATCGGGGTGGCGAGGCCAAGTGCGCAGGGGCAGGCAATGATCAGAACCGAGACGGCAGAGGCGATAGCAAAGACCAGCACCGGTGCTGGCCCGAAGATCATCCACATCACAAAAGCGAAGATCGCCACCCCGACCACGGTCGGCACGAAGATCGCCGAGACACGGTCGGCCATGCCTTGAATCGGCGCACGCGAGCGGCGCGCGTTCGATACCATGGCCACGATCTGCGCCAGCACTGTATCAGCGCCGACCTTGCCCGCTTCGATCACCAAAGAGCCGTTTTTGTTGATCGTGGCACCGGTCACCGCATCGCCCGGGCCTTTCTCAACAGGCATTGACTCGCCGGTCAGCATGCTTTCGTCCAATGAGGATCGCCCGTCGACCACCACGCCATCGACCGGAACCGCATCACCCGGCCGCACCCGAAGCCGGTCGCCTTCCATGATGTTTTCCAATGGTGCGTCGTATTCAGTGCCGTCTGGCAGAATACGCCGTGCGGTCTTTGGGGCGAGGTCGAGAAGTGCGCGGATCGCGTCACCGGTGCGTTCCCGCGCTCGCAGTTCCAGCACCTGGCCTACGAACACCAGCGCGATGATCACGACCGCCGCCTCGAAATATGTGCCGACACCTTGGCCCATCCGGTAGACTTCGGGGAAGACGCCCGGCAGGAACGTCGCCACGATGGAGTAAAGATAGGCCGCCGCCACGCCGAGGCTGATCAGCGTCCACATATTGGGCGAGCGGTTGATCACCGAATCCCATCCGCGTTTGAAGAATGGCAAGGCCGTCCAAAGCACGATGGGCGTTGCGAGCACGAACTCCAGATAGCTGGCGGTCTGATGGCCGATCCAGTCCCGCACAGGCAGGCCAACGAGCTCGCCCATCGTCAGCACGATGAGCGGGACCGCTGCGGCCGCCGAGATCCACATCCGGCGCGTGAAGTCGGTTAGTTCTTCGCTGGGCTCGTCCGACGGCAGCATCGGCTCCAGCGCCATGCCGCAGATCGGGCAAGGCCCCGGCGCGTCGCGGACGATCTCGGGATGCATCGGGCAGGTGTATTGCACGTTAGCGGGTGCGGCCTTCTTGCGCCCTTCGGCGCGGCCCGAGGCGTAGAACCACGGATCGCCTTCAAACTTCGTCTGGCATTTTTCAGAGCAGAAATGGAAGGTCTTGTCCTCGAACTCTGCGTGCCGCGTATCGGACCCGACCGCGACCGTCATCCCGCAGACCGGATCCTTTGCCGTTTCAGCGCCTTCGGGAATGTTTGACTTTGCGTGCTGATGATCGTGGTCCATATCGTGCCGACTTTCTTTTGATTTGTTTCAGCGTGAGGCATCCAGTCACTGGAACATCAAGCTATTTTTTATGCTGATCGTGATTGGTCTCGCCTACGGGATTGCGAGCGAGAAAGACGCCCACGAACGCGAACACCAGTGCCATGCCGATGACGCCAAGTATGACGATCAGCGGGTCGGATTGCCATTTCATCGCCGCGAAGGCGGTCAGGACCACGGCGTCCAGTGCGATCGCGGTCAACATCACCCAGCCGCGTGCCCCGATCTCGTGGCATAGGTTTCGGTAAACGCCCGCGTGAATGATCATGTCCATCACGAGATAGAAGAAAGCCCCAAGCGAGGCGATGCGGCTAAGGTCGAAGAAGACCGTCAGGACACCTGCAATCACGACGGTATAGACCAGAGTGTGATCCTTGATCGTGCCGGGCATCCCGAAATGGCTGTGCGGGATCATCTTCATCTCGGTCAGCATGGCCAGCATCCGCGTGACGGCAAAGACGCTCGCGATCAAGCCCGAGGCGGTGGCGACAAGCGCCAGCGCCGCCGTCAGATAGAAGCCGGTCTGCCCGAGCGCCGGCCTGGCCGCCTCTGCCAAGGCATAGTCCTTGGCCGCTACGATGCGGTCGAGTGTCAGGCTGGAGCCGACTGCGAAGGCGACAAGCAGATAGACGATCACGCAGATTGCGATGGATAGAACGATGGCCCGGCCAACGTTGCGGTGCGGTTCGGTGATCTCGGCCCCGCTGTTGGTGATGGTAGTGAAGCCCTTGAACGCCAGGATCGACAGGGCAACAGAGGCCACAAAGCCGCTAGCACCCGTATCCCCACCGGTTGCCTCGAAGTTGAAGCCGCTCGCCCAGAGGCCTGCGACTCCGAACAGCGCAATGCCGCCGACTTTGATAACGGCCATGATGATGGACAGAAGTCCGACCGAGCGGCTGCCTGATATATTGATAAGATATGCAACGATGATCAACCCGACGCCAATGATCGGGACGAGGACACTTTCCGGGTCGCCGCCAAAGGCCCGCAGCGTGTAGGTGCCGAAGGTCCGTGCGACGAGACTTTCGGCGATGACCATCGACAGTGCCATCAGGAGTGCTGCCCCCGCTGCGACCGTTGTCGGGCCGTAGGCTTTCTTCAGAATCATCCCGATGCCGCCCGCCGACGGAAAGGCGTTCGACATCTTGATGTAAGTGTAGGCACTGAAGGCGGTCACGATCGCCCCCGCGACGAACGACAGTGGGAACAGGGGACCGGCAAGCTCCGCAATCTGTCCAGTCAAGGCGAAGATGCCTGCACCGATCATCACGCCGGTGCCCATAGCCACTGCGCCTGGCAGGGTGATGCTGTTTTTCTTGTAGCTTTCGGACATCAGGTTTCCCTCCCGGCTTGCCGCCGTGTCGCGATCCAGAGCAGAGGCAATCCGGTGATCAGTCCGAGTCCCAACACCGCCCATGTGGTCCGACCAATGTCACCACTGACTGCCTCACCGCCAAAATGCGCGAGGACAAAACTCGCCGGAATGATGCCTGCCAGCGTCGCCAGTGCGAAACGCCAGGCGTGCAGGCGGCTGAGCCCCGCTGCGTAGCTGATAACGTCGAAGGACACGAAGGGCATCAGGCGGCTGGCAAATACGGTTCCTGTCAGCGCGTTCTGCGATCCGAGCAGTCCGGCATCAACTCGATCACCGAACACTCGCCGCAAGACATCATGCCCCAGAACCCGTGCCAGACCGAAGGCAATCAGCGCCCCCAGTTCGGCTCCGATCACCACCTGCACGGTGCCCCAGACATGCCCATAGGCAGCACCTGCGGCCAGGGCTATCGGTGCGCTCGGAATGGGACTGGCGATCACTGCAACGGTCATGAGGCTGATGATCAATAGAGGGCCCCAGAGGCCCGCACGCGCCACCAATGTCTCAAGCGCTTTGCGGTCCAGAAGCTGCTGGGCATCAACCAGCAGCGACGGCGCAAACCACCACACCCCGAAAGCGACCAGCCCGAGGAATACAATCGTCGCCAAGATGCCGGTGCGCAAGCGCATCTCAGATCGCCTCGACCGCCTTCTTCAGGAGATCGCGCACCTGACCGGCAACGGCATGCAGTTCGGTATTGTCTATCGCTTGCATAGACGCCATCGGGTCGATGGCGCTGACCTCCACACCGCCCTCGACCTCGCGCAGGATGACGTTGCAGGGCAGCATCGCGCCGACACGCGGTTCAATTCTAATGGCCTCGTGGGCCATTTTTGGATTGCAGGCACCGAGAATGCTATAGGCAGGCATCTCGACATTCAGCTTCTTTTTCATCGTCGCCTTGACGTCGATCTCGGTCAGGATGCCGAATCCCTTGTCGGTCAATGCCGCGCGAGTGCGCGCGTCGACTGCGTCAAATTCAGCGTCCGCTATCAGGCGGTTGATCGTGTAGTCCATTGTCGTTCCTTTCGATTTATGACTGTGATTCCAGCAGCGACATCTACTTTCCATCCGGCTTCGGCGTCATTCTAGTTCGGCGCGGGGTGTGCCTGCAGGTGCCTCGCCGTTCGCCTCGATGTCAGCGATATATCGCTTCATTTCAGCGATTTCGCTGAGCTGCGCTTCGATGATTGCATCTGCCAGTGCCCGGACCCTCGGGTCCGAGATATCGGCCCGCTCGCTGGTCAGGATGGCGATGGAATGGTGCGGGATCATCGCCCGCATCCAAGCGAGGTCGTCGATCGTCTCCTGGCTTCGAACGAGCCAGAGTGACAAGGCGAAGGTTACAGCGGCGCCTGCGAAAATCGCAAGATTGACCCTCTTGTTGGAATACATACCCAGCATGAAAGCGAGCATGATGATCGCCATCACCGCACCCATATAGATCGCCATCCA
>TARA_R110002012_G_scaffold15393_3_pt1 | contig 10208 bp, 12 predicted proteins | sample TARA_R110002012 | Tara Oceans TARA_R110002012 (sample SAMEA4396515) | marine metagenome | biome: Westerlies Biome; feature: [DCM] deep chlorophyll maximum layer (ENVO:01000326); material: water (ENVO:00002006), including particulate matter (ENVO:01000060) such as... | depth 40 m
TGTTTTTGATAAATATGGTCTTTCCTTTTCAAAAAAAAGAACCCACTGCGTTTTTAATATTTTATTAAAATCCATTTGATATAACTCAAGAAAAAAATCTAATACTTTTTCCGCATTGATTTTAATTTATAAAATATTTGAGATAGTTTCAATTTTGGTTTTGTTTTTGGTTTAGGTATCAGAGGTGATTTAGGTGTTAGACTCGCTGGTGTTCGCATTTATATTTATATCAGATTTTATTTTATCAAAAATAATATAATCGTATAGTATATAATGTTTACTTGTTTGTTTTGCTGCGAACGAAGCCGTGTATCCTACTGGTCAAACTGGTGCGATGAGTGTGCTAACCTCCGCCGAATGTTGCTCATTTATTCTCCTGATAAATGCACCGAAATATTAAAAAGAACCTTAACTAGGGATGAAACCCAAATATCATATAAGATTCAACAGGAGGTAAAAAAAATAGTATTAAAACAAATTGAAGCACCGAAGGATGTAGATGCGGAATTAGATGAATCACAGCATGAATCTGAAGGTAGAAAAACTAGGTCAAAAAAGAAATATTCATCTAGTATCTAGATACACGTTTACCTCGTAGAACTCGTTTAATAGATGGTTTTGGTGCTGGAACCACTGGTGCTACTACGACTGGTGCTACTACAACTGGTGCTACTACGACTGGTGCTACTACGACTGGCTCGGGTTCTGGTTCTGGTTCTGGTTCTGGTTCTGGTTCTGGTTCTGTCTCCTCTACAATTGGCTCCATCTTTGGCTTTTTTTTTGGCTTTGGGATAACATCTTGCAATGTCAAGTTATCCAGTTGTTTTTTAAGACGCTTTATTTCGATGTCTTTCTCATTGTCTTTGACCGTTTTTTCAAGGAGCGATCGGCGTATTATTTCATCTGTTTCATCATTCTTTTTTTTTTTTAATATCTTTTTTGCTTGGGAGTTTTTACCTCTCGCTAACTTTGATGCCTCACGTGCCTTTTTTAAGGACTCTAATACCTTCTTTTTATGCTCTGCGGACATAGGTTTACGAGGCTTTTTTACCTTCGTTTTTTTGGCTGGTGCATCCTCGATAGTCATTTCAATCTCTTGTTCTAAATCACTCATATTTATACTAATATATATATATATTATTTCTGTATTTATGAAAAAAATCAATAAAATAATATAATCTATAGATATAAATGAAATTAATTAAGGTCGTTAAGAGTTCTAACCCTAAAAAGAAATATGATGCGATTTTTGAAAAGGATAATGGTAAGGAAAAGAAAGTATCCTTTGGTGCCGCTGGATATACCGACTATACCATAACTAATGATGATAAAAAAAAAGAAGCATATCAAAAAAGACATGCTAAGGATTTAAATACCAATGATGCAACAAGGGCTGGATATTTATCTATGTTTTTGCTATGGAATAAACCAACACTAGAAGCATCAATTAAGGATTATAAGCAAAAATTTTCACTTTAAACTCCGAATGCCTGCTGCTGCACTACGCTCCTAGAATTACAGCAGCAAAGCCGTGCTAAAACAAACCCACATGATAGGGCAAAAATACCACATGCGATTAATTCAAGAATATTTAATGAGTATGCATACATTTAAATAACTATTTATTTTTTTTTTTACTTTTAAGATGCTTAGCCCATAAATCTGAGTCTGCGGTTTGCCGCGTTTTACCTCCCATCAAAAAAGAATAAATTCGAGCATATCCCCATTGTTCTGCTGACTTAACCGAAGGTCGAACTGCAGCACGGTTTGTATTAAATGCTCCAACCCCTCGATAGAATACCTTATCCAGTATTGAAACAGATACGCCAGATAGTTTAGATAAATCCTTTTTTGAATTTGGTTGGCTTAATTTTTGTCCATATTTTTTATTAAATTTCTGCTTATAGGTTAATACCATTTTTTATATAATGTTAGATATTATTTTAAATATTTATTTTATTACACTGGTGATATTTCTGTATATATTATATACCGATTATATTGATGCTACCCAAATAACTCTAGAAACTGGTTCTACGTCTACATCCCTTTAATAGTTTGAAATTGGCTATCCATATACAGACCATCTTTGTTAGTAAAATTTATTACCAAAAACGACCTAGGTTCTGATGTGTAATTTCTAAACATTTTTACGAATTCCTTTTTATTTTCTAAATAATTGAAATCATCAGTAATTAAATCTAATTCCTTCGCAGATGTTGAAAACAAAATAGCACCAGTAATATTAGACCTCACCGTAGTTGATATCATAGAGAATCGCTGCGAGGTATATATTTGAGATAAATTCAAATGTCGACCATTTGCTACCAGTTTAGATATAATACCAAAACTCTTATTTTTTAAATTTCCGGAATATCCGACATCATCAAATATAATGACACGGTTTTGAATATTTTTCTCTTCCCTTTCCTCCATAAATAACTCTTCTAAATGGTCATATAGAGCATCTAGTGTATTTTCATCGTATGACATTACATTAGCATCAGGTATAGATTTATACGATTGTAAAAGTTTTAATTTTTGGTCTAGTGCATTATCTGTTACTATATAGATATTTTCTCCTAAAAATAATTTATCATATCCAAATTGAGGATTCATTAATAGATTTAATACAATAGTTGTTTTACCACTCATCTGTGATTTCCCATTGATTAAAATTTTAAATGGAAGATCGAAGGTAGGCATTTTTTTATGAAATCTATCTGAGGAATCTTTAACACGTAATATTTTAGGCATATTTATTATTATATTATATTTTTAATATTTTTAATTAGTATAAAAATGAGTGATGCGTTTGCTGGAATTAATTATGGTGATGCAGCCCAGAATGTTATTGAACATGCGAAGGAACGACAGGACGAGTTAGCACAAAAAGTAAAACAAATTAGAACAACAGGCACTATAGAACAAACACTAGGTTCGGCTAAAATTCTAATTACTGGTAAAAAGATTTCTGAAGAAACAGTAAAGGCATTAAAACCGTATGCTAAACAGCAACTCAAAAAAGGAGTTAGTGCAGTCAAAAAAGAAGCATCCGATTTTGCTGAGAAATGGGCTGGTAAGGCTACTAACCAAATTAAAAAGGCAACAGATGGAGTATTGACTAAATTAAAAAGCCCAACATTAGAACCAACGGCACCAGCCGCAGCACCATCCGCGGTCGAAGAAACGGCATTCCCTACAACATCGGCTAGTGCAGTTGAAGAAACATCATTCCCACTTACCGAAGCAGCAGCAGCAGCACCAGCAGCAGCAGCAGCACCAGCAGCAGAAGAGGCAGCAGAAGCAATAGTAGCCCCGGGTTATGCGGCGGGTTCACCTGACCTTATAGCAACTTCGATAAAAAATGCGAAAAACTTTAGTGCAAAAACAACTGGCGAGGATGTTGGAGATGATTTATTTCCAGAAGGTGCAGGACTGGGAACTGAAACTGGAATAGAAGCAACCAGTGCGGTAGATGCGGCAGCACCAGCAGTAACCTCAACTGTAGCAACCGTAGATGCGGCAGCACCCGCAGTAACCTCAACCGTCGCTAGTGCAACAAAAGCAGCAGCAGATTCCGCTAAAGCAGTAACCTCAGCCGTTAAAAGTAGTGCGGAAAAATTAACAACAGATGAAATAGCAACAGATGCGGGGGATGCAGCGGCAATTACGGGCGGTGAAGCCGTAGGTGCTGTGTTAGATGCTATTCCAGTTCTTAACGTTTTAGGTCTGCTTATTGGCGTAGGAACTGCCGCGGCTGGAGCAGCAGAAATGAAACATAAACCAAAAATGACACCGACACCTTTAGGACAATTGAGTGGGTCTAGTTTTCAAGTGGGCGTTAATTAAATATTTGTTCTTTTTAATAAATTTTTTAGTAATTAAATGTTTTATATATTTATAAAATGTCAGAAAAAGTTGTTAGAATTACATCACAGCAAGGATTTAGCGCTGAATGGTTAAACGCCGCTAAGCCTCAAACACTCAATTTATGCGATTTCACTATTAATGCTGGTATGGGAGTCATAGACATGTCTAAATCATATATATCATTCAATTCTCTTATTGACCATCCTACTGAAGTTGTAAATGCTGGGTTTTTCCTACAGACAAACGCCGCAGCCGATCAATACAATGTTCCTACTAGTGCATTGGTTAGAAACTGTCATATCAGTGCGGCAAATGTCGGTCAGTTAGAATCTATTCGTCGACAGGATACACTAGGTATTACCATGTTCGGATTGACACATACAGCAGAAGAGAAAAAAAGCGATATGAATGTATTATCGGCGTATAATGATGGTCGTGGTGTTGACCAACGAACTACCTACGGTCTTGAAGCGGTGGTAAACAATGTGTCACCAGACGGGTCTACTATCGATGCTGCCGATGTTTCAAGAAATATTACTAGAGACCTTAAAATACCATTGAAAGATATTTTTGGAATAGGTGCCGCTGAAGATTGGGATTTAAGAAAATGGGGGGAAACACGTATCCATCTTGAAACCAATTTCCAAGAATTAAAATCTCACCAATGGGGTGGTGATGAACAAAATGCACAGGGATTCGATGGTTCAACTCCACAAGGTGCATTTCAACCTATGCCTGCAATAGCAGCGGCTGCTAGTAATCCAACTGTTATCGAAAGCACTCTAGGTTATGGTGAATGGGAATATACATTCCCTTTTTTTGTTGGTCAAACCATCCTATGCTCTGCTACAGCATCACAGGGAACCTCGCCCGCCGATGTAGAAAGAACTATCACATCTATTCAATACCAGTTAGATAATACAGCAACTCCACCTACTGGAAATGCGAAGGTATATATTACATTAGATGCTGCATTTTTTACCAACGCAGAGGCATCCGCAACAGATTTAACTGATGTATTGTTTAAGGCTAAAGTTGATGATTCTACATTGAGAAATACTATTAACCGAGCAGAGTTAGTTTTATTTACTAGAAACGATTTAGGTCGTGATGATACTGCTAATGAATATGACTATATGACATTTAGCACCGAAGAAGATAACGGGAATGGTATCGCTAATTTCAACCGATCTTATATGCTTGAGCCAGAATGCGAAAATTTTGTTGTAGCATGTCCAGGTGATGGTGATATTCTACCAGCGAGTGATATTACCTCATACCGATACGCTATAGATAATGTAGAACAAACTGGTAATCGTGATGTTATTGTTAAATCATCTACTGCTATAGGAACCTCAATGCAGTATGAACGATTGATTAGAGCCTTAGATGTAGGTATGCGAATGCCTTTGAGAAATGCTCAATTAGCCTTTTATAATCAAACCGCAACACAAGCCTTAGCGTATGATAAGCCAATTAGTGCTATTGTTGAAACCACTGTTAGAACGCCAGCACATAAAATGCTTAATTTATCTATTAAAAGCGCCGCATTAAGGCAATTATGTATTTACAAACAATTACCCAGAAATATTAAAGTGTAAAAATTTTAAATTTTTTAGTTTTTTATTTTAAAATTAATATATTTGATATATTTATAAAATGAACGATTTACAACAAGACGTGTTATACCATCAAGTTGAGCCTCAAAGCACCCAGTCAACCTATAACCAATTTAATCAAGTTGATTTTTTGATTTCTGTAGGAGAAGGACGTTCACTAGTTAAAAACAGTGTTCGAATTTGCGGAGATGTAAGGGTATTGGCTGCTCTACCAAGCACCAGAACAACTGGAAACCGATTGTTTAATAGGAACTGTGGTGGTCATGCGTTTATTGATTCGATTGCTGTATCAGCCTCTAATATTGGCTTGATTGAAAATCTCCAAAACTACCCTAGATGGGTGGCTATGGATGCTGTAGCATCGCTTGATGAATTAGATATGCTTAATGCATCGAACTCATGTGAACTTAGGGGAGTAAACAATCAGATTATGACTGATTACGCCAATGGAATTACGCAGACTATTGCAACCGGAACGGCAGTTATTCAAGACGCAGATTTTTCTATAAAACCTATGGTGTGTTTGAACCGTATGACCGGTGATGATCTGCCCTTTGATAAGACGGGAATTATTACTATGAACTGCAACCTTGCTCGAAATATGGATGCTCTCTTTGGAGGTCTTCAAGACGCTAACAGTGTATATGAACTCAGAAATTTGAAATGCACATATCGTTCCGTTGTTACTCCCAAAACACCATCCCAAACAAATATGCGTGTCGAATACAATGTCAAGTCAAACATTCTATCTGGGACTGCTTCACTCTCAGCCAATGTTCCAGCCGTTTGCGAAGGGGTTACCATGAGTTTCATTCAAACACAGCATGATTCTGTTCCTGTATTTGATTCAAATAGATTAGAAGCACTCCAGCAACTGACCTCAATGGCTTATATCATGAATGATAAAACAAATTCACTTATTACCTATAATCTCACAGATACCACCGAAATTTTAGAACGCGCCATTTCATCAATGTATAATTCTGGTCATAACCAAGTAAGTATAGATAAATACCGTGCTAATAATTCTTTTATTGCAGGTTTGGATTTTGATGGTGGGGTCGATTTGTCGCAGAATAGATTCACATTTCAGGTTGTAAGTGGTGTTAATAATACCAACCCCGTTAATGTATACTCCTATTTCCACTCCGCAGTGACTGTTTAATTATTAATTATATTTCTAAAGACACTTAAGATAAAAATGTGTATATATTATAAACATGCGTGAAACATACTATAAATTTAAAGTTACTACACTTGAAACAAATCAAGTAAATTATTATTATAAATATAAGGATTTATACCAAGACACTTCTATTCCTCGTTCGACATTATATAAAATTTTAGATGGTGCTACGAGTTCTAAATTTTTAGAAAGGTATAAAGTAGAACGGTGTAAATTGCCTAGACATGTTCTAGTCGAATATCCTAGAGAAATTGATACATTAGTGCATACTATGGTAGGTAGTTGATTTTTTTTTAATATACTTTTTTGATATAACTTTTTTTAAAAGTTAACTTATTAATTTAATTTTTCTGCTTATATGTGTGCTGGTTTCGAAACCAACATCGCTAATTAATATCTGTGTTCCCATAGCAGCAGCACTATCGCTATGAACTGTGATATATAATATTTCTTCATGTTCCCCAGCATTACCATCGGTTATAATAACATCTAAAGGGATATATGTATAGCCATAATTTACCGATGGTTTAGTATGTGTATAAAATGTAACCATTTCACCTAGTTGTAGGTTATGTTTATCTGACATAGTGTATACTATTTTACTATGATACCATGCTCCAGCATCACCCGACCCAGTTGGCTTAGTATAAACAACGATAAACGGAATACTAGAAGCGTCTACGTATGAATCGACCGCACCATTAAAATATACATGATTTAATTGACTCAATCTAATGGGTAATATTCCTTGACCATAAAAGAAATAATTAAATTTAGTTGAATCTGCTGCTGCTTTTGTAAACAACCAGCCAGATCTTTCGTTTGCATCCGCTATTGGTGCTTGTTCGCCACCAGCCACAGCCAAGCCAGCAGCCGTTCCGATTTTAACTTGACCATTCGTAATTACCTGATTATCATTCATTATATATGTATAATTTATTTTTTATCTTGATTTTATGGATATATCATCCATTTCATCCTCTTTGTCTTTTTCATCTTCAATATTTATTTCAACTGATTTATCTACTACACATGTGCTATTACAGCAAGCACACCTTAATTTTGAAAATAAATTAAATACGATGGTAACGATACCAGTAATAAATTCGTATAAATCTTTTTTGCTCATTTTATACGATTATAGATATATAGAAGAATTTAAAAAAAATAAAAGAATTAATTATTCAGCATCAAGGTCTTCGCATTCGATGACATGTTCAGCATATTTTTTAAGATGTGTTTTTAGTTTATCTGCATTGTATTTATATCCTCTTACTTGTTTTTTATTATCACCATGCCCCTCATAAAATTTAGCATTTTCTACGGTATCACACTCTAGAAATATTAACTTATTTTTCTTACTACTAAATTCATAGGTAGTCTGTTGATTATTATCATCTAGCCAATGTTTATAGCCGAAATCCATTTGACGAACAGAAACATACGAGAGACCATTTTTAACGGGAATATTATCTTGTTTAATAACAAAATCATTAAGGTAATCATAAAACGGATTTTGATTATGCTGTTTAAGACGCTGATATTCCTCACTAATATACCGCTTTTTAATATCAAATTTAGATATGTCGTAATTCATAAAAAATGAATAGATGCTATTAATTGCTTTCTTACTCTCCAATATGCTACCTAATTTATCATAGTATTCTTTAGTTTTTTTAGGAAGAGATTTAAAAAAGACATACCGTCTATCATCAGGTGAAATATTAACGGCATTCATATTATTTGTGCATAGGAATAATCGCATGTAATTAGGCATCTCTTGGATATCAGTTCGCATTTCTCGAATTTTCAATGTTTCTACCGTAATCAAATCTTTTAATAATTCTTTGTTAAAATGACCATCCTTACCTGAAACCTCATTAATTTGAACTAGCAATTTATTTCTAATAGAAGCATTAAATGTGCCTCCTACGATATTTTCCATTTTACTATCTTTGTATACATGTTTACTGCCTAGAACTTTACGAAGAACATCTGTCATTAAATCTTTTCCAGAACCTTCCTCACTTTTAAAAATTAAAGCGATAAGAGGTAATACAGTTGGCTTTTGAAACATGTGAGCAATATATTGAGTTAAATACTTACTACCTTCAGTTGAACCACCTGCGATATGACTGATATGTTTTCTAAATGTATGAACTGCATCGCCATCATAAACATCATTAACCTCCGTGAATTGTTCTTTAAAATCCGTTGGTGTTTCTACCAATTCGCTCGGAAATCCTTGAAATGTATTAAAATTATTTGCTGTATTATATTTTGGGTCAAGTGATGGAATCCAATTCATTGTATCATATTGTCGTCGAGTATCATCCTGTAGCCATAAATTTACAAAAGGCTTTCGTTTACCATCATCACTGGTTAAATAATATGGTGCGGTTAAATCTTTAAAATCACCTTTGCAAAATCTAAGATAATTTCCTTTATCATCATGTTCAACAAAACAGAAAGGAGATTTAATCATACAGTGTTTTTCTTCAAAATCTTTTTTCATTGGAGGGTAAGGATCTGAGGCTTCAACTAATTCGTTGGATAATACCCTTTCAATTGTTTCATACAAAGGAGTTGTTTTAAACGGTTTATTAGCAAATTCAATATCAAATTCTTTTCCTATATCATTACATCCTTCTAATACGGTGTCTATATCGCATTCGTTTGATACAAGCACACCATCGAAAATAGGTGCTACAATAACTTCACCATATTTAGCAATAACTTTTTGTATGATGGAATTTTCAAAGTGAAAGAAAATTTTAGACATGGTTGAACCCTTTATATTGTCTTTTTCTGGATTCGCGTTAAAATCATCATCTATTTTAAATACATGTTTATTTTCAACTGCGAGAGTTTGGAATTTATGTATTTGATTAATTAATGCATTAGTAGTTTTTGAATACAATGAGCCATTACAAAAACCACTTGGATTTTTATGAAATAGAACTGTAATCCACTGTGTTTTATTAAATTTTCCAGTAAGGTATTTATCACGATTATTAGCATAATCAATAATTAAATCAAACTCACTAGATTTATCATGGAAATAGGTATTGATGAGATATTTTGCTACCGAAAATGCTGCATTTTTAATATCGATATCATAACAATCATCTTTTACTAGAATATTTCTAATTTCTGATTTTATTGATTGTAGAGTTGTATTCACCCCACACATTCTAAAGGAATCCTTACATTTATATTTATCGGTGATGATATAATTATTATCTTGAATTTTTTTAAAATATCTTTTAACCGCTTGAAATTTTGCTTCTTGTTTAATGTCGAAATGGTATTTTAATGTTTTGGGTGGTAGTTGTAAAAAATTATAGACTCGCTGTTTTGCTGAATCAGATAGGATATGAGTGTATATTTGCGTTTTTTGAGTTTCTGGAATCTTCATTGTATATACTAATATAATATATTTTATCTTTAAGTAGAGACAATTTTAAATTTTTGTAGTTCTGTATATATTTAAAAAAGGGTCTCTAAAAAAATGCACACCCAACATGATA
>TARA_R110002012_G_scaffold319821_1_pt1 | contig 10207 bp, 9 predicted proteins | sample TARA_R110002012 | Tara Oceans TARA_R110002012 (sample SAMEA4396515) | marine metagenome | biome: Westerlies Biome; feature: [DCM] deep chlorophyll maximum layer (ENVO:01000326); material: water (ENVO:00002006), including particulate matter (ENVO:01000060) such as... | depth 40 m
CCCGCATGGGCCAGACCAGATACACAAAGTTCATGACACTCCCGCCTGTCACAACACAACGCCCACCATGGCGTAGCATCGCGGCTTCCCGAAATTCTTGTTGTTCAGGCCTCGCCTTGACGGTTGCTGTTTTCCGTTCTTGTTCTGCCGCCAATACGGCTTGGCGGTCATCTGAAAGCGCACGTTCCAAAGGCGACAGGTGCTGAAGCTCAACGCTTGAAATCGCGTCAGACTTCCTCGAGCCATAGCTCAGAATGAGTTCATCTATCTCGGCCTGCTCATCCGGTTTCATTGCCCACGCTCGAGGACTGCGATCCTCATTTATGCGGTCAAGAACCGTTGAATTCCAACCAGTGGCTTCAAGGCTGCGGAACCCAAACGGGCTTTTGAGCAAAGCCAGTTCCGCAAGCAGAATTTCAAGGACACCATCTTTCAATTGCACGCCTTGTACTTTTGCGACGCCAGTCAAGCCGAGCCCTGATCCAAATGCTTCGTCTTCGTGAGCCCAGAGGTAAAGGACATCGCCAGCAACGACTTGGGGGCCGGGGGACTTATCGGTCCAAGAGCTTGCACGGGGGCTGTCCCAAGGCATGCTCAAGACCTGATCCTCCCAGTCTCGCGGATCAATCGGACGGGATACACCACCAGGGCCATGGAGTTCGCCGTTAAACTTCAGCAAAAAGGCATGTGAACCGGTGTCGCCAGCATCAACTTGCTTTCGAAACGATGATCGCCAAATCGCCCGGCCGCCTGGCCGATCGTCTGCAACCGCACGAAGTTCTTGAATCGAGCCCCAGTCATACTGAAAGACGTTTTCTTGTGCGTCGGCAATGTCGACCGCCCCTATCGCTTCCCGAATATAGTCGAGAGCATCATCATCTGGATATCGGTGTCCTTTGCGAACAAGTATTGTTGTCAAAGGCGGTAACCGCTTGTCGTGCATGTAATGCAGAACTGCGTACAGATTCTTGCCGAGCCCCCGACCCGTCGGATGCGGCCACCCTATCGCTTCGGCCAGTTCTTGGTAGGTCGTTCGTTTTTTTGCTATAGCTTTCCAAGCCAAGAAGCGTGCGATTTCAAGCTGAAGTGCGTTCATTGCAACTGGCTAAGTACGCGAATTCGGCACACTTTCGGGAGCCAAAAATACTCCGTCGTATTGTGCTTGCAGGTTCACCCAGTAGGCCGGGGTCGTGTTGAATACGCGAGCGAGGCGCAGCGCCGTATCAGGCGTGATCCCGGTCGTGCCCTTGATCAACCGCTCGATCCGCGTCTGAGGCACCCCCAGACGCCGCGCAAACGCGATAGCCCCCATCTCCAGAGGATCGAGGTAAAGCTCCTTCAGGACTTCACCGGGGTGCATTGGGTCTTCATGCAAGCTCATCAGCTTCTCCTCTCAGTTTGGCAGACATGGCTCAATGCAGGGGGCTCTCGATGTGACTTCTTGGACAGTCAACGATCCTGCAATCCCCAAATCAACTCTATATCGAACTTGGTCCACATGCTTTGGCGCAGACCGGATCGCCGGAATATCTTCGACGTCATACCAGCTAAGTTTTGTGCGAGCATGCGCCTCATCGAATTTCGGTTCGCCTGAACGAGGAAGCCCCATTACTGAAAAAAGCGTGCGCTGGACCTTCATTACAAGCTCTGCGTCTGCTTTCACTAACCCTTGAACCCGCTCCGCCAGTTCTCGAACGCTTGTTCCATTAGAGGTTTCATGGACGAGAGTGGAAGCAACAAAAGCCTTGGTGCCTGGGTCGGGAACACATTGCTCCAGCGAAAAACGATGGCGGCGTTCTCTTGTTCCAGAAGCTTTGACTTCGATGCGCGCCGCACCTAGCACCAAATCAAATCTGTCGGACGCACCTACCCTCCATGCCTTTACAGCTACCATTGGGTCGTTGGCCAACGAAAGAACCAGGAGTTCAGCGAACAATCCGATCGCTCCCCCACGGCTTGGTTCACCAGGCCTTTCGAGAAGTTCAATGAGTTCTTCTAAGATCGCGACAACGTCTGCTTGTGTAGCAGATTTGAGGCGTTGCAGAACGATCTCGCCTACTGAAATGAAAGCCTCTTGAAGGGAGACATCATCTGACTCGCACGCGACCAACGAAACGTTGAGTTGTTCTTCTTTCCCATTCAAGTCCACATGGCAGGAAGCTCGATGCTGCAAGCGGAGCCCTCGACGGACTACTTCTCGTGATCTTGCGTTGTTTGCCTCGACCAATAGCGCGGGCCGACCAAGATGGTCCAAAGCGGCGTACACAACTGGATTGTTGCTCAACTGTGTAATGCTAAATGTTGCATTTTTTGGCGGGTTAAGCGTCTTCAAGCTTTTCAGGAGCACAGCCATCTAACAGCTCACAAATTTGATTGAACAAGGGTTCCAACCTTGAACTTCTGAGGGACCCAGAGAGCAAAAGCTGGTATTCGAAGCAAAGTGCCGTCCTTCGACTGCAACATGTGTATTTGTAGTGTCGGTTCATCGCGAACCATGATTTCGCGGTCTCCTGGATAAGTCGGCACTCCTGACCTAGGGTTTCGCCCTTGATACAATTGAGCGATTTTTCCGTTGGCTATCGTTCGGACGCGAGGACTGCTTTTCCCCATCAATACCACTCGACCGGTGCGTCCTGGTTCACCGCTGAAAGCGTCTAGTTGTAGCATTGCTCCATAAAGCAGGTCGCGTTGATCAAGGTCAGCAACCCTGGCATCTGCCAAGATGCCGAGAAGCTCAGAAACGGGTATTGGGGAAGAAATTAGGTGGCGTTGTTCTAACGTGCGCTCGCTGTGCCCATCATCCTCATCCATTTCCAAGGAAGATTTTAGATGCTCTACCAGCCTACGATTTTCTTCCAGGTCGGGCCCGGTCAACGCGGGGCGGTCCAAAGTCAACCAATCGTCGGAGAGTTGTCTCTGCTTCACGCCACGGGCAAGTACATTTCTGCGAGTTGCCTTCAAACCTGGATCAAGAAGGAACTCCCTTCGCCAGTCTCTCAGAGGGCGTCCAGCCTCTGCAATTGGCTTTAGTCGCGAGCGTAGATCTTGTTCGTGTTTGGCGTATTCTTTGAAGACTGCGCGCGTATCATCGTCGATCCAAATTCTTACCCTGCCGAGGTATCCTCTTTTGTAACCGAAGAAACGTGCGCGCTGCTGTATGGAGTCAGCTAACTTTTGGCCAAGGCTTCTAGCGAGATGAGTTGTGGTCAAACCTTCAACAGTGAAGCCACGTTCGATTGCTTGGCCGCCAATAAGTATGAACGAGAAATGGCGACTCCACGGAACAGGCGGCGCACCTTTGTTGAGTTCAAGGATTTCTGTTCTGATAAGTGCACGGCGCAAGAATGGAGCGAGTTCTGCAAGCGTAGGTAGGGAAGCATCTGTTCTTGCCAGGTCCTTGTGGGCTTTGCCCAGTATTTCAAACAGAGCCCCTCGCTCCTCCGGCGCTGACAATTCGGCGTTGTCATGCAAAAGATCGGACCAATCTGACTTCATGCGTTCCATCCATTCGCGCAGTCTGGAGTGGTCCCCGGTTAGCCTGGAAGGATGAACCAACATTGATCGATTTGCTTTGGGTTGTTTAGCCAATCCAGAAGAGTAGTCGGCGGCGATACCAACTAAAAACGAAGCGAGCGCATCCCGCAAACTGTTCGGTGGCCCCTCTTGCGTTTCTAGTGCCCGGTCGACCTCGCCGGTAGGAATTCTCCTTATGTGGGCATCCTCTTTTTCTAGGAATAGTTCCCTCCCGCCAATATAAGCTTCGCCTGGCTCGAGAACCTGCACAAAGCTGGGCGAAAGAGTATCGCTAATCTCAATCAGGAGGTTTGCTTGGGGCGTGGCTGTGTACTGCAAGAATGTATGATTTGCTCCGCCTAGTCTTACAGCATCTCGAAGTTCCGAAATTGCGGCGTAGGTTTTTGTAACCGTGGGTTTCTTTGGCGAGCCTGCATTGCCATCCAGGCTAGCTTGATCGGCCTCATCATCGATTATGAGTACTGGTGCTGAAGGTATTCTCAGACGTTCGATCATTTTTGCGAGCGTACTAAGGTTGCCTGCGTGCTTCATTACGGTGACGATCACAGTTCGACACTCATCGGCGTCGAAGTCGTCATCTTCCCATTCGTCAAGAGTAGACTGAATTGTTTGAACATCTGCGTTGCGTTGCGCCTCACTAATGCCGGACCGCGGACCGCGCACGTGCAACCATGTTCGCTTTTCCTCCAGAGCAAGATCGTTTGTTAGTCGCCCTTCCGTTTGTCCAAGCAGGTACAACGAGGTGCCACCAATCAGGATAACCATCGCGTAGCCGTTGTCCTTGGCAAGGGCAGCCACTGTTGTGAACGACAACGTCTTGCCGCTTTGGACATATCCGACGGCAAGACCGGCCTCACTTGCGCTTCTGGTGCTAGGAGCCGGTTCAGCGCAGCGTGCTAGGATTGCTCGTGACGCTTCAGCGAGACTTCTTCGAGCGCCGGGATCAGTGGGAAATGTTCTGTCCAGCAAGTCTCCTACTTCCGGCCCCTCCACAGGACTCCACGAGCCGCCTCTAGGTGGTTGGTTTTTGATCGTTGCTATCCCAGTTTCCGCCGTCATTCACTCATACCCCTCAAAGCCTTGTTCACGCCCCTGACCGTGGCGGACGCGCCCAGTGCGGCTTCTTTGCTCCCGAGCTTTGCCAGTAGTTGGCCAATCGCAATGGACGCTGCAGTTCGGAGCATTACCTGCCATGCCCGTTCATCATCGTCGATGAACCTCACGCTAAAAGGATGATGAGCTGAAACTCGGATCAGGACTTTCCGGGTTCCATCTTCGAGTTGTGAATCTACGATCCTCAGCCAATCTCGCTCGGCGTCATCAACGGTTGGTTGGACGTGGACTTCCCACTTTTGGCCGTCAATGGTCGCTCTGAAATGTTCGTCTGCCAGCGCTCGAGCATTGTCTTCCGTTTCCTCTTCCAGAGCCACAGGTGACGCATCACGATCAGTCGCCGCGGAAACAAGTCCTTTTTCTGCGTCATGCACTGTTTCAGCAGCCGCCCTTTGCGCGACAACTGCTAGTTCATTCTTCGCTTTCCGTGCACGGAAATCATCTGCTTGTTTCAGCAGCGGAACTGGTTCTTCGGTAAGTCTCTCCTTTAGAAGGTCTAGGAATGCCTCTTGTTCGCTCTCGTCCCACTGGAATCCATCTTTGGTGTGTGAGACTTCAAAACCTTCGAGTTCCAACTCACCAAATAAGCGCTGGCGTCTGAAGCTATTCGCACTTCCAAAAATGGCTTGCGGCTTAAACCCCTCATCGGCACTACCTTGAATGAGCCTTCCTCGCCGAAACAATGCAAAGCCAGCCCGTCTGGTGCTCGCGGTTGCGAATAGTGCGGCGAACCCCTTGGCGCTTTTGCCCTGACCAAAATCGAAGTCGATCTCTTTATACCAATCAATTGGTCCGGCCTCCTTGTCCCACTCTGGAGGCTGATTTAGAATTGGAGGCTCATCATAGGTCAAAGCCTCTCCTTTGATTTCGAGTTGCAGCCAACCTTCGCGGATAAACTGCCGATATATGTCGCTAAGGTGTTCGCGGATTTTCCCAAGCGTCTTAGTGCGTGGAAGGCGGGCAACATCGCGTAGTTCAACTACGGTATAGTGTGCTTCTTCTGACGCAGGTCGCTCTTCCGCATCTAACTCTTCGATGGACTGGTCGACGATTGAGGAAATGTCGAATTCTACTGTGCGTTCCACAGCTTCGCCTAGAGCCTTCGTGCGAATCGACCAACGAGGCGCGAACCAACAGGCGGCAGACTTCATGCCCATGCCAAACTCCGACAAGCCACTGGCGTCCTCTGGGGCATGTGCAGGACGAAAGGCGCGCGGGAACTCCGAAAGTGGTATACCTGCTGCGTTGTCCTCAATCCGAATGATGCCATCCTCGGAGATCAGGATTTGGACACGCAAATATTTCGATCCGGCAGTAGCTAGAGCATTTCTGTTGGCTCGAAAACTCTGCACTGAGTTGTCAACGAATTCTGCAATCGCAAACCATTCTTTGTAGTTCAGGTGCTTCAGAACGCCTAGAACGCTTACACCAGGGTTAATCGGAACTTTTCGGAGCGTCATTCAAAGAGCCTTAATGCAAAGTGGGTGAACAATTATCTTGGCCCAAGAGACGAGCGGCAACGGACTGGACTACCTCAACATTCACTGCATTGCCTAACGCTTTGTAAGCTGCTTGCCTGGTTTCCGGCATGTATTCAAAGCTGCCCATACTCTGAAGCCGGGCGCACTCGCGGACAGTCATATACCTTTGCTCCCATCCGATGACGGGCACTTGGCTCGTGGTCAGCGCCACAAGAGAAGGGGCTACCGTTGGTCGTTTCACCCGAATTCCGGACGCGCGGAATTGGATGATGCCACTTCGGATATCGCGTGGTCCGCCCTTCCAGTTCCACTCAAGTTTTTGAAAGCTAGGAGCAAACTGCCTTATCGACGGCAACCATGCATCAAAGGTTTCTGGAGCAAAGCCATATAGCTCTCGGTTCTGAGAGATGAAGCGCTCTTTCCAAGATGCAAAGCGAGGTTTGGTTTCGCGCGCATACGGTGGTAGCGAAGCAAAGTCAGATGCACTGTCACCAGACAGCAACTCGCCAAAAGCGCCTCTCAGTCCTGCTAAGGCCTGCTCAATTAAAGAGTGAGGGGTGTGACCTACATAAGGATAGGTTGCCCCAAACTCCATCGCCCATATCGGAAACGAAGGCAGAGGAACGTCTTCGGGGTAGATATCCAAGAACCGTTGCCACGCATCCAGATATGAAATGAAGCTCTTCGGAAGGTACTTGGCATCATTTGGTCGATCATCCAAAACATCCCTGATATCCAGTTCGTCTTTAGCCCTTTTCTCCCCGGGCCAAGTGAAATCCTTTAGCGAGTTCTTACCCTGCTTTGCAACGATGATGGCGCGGTCTCGGACCTGAGGAACGCCGAACATATGGGGCGAAAGAAGAGTAGACTTGACGTCATAACCTATTTTTCCCAGTTGAGCTTCCATGCCAGCCCAGGTTTGACCGCCATTGTGGCGCAATAGATTGGGAACGTTTTCCAGAATTACGTGACCTGGGCGGCGTTTGCGCAGGATGCGCAACACATCATCGAAAAGAGTTCCTGACCCAGGATATTCTCTTCCGAGTTGAGCGCCCGCTTTTGAGAATGGCTGGCAGGGAAAACCTGCGCATAAAATATCGTGAGCGGGCACTTCTTCGACAGAGACTCTCGTTATGTCACCAAAAGGGCGAATGCCGTGATTTTTTTCGTATAGGTCCGCTAGCTGCTTATCGAGTTCCGACGCGAATACGCAGTCGTGTCCAAGATTATGAAGAGCCCTGTGAAACCCGCCTAAACCAGCAAAAAGATCAACAAATTTCATGGTCATTTTGTCATCATCTAAATCAGGGCCCTGCAAGTCATGCGCATCGTCAATTTAAACTTTCAAACATGTTTCGAGGCCACGAACGAAACTCCAAAAAACGCTCCCATGTGCAGCTTTCCAAAAGTGTATTGCTTGCTCGAAGCGGTCTGCAAATATGTACTTCTATGATTGCCATCACACCCAAGATCATTACGCCGATTACTATGCTTACAATCGCATATATCGTGATGCCAGATGCAGTGAATACAAAATGCAGCAGCGGCGCAACCATAAAGGGCAGGGAGATAAGGCTTGCAACCCGAAGTGCTTTCATTTTTTGTTCCGTCGTTTTGGCTATTTCTTCGTTAGCTCTCGCAAGGCCTTCTTCCCATTCCAAGAATTCATCCTCAAGCTGACCGAGCAAGTAATGTCCGCAACGACAATAGCCCCTCGTGAGATACTCCACCTGCTCACAAGAGGCGCACCTGATTGCGTTGATTCCAGGCGCTTTGGGCCGCGTTGGATCGCGTCGGATAGGTGTTTCGCTCGGAGCGAGAGCGTGTTCTTCAAGAAATCGATCAAGCCGATCTGAGATCGACATCGCTTGCGGCTTTAGCACGTGCACGTTTGATGGCAACTGATCCCCGGACATCATGCGACCAGCCCTAAGATGCGGTCTACCCGTTGCGTTTCGGGCGTATTTTCGGTTGTGTTCAATGGGTCTTGATTGAGGAACTCAGCAAAGAGGAATTCAATCGCGTCCCACTTCTTCTCGTCCGGAACTGATAGGCCGCGTTCGTTGATCCGATGCTCTATAGCCATACCGATCTTGCGATAGGCACGAGCCATTTCACGTTCGCGTCGAGTCAGTCCAGGCTCAACGTCGCCTTCCAGCACCCATAGCGGATCGGCTCCGAACTCTTGGAAAACCTTCAGCAACAGCGATCCAGGCAGATCGCGCTCTCCCCTTTCGTAGTACTGATAGGCACTTCGGCTGACGTGCAGGCGCTCTGCCATCTCTTCTTGGGACAGTTTTTCCTGGCGTCTTATCGCCGACAATCGATGTCCCAGACCTGCAACAGTCATGCGTAACCTTAAAATTAGTTGCATTGACCACATTTATGGTCACATATAGGATGTGTGACCATAATACGCGGCTATGCGCTCGTTTCTTACATGCTGAGCGTACTTTTGTTTCATCCTGAAGGCAAAACAGAATTGTTCGCTTCGTTTTGTGGTCGAGATAACCAGAGGTGACGCATGATGAAACTCCTTGAAACACCGAAAGAACTTGCTGAGCGCGTCGGTATTCCTGTGACCAACGTTCGCTACCTGATCCGCGAGGACATGCTGGATCACATCTACACCGCGCCTGGGAAACGGAATCCGAAAATTCCCAGCGGGGCTTGGGAAAGGTATGTAGCCCAGTTCACCGTTAAAGCCGAAACCAGAACGGCAAACTCGCGCAGGGAGGGCTGATCCATGTCTATTCAAGACACCGCCGACGGTTCTCAAATCTTGGGGCTTGGGAAGACACCCGCGCAATGGGTTGAGGTTATGTCAGGCATGGGCATCGAAATTTCTGAACGCACGCTGCGTGAGCGAGCCAATGAAACGGGCGCTTTCTACCGCCTAGGACGGACAATGCTGATCACGCCAACGCAGATCGACACGATTTTTGAAGGAGGTCAGTCATGCCGCTCCAAATCTACAAGAGGGGTCGCTTCTACTGGGTTAAGGGCTGGGTCGAGTACAACGGCAGGCGCATCGCAGGCCCATACCGGCGAAGCACTAAGGCATCTACAGAAGCGGGCGCGCGGGACTGGATAGCGCTTGAAACTGAAATGAAGATACGTCGACATGTTGTTGGTGATGAGATCAGCAAGACATTTTCAGATGCAATCATGCTCTACAACGCCTCCGAAGAAGACGCTGAGCGACTCATTCCAATTGTTGAAGAGATTGGGGCCATGCCGCTGACGGCCATCACAGGCACTTTGTTGAAGGGGTTTGGGCCAGAATGGAAACCGATGGCATCGACCGATACTTGGTGGAGGGAAATTATTGTTCCAGCAAGCGCTGTCATCAATAATGCACACCAGTTATTGGGGACGCCTCTGATCCGCGTAAAGCCCTATAGTAAATTTGAGCGCATTTCGCAGGACAAACTGCGCGACAAGCCGAGCCGCGTTGAGCGTACCCCTGCGGACAAGGAGTGGATCGAGGCGTTTTGCAGCGCTGCTGATCCGTACAACGCGGCGCTGGTCCGGTTCATGTTCGAAACGGCGGCGCGGATCGATCAGGCTGTTTCGTTAGAGCTTCATGATCTGCGGCCCGCCGAGAACAAGGTCAGGGTGAAGGCACAGAAGGGGCATCCGGAGAGTTGGATCACCGTCTCGCCTGAGATGATGGACGAGCTGTTGGCATTGCCTGCGAAGCGACCAAAGAACCGCAAGACCGGCAAGTTCATGAAACCGCGCGTTTTCGGCTATGGCAGTTCGACGGGATACAACACGCGTTGGAAGACAATCTGCAAGCGTGCGGGCATCCAGTATCTGTCAGCGCATCCCGCAGGGCGGCACGGGTTCTTCACGGAATTGGTCGTGCGACAAGGGGTTGATCCGGTCACTGCGGCCAAGGCTGGGCGCTGGTCCGACCCCAATTTACCGATGCGCATTTATGCCCACGCAGAGACGGATGAGGCCGATGTCAGGGCCCGTTTTCGTACAAACCATGTACAGGAAGAGCCTGTACAAACACCCAAGCAGCAGAAATCAAAGAAGGAATAGCGCTATGAACGGTTCCCTCCTAAGGG
>TARA_R110002012_G_scaffold7723_4_pt1 | contig 10205 bp, 8 predicted proteins | sample TARA_R110002012 | Tara Oceans TARA_R110002012 (sample SAMEA4396515) | marine metagenome | biome: Westerlies Biome; feature: [DCM] deep chlorophyll maximum layer (ENVO:01000326); material: water (ENVO:00002006), including particulate matter (ENVO:01000060) such as... | depth 40 m
TAATGGTACTGATAACCTATTTTATAAAATATACACGGGGGCTATTGAAGGCTTAAACAGCTGGGCCCATGATAAAATAAAATGGAATGAAATACCTGGTAGGGATGAAATGTGGGCTAGAGATACCAAAACAGCCCTAGGGTCTGCAGATGCTTGGTTGCAGGAATTCGAATGTGAGTTTATTCATTCAGGTGAATCAACATTAGATGATGAACTGTTTGAGGAGATGATGCAGAAGGTATCTAAACCAAAAATCGTATTAGATGAAGGTCACTATAAGATTTGGGAAGAACCAGATGATACTAAAGTATACGTTGCCGGGGTTGACATATCTGAAGGAGTCGGTGTGGATGCATCTGTCATTCAAATTTTAGACATTACTGATATAAGAGACATTAAACAAGTAGCAGTTTATAGGAACAATACTATTCCACCTTTAGAATTTACTAACAGGGTTTATAAAATTCTCCGTAACTGGGGATCACCTCTCGCTTTAATAGAGCGAAACAATTGCGGTGCACAAGTGGTGGATAGATTAGCTACTGATTTAGGATACGAAAAGATAGTATCATACGGCAACGCTAATGCACACCGTCGCAATGTAATGAGAGGTATGATAGCTCATACCAATACCAAATATAAAGGCGTTCTTAATATGCGTTATTTTATGAACGAGGTACGTACTGTTCATATAAATGAAGAGGAGACAGTAATGGAGCTAAGAAACTTTGTTAGATATCCTAATGGTACATGGAAAGCTCGAGCCGGATTTCATGATGATCGGGTGATGGCTATATTATATAGCCTCTTTATATTAGAGAAAGAAATTACAGAGCGCTTCTTTGAAATTATAGAAGAAGATGATATGGGCAAACCGTTAGTTATAGAGCCAATGGATTTCGGTATTGATTACTTCGAAGACCCTACATCAATATATCTAGATGAAGAGATAGTAGGTTCGAATACCCATGCACTCCCGGCAATCGTTTGGGGGATGGGAGATGAACAAAATGCTGACATGGATGAACTTGAGGCATTCGGGTTTCAACTAATTGGTGAAAAACCACCTGATAACTGGACAGGTGAGACGGTAGATTATAGACGCGACTAATAAATATATTATATGGCATATAACACCATGCAGCAATCGATACTCAATAAGTCGAGAGCAGATAAGTTCTTGCTTGTTTTTGATATACCACCTATATTGAAAGAGTTTAATAATAAGTTTAGTCAAGATAATCTTTCTATTGTCAGTGACTCAGTTCAATTTTCTATATTTGGTACAGCAGTTCCTGAAATTACAGTACCAGCAGTGGAGAATAGGTATTCAGGAAACACACTTTATGTATCTTCACATAGTAAAAACTCATATCCGCCGGTTAGTGTTAAATTTAAAGTTGATAATGAGTATAAAAACTACTGGGTGATGTATCAATGGCTTAATCTACTCCATGATCAATATGAGGGAAGATATAATGCACGTGAAATAAACGCTAATAGCTCTGAGGAATCTTTCAAAGACTACCAAACAAACTTAACCATTTACGGTAAAGATGAATTTAATAATAGTAGAATAAAATTTACCTATATAAAGGCATTTCCAACCACTGTCGACGCCGTAGATTACAACTATCAAACCGCGGATGAGATTTCTTCAGGGTTTACCTTTGTTTATTCCCAATTACATACTGAAGTTATGGATTTTTGAATATAATTGTCTAAAAAAGGATAAATAATTTTATGGCACAGCGTACGATTAACTCTCCCGGAGTAGAAATTAGAGAATCAGATCTTTCACTTACAGCCCCTTTAAATGTTGGAACAAATGTCTATGTTACAGGATTTGCTCAACAAGGGCCGCTTGATGAAGTTTTAAAGATTACAACCAAACAAGAGCTAAATCAAGTTTTTGGGCCTCCGACTAACTCGTCAGAGCGATATTTCTACTATACTTTAAATGAATTGTTAAATTCACCTGCAAATATATATGCAAGTAGATTACCATATGGTCATGGTTCTGGAGATGGATTTGGCTCTAAGTACTCTGCACTGGTTTATCCAGGAATAGCTTTATCTGCTGCTACTAATTTTGGTGGAGGTGTTTTATCTGGCGGTCATGGATCCTGGCCATCGAATGTCTCAAATTTTGATTTAATCTCAGCAACATATGTGTTAGGTGCACCTACACACTTGGAGCTTACCGAAACTCAATATCTTAGTGCTTTAGAAGATACAGCTTTTACATGGCTAGCAGCAGCGGGTGCTAAAGATTCCTTCAATACTATTGCTGACGCAGGAGGTGCTGCAGTAGTAATATTAAACAAGTCGACATCGACTATTAATAATCAGTTTGAAGGTTATTATGTCGGTCTTGCTGATAATACAAATACCAATCCTGGTAGTAACTTTAACAATATTTTAACGACTAAGACACTGACTCAATCAGCTGCTTCAGAAGATTCATTTACTATAATTCCAGCTGGTACACAAGTGTTTGCCTTATCGGCTAACTACCTCACCGGTACTACCAATTCAGTATCTGAGGTAATGGAAAATCTTACTGATTTTGAGATTGATGGCAGAGATGATGATGATATCTTAAGCTTAGGTGTATTTAAATTGCGTAAGTCAATTTACGCTAATGAAGCATTTAAACTGGATTACGTCTTAGAAGACGGAATTGCAGGATCAATAAACTCCTTCAGAACGAAACTTAATCCTGCAGGTGGGTTAGACATTCCATTCTCTATAGCAACTCGAGATAACACGTCACGTAATATTGTTATAAAAGTTAACGATTATGTTTCAAATAGACTTAGAGGTACAGACGCTTTAGATTCTAACGGTGATGTTCTTAAGAGAGTCAGAGTATTAACTACCCAATTATCAGCTGGTCAATCTACTGCAAATGCCACAGCAGCCGTGGGCAAGGAATACATGGCAAAGACAGGAATCCTCTCGGCCGATCTGGGCGATATTGTTGATAATATTGGTTACGCAGACAGTCTTTTCCCTCTTGGAGCTTATACAGATGGAACAATTACAGGCAAGGAGTTAGGTGATATTCCGAATAAACTCGAAAGAGCGCTTGATGGTGTGAAGAACGACGACGTGTATGACATTGACGTTGTTTGTGAAGCTGGTTTAGGAACAATCTATGCCATAGCTAGTGCAGACGACACAACATACTACGATGAGTATTCCTCAACTTCCTCATCCGCTGTTAATGGCTTAAGAACCTCTAATACACCGACCGGTGATTCTTTAACTCTTAGAAATAATTACTCAACTATCTTTAATAAGTTTGAGCAGTTTGTCTCACCTCCATACTTAGGAGGCGGAAGAGGGGATTGCATATTTATTGCTGACCCATTACGTCAGATCTTCGTCCAAGGTGGTGGTGAAGTAAAGGTTCTTGATGATAAGAATAAGAATTTCCAAACTGATATTTACTGGCCAATAAGACATCAATTCGCAAATGAGAATACGTCTTATGCAGCTACATATGGTAACTGGGCATTAATTTATGATAGCTATTCTGGACGTCAGGTCTGGACTCCATTCTCTGGCTTTGCTGGAGCGATAATGGCAAGAACTGATGCAGCGACCTTCCCATGGTTTGCACCAGCTGGGTTTACTAGAGGGCTTGTAACATTTGCAAATGACATTGCGGTTAATCCGAATCAAAAGCAGAGAGATGAGCTCTACAAGGCTAACATTAACCCAGTTGCGCAATTCCCATCACAGGGATTAGTGGTATTCGGTCAGAAGACACTTTCTAAGAAATCGAGCGCATTTGACAGAATTAATGTTAGAAGGCTGTTCTTAAGCTTAGAGAGGCCCACTAAGAAAGTTTCTAGGTTCTTCGTATTTGAACAGAATACAGAGTTTACTAGAACCAGAATTATTAACACACTTACTCCAATCTTTGAAAGAGCTAAGAACAATGAAGGGTTATATGACTACTTGATTGTGTGTGATGAAAGAAACAATACACCAGCAGTTATCGATGCTAATGAGCTAGTGGTTGATATTTACATCAAACCGACAAGAACGGCAGAGTTCATCTTAGTGAACTTCTACGCAACCAGAACAGATGCTAATTTCGAAGAATTAATTGGCGGTTAATAAACAAATCTATTAAATAATAATATGGCGACTACAATTCAGAACTTCTTTAGTAAGGCGACGACATCTCAATTTTCTCGAGACTTTCTCTTTAGAGTGAAGCAAGTAGACTTAATAGGTGGAGTTAGCTTTGACGGAGATGGTGATCTAGTTTATGCTAGGTCAGCAAGCTTACCTGGTAGAAATATAACTAACGTTAACGTTAATTACTTTGGGCAAGAATTCCAAGTACCGGGGAGGGCAACATATGCTAATGCCGCTGGTTATTCGATTGAGTTCTATCATGATGAAAATTGTGAGATTCGAACTAAAATGGAAGCTGCTTCTAGAGCAGTCTGGGGCGGTGTTACAGGCAATGCTGATACTGATTCTAAAGGGTTATATGGTATGCCTGGAGAAGAGTCAGTAATTAACCTCGAGCAAATCGATAAGAATTTAAACCCTGTTAGAGAGATTAAACTAATTGGAGCATCAATTAGAGACATCGGAGACATTTCATATACTATTGCTGAGGGTACTGGTACTGTGCTGAACTTCCCTGTTACTTTTGCTTATCACTTCTATACAGATTTTAGTAGTTAACAAATATGTTTAATCAGATTTACTGATTAAATAATATTAATGGCACGCGAAATACTCGATTTTCTTAGCAACTATAGTGTCGGAGGACCACCGAAATATTATCTTTCGCTTCCAACTCTCTGGAAGATAGAATTTGATGGGGCTGAGCCATTAAAAGGTGCGGTCGACGAGGCGCTGGAGAAGGCAGATGAACAATGGCGGGTAAAGAACACACCCGAAGAATTCGTAGCAAACGGCAATACCATGGTCGCGCGTGAAGTATCAATCCCGGGTGAAACTACAGAATTTCTAGAAGCAGGAGCCGATATAAACAAAGGTGGATTTCTACCTGCGTTTGGTGTTTCAAAAAGACAAGGATTTTTAACTAGAACAATAGCTGTAAATATTTTTGATACAGATGATGATCTAGCACATACATTCTTTAGACCGTGGATGATAGCAATAGGAATAGATGGGCTAATCAACAGAAAATTGTTATGTCCGTTTGTAAATTTACGACAGTATAATAATAAAGGTGAAATACGTAAAGGATATAAATTTAGAGACGTTTTCCCTACTAACATTGAAGGCTATACTCTAAACTATGATAATGAAACATTTTTAGAAACGAGTGTAACTTTTGCATTTAGGAACTACGAGCCATTTGAGCCCGTGCCGAGCAAGAGCCCGGGCCCGGTCGGTGGTGAGTATGTGCTTCCTAGTTGACAATTTATAACGCGTTATAATTAATAACATGGGTCTGTCTTTTATCCTTCCTAATAAAAAGGAAGTTGTAGTAAATGAGATTCTATATAAAGATCTAAGAAAAATATCCTTATATAGAGGTGCTTCTATAACCGGAACACTAGATTTTTTAGAGTCGTTCATTTTAACTAAAAATTTAAATGTAGTAGAAAAGCTATTTACATTTTTTTTATTAAGAGAGAAATGTATCGGTGAACAGATTGCCGTTGGGTCTAAAAAGGGTAATGTTAATATCGACCTACGCGTTATACTAGACAATATAGGCACATTTGATGACATAAGTGAAGCAATAGATGTTGATGGGATTAAATGCGTTCTAAATTACCCTACTAAGTTTAATCTCGGTAATACGGATTTTGTATTTTCTCTTATAGAAAGCTTGGATATTGATGGAGAGAAAATAACAATATCATCTCTATCTGAAAAAGAATATAATGAAGTTTTTAATAGATTACCTGAGTCAATTTTTCAACACCTTACGGACTTTGTAGAGAGGAATAAGTCTCATTTTGAAGTACAGGCATTTAAAAAGAGAGAGGATATGGAGATAGATGAAATTAGGCTTAACCTATTAGACGGTACGCTTCCTACATTTATTACTAGACTATTTGATTGTATAGAGGGTGTAAACTACAGGGAAATGCTCTTTATATTATGTAAAAGAATACCGGATGTATCGTTTTTAATAAATTGCACCTATTTAGAGATAGAAGATTTCTATAAGTTGTATGCAGATGAAGTTGAGAAACAGAACGAAAACTTGCAAAATCAAAATGATAGCTAAATAACCATATGAGTAAAAATGTTGCTTCTTTTATATCCAAACTAGATAAACTTCATGAAAGGACTATTGATGTTTTTGTCCCTTCTTTAAAAAAGAAAGTACCTACTAAATGTTTAAATTTAAAACAACAAAAAGATTTAATTTCGTCCGTATTAGATGGTCTTAAAGGTACATTAGACTTTAGTAGAACGCTTAATAAAATTATTATACAAAACTCAGGTCTAACTGATTTAAAAGTTTACGATAAATTGCCTTTTATTATAACCATGAGAAAAGATGCTCTAGGTACCAAAGCCGGTTCTGTTGAACTGCAAAGCATCCTTGATAATATAAAAAATATACCACTTGACATTAAAGACGAAGTTGTTATTAAACAAGGGACTTTAAAGCTCACTCTTAGTGTACCTACTCTAAGACAAGAGAATATTCTACTAAGTAAATGCGAGCAGGAAATTGACACCGAGCAAGATGTACTTAAAGACGGTGTCGGAAAATTATACATATACGAAATAATTAAATATATCGATAGTATACAAGTGGAGGATGATGTACTTGAAATGGATGATATTCGGATTCATGAGCGTGTAAAGCTTGTTGAAAAGCTCCCTCTTACCGTGTATACAAAAATTAATAGCTTTATTGAAAACGTTAACAAGTATAGTAACGATATCTTAACAGTAGATGAAACAGAAGTTGCCATTGATGCAGACTTTTTCGATACTTCGGCAGATGATTAAATATTTAGGTGGCAGGTCCTGATGAAATAATTGCAATGTCTGATATGTTGGATCAAATCCAGCAGTCAGAATCAGAAAAAACTTCGAACTCCGAAGCTATTGATAACATTGGTAAAAATGTTATCGATTCCTCTATATATGGTGTAGAAAATAAACCACCAAAGGTCAAACCTGCTTTAACTGGACCTGAAAAGACCCGTCTTAAAAATAAGATGGATATCGTTGTTGAATCGTGGTTTAAATTAAAGAAAAAATACACAAAAGACACAAAAGCATCAACCGTTGTAGCAGGAGCCCAAGAAAGCGGGGAAGCCGGGATGCCGACAGAAGAGGGCGGTAAAAAAGCTGGAAGCGGTCTTATGAGCTGGCTATCCGGGCTTATGGGTATGCTGGGTATGGGCAAAGGCGGGTTGACAAGACTGTTGGGTAAGTGGGTGTGGAAAGGTATAAAGTGGGGAGGTACCAAGATTTGGGGAGCACTTAAATCAGTAGGATCAGCAGCGTGGACCGCAGTCAAGGCCGGGTTTAAAGGAGTGGGCGACTTCTTTAGTGGTCTATGGAAGGGATTTACATCGTCGGGGTTCTGGAAGAGTTTTACTGGCGCAATTAGTAATGGGTTAAATGCTGCAAAAGGTGCGCTTCAATCTGCAGGAAGTTTCCTTAAGAATTCTTTAGCTTCCGTCGGAAAGTTTGCACAAAATACACTATCAGCTGTTACTGGAGGTAAGGTGCCACGTGCGACACCGAAACCACCGAAACCACCTAAACCATCGAAGCCAAGTGCAGCAAAGCGGTTGTTCGGATGGATTGGAAAGAAGGCGAAACAAGCTAAAACCGCTGTTAGCGCCGGTGTTTCGTACGTAGCAGATAAAGCTGTAAAGGTAAAAGACGTTGTTGTTAAAAAAGCTGTACAGGCTAAAACCGCTGTCGTAAAAGTTGCGAAGGCCGCGGGTAACTTAGTAGGAGCTCCCTTCAGAGCAGCGGTTAAAGCAGCAAAAGATTATTTTATGAAAGGGGGAGGGAAGAAGGGGTTAAGAGGTGTTTTGAAAAAAATACCTTTTATAGGTGCTGCTATTGAAGGTGTTTTTGCTGGTTTCGATATTAAGAAATATTCTAAAGACCCTGAAGGGACAATAGAAGATTTAAAAACACAAATAGGCGCGCGTATAATTAAAGGTCTAGGTAGTACTATTGTTGGGTCGGCATTAGCTGCCGCATTAGCTGGAGTCCCGGGGGGGATCATCCTTTCACCTCTAGGCTTTATGGGTGGTGCTTGGCTTGGTGGAAAAGTAGCAGAGTGGCTCACAGATGCTTTCCCGAATGCAGCAACAGGGGTCGGTAACTTCATGCTTAACATGTTCCCGGGCTTGGTAGCAAATAAGGAAGCAGCAATGGCCGCGGGTGATGAGAAAGCGGTCCAGAAAAAAGAGCTGCAAGATTTTATCATGCAGCGTGGTAAAGTAATGCCATTTAGTTCGAAAGATGAAATATTAGGAATGAAAAAGGGGGGAGCTATAAGTCAACTATTAGGCGAATCCAAATCCAAGCATCATCATTCCAACAAAGAGCGATGGGTAAGTAGTCTATTAGGTAGATCAAGAGATAATATAGATAAGCTATTAGGCAGATCGAGAGATACAATAGGTCGGTTATTAGGTAGATCAAAAGACTCTATAGGTAAACTGATAGGTACATGGAAGAAAACTAGTGCCAGCTCGACGGACCGGAAGTCGACGGACCGGAAGTCGACGGACCGGAAGATGCCCACGTCAGAGGAGCATGCTCCACGTATAACCCACGTTGAACCAGCTGAAGGGTCTGATAGATTAGCGAAGCTTCAAATATCTGCAATTGATTTATCTAACAAGTATCTATATCAAATAGTACAACTTACACAAGCATTAGTTAAAAAATCAGGCAGTGGTTCCGGCGGTACTGTTGTAAACGTGCCGGCGCCGGCGAATACAGAACCAGGCACGCAAGGAGATCCGAGTGGGCCTAGCATGCCAGATAGCAGAGTTGAGTTCTATAATTCACCTTATAGCATGCATACCCCAGGGACGCTTGCATAAATATTATTATGGCGGACAAAGATATAGTTAGGAATTACGACTGGACTTCTGTCCCGACGGGTTCACAGCTTCGCGAAGAAGCTCCTAAAATTATAGTCACTGCTCATGAGCTAGAAAGCAACCAGCTGCAACAATTTATCATGGGATATATGAATACTATCCAGACGGGAGACATGATGGCAGATGGAGAAGATCCAGGAATCGCATTTTATAGAGGCCTTTATAAAGGAGGGAAAAATTTAGGGACTTACTTCTTCCCCTTCTTTACCGACGATTACCGATCATTTACCAATGAATATGCAGATTCATTTTCTCCAATAAGTCAAAGAGGGGCAACAATGATAGGTGCTGAAGTGCTTGAAAACTTAGCAGGTGCTGGTGAAAAAGTCATTGGAGGTGGTGTAGCACTTGGAAAAGGGATTCTCTCTGTCGGTGCTGGATTGGTAGAAGGTGTAAAGAGCTTGGCGGGTCCTACCGCCGGGGGAGGCAGCGCGGAGAAGGGGGCCTTCGCCTCCGGGGTTGAGAAAATGAAAGGTGCTATGGGAGGTACGAAGTCTGTTGGAGCTCCTGGTACCTATATTGAAACACCAAAATTTTATCAGTATGCTAATACTGATCAAGGATTACAAGTTTCCTTTGCATTATCTAACACATTAACTGATAAAGGACCGAAAATGAATGGTGATTTCATTAAGGAGTTTACTATGATTAATAGACCGACCCGAGAGGGGTCTTTAGGGATGACTTTCCCGGCAATTTACAATATTGAAGTACCTGGTCTAAGATATATAGAGTGGGCGTCTTTAGATGACTTGAGTTTTTCGATGTTGGGGCAAAGAAGGCTTATTGATGGTGTTATACAACCAGAAGCTTATGTAGTTAGTATGAACTTCACATCCTTAACAATAGAAGCAGCTAACTTTATGAAACTGGTAAAGACCCCAAGTCAATCAGGCTCAGAGTATAACCGGCAAAGGGCCATGGCTCTCGGTGAATTAAGAAGTCAGGTGGAGCAGAGGGCTCGAGCGTTTGAACAGTCCGATGCATTCGTCGGGCCGCCGCGGCCAAGATAATCGTAAGATCTATAATTATAATGAGTTTAACAGGTACAACAGGAAAATATCAAGACGACATAGAAGCATTAAAAACGCTTCC
>TARA_R110002012_G_scaffold186761_2_pt1 | contig 10200 bp, 7 predicted proteins | sample TARA_R110002012 | Tara Oceans TARA_R110002012 (sample SAMEA4396515) | marine metagenome | biome: Westerlies Biome; feature: [DCM] deep chlorophyll maximum layer (ENVO:01000326); material: water (ENVO:00002006), including particulate matter (ENVO:01000060) such as... | depth 40 m
GTTAACCGCGTTTATTGCCAGCTACTCAAGCCCAGAGGGCTTATTTTACGCCAAACTATCAGCGGCCTCAGCGATGGCAATCGCGCCGATATTGATACTTGGTTGGTTTAGCCAAAAACAACTCGTACGCGGATTAACCTTCGGCGCGGTGAAATAGGAGAATTATCATGGGCAGTATTACTTTAAAGCAGGTCACTAAAAACTTCGACGAAGTGAATGTTATTAAACCGCTGGATTTAGAAATAATAGATGGCGAGTTTATCGTGTTCGTTGGACCATCTGGTTGTGGCAAATCAACCTTGCTACGCATGATCGCAGGCCTAGAAGACACCACAAGTGGCAATATCGATATTGACGGCCAAGACGCCACAAGTACACCCCCAGCTAAGCGCGGCCTTGCCATGGTGTTCCAATCTTATGCGCTTTACCCGCATATGTCGGTGCGCAACAATATCGCGTTCCCTTTAAAGCGCGCCAAAGTGCCGGCTGCAGAAATTGAGCAGAAAATTGCTTCAGCTGCGAAGATACTGAATTTAGGCGACTATCTAGACCGCAAACCAGGGCAACTTTCCGGTGGTCAGCGCCAACGTGTGGCGATTGGCCGCGCTATTGTGCGCCAGCCTTCTGCTTTTTTGTTTGATGAGCCTTTATCAAACCTTGATGCATCACTTCGCGTTAATATGCGTTTGGAAATATCAGAGCTGCATAAAAGCCTGAAAACCACCATGATTTACGTGACCCACGATCAGGTTGAAGCCATGACCATGGCGGACAGAATTGCGGTATTTAATGCAGGAATTATCGAACAAGTCGGCACACCATTGGAGCTTTACCAACATCCTGTGAATCGTTTTGTGGCGGGCTTTATTGGCTCACCAAAAATGAATTTTATTGAGTTGAAGCAAACCAAAGAAGACGGCGCAACCTGTTTAGGCGTGCGCCCTGAGCACTTCCAGATTACAACAGATGCAGGTATTTGGTCAGGTAAAGTAGGCGTGGTTGAACATCTAGGTTCAGAAACCTTCTTGCATGTGCAAGTCGATGGTATAGGTACATTGACCGTTAAAGCTAATGGAGACTGTCCCTTGAGCTATGGTGACGATATTTCACTTAGTGCCGATCAAAGCAAGATACTGCGCTTCAATGACCAAGGGATAACATTGCCAAGCAAGGGAAATCAGTAACAGCTGCGACTATGCCCATCGATGAAAAGCATGGTAATGAAAGTGTTGTAACAAAAGCGCAGCTGAACTGATTAAGTCATGCTTGAGCAATAAATCAGTTAATGATTAAGTGATATTTGTGCGTATATTCATTTACTTAATGAGCAATTGCTGCAAAATGAGCGAAGCTACATGAAGTAGCGGAGCTCTAAAAAGTAGCAAAACAGGCATTAATATTGAATCAACGATAGTGGTAATAATAATGGACGTAAAACAAGCATTACCCGAATTAGCTGACATACAATTGGTTATTTTCGATTGCGATGGCGTATTGATTGATAGTGAAGGCTTAAGTAAACGCGAGCTACTGATTTTACTTAGCAATCTAGGCGTTGATATCACCGATAGCTACTTTGAAACCCATTTTCTTGGTCATAGTTTTGAACACGTCACCGCCAAAATATACCAAGACTTTGATGTCTCCTTGCCTGCTACTTTTCGCCCCGAATATCAAAAAGCTTTGATCGCTGCCTTCACTGCTGAGCTGCAACCTACCTCAGGGTTAACTGATATGCTCGATGCCCTAGCGGTGCCGCGCTGCATTGCCACGAGCAGTTCACCAACTCGTGTAGGACATGCCATGTCAGTCACGGGGTTGGAGCGCTACTTTGCTCCGCATATTTTCACCGCCTCGCAAGTAGAAAGCGGCAAACCCGCGCCAGATTTATTCTTGCATGCCGCCAAAAACATGGGCGTTGATACCCGGCACTGCCTAGTTATTGAAGACTCACCCGCGGGCGTGCAGGCTGCAAAAGCGGCTAACATGCAGGTGATCCGTTTTGCCGGCGCCAGTCACATGGGGCCTTGGCGCAGAGCCGTCGACCCATTATCTGACGATGTAACGACCATTAGCCAATGGCAAGACCTGTATTCACTCGCCCCTGCATTAACAAACACAATGAAATCGAGAGGTAACCGTGGTTAAGCTTTCCAACGCCGAAAACAGACGATTAGATGATGCCGCACGCGCTGGCTGGATGTACTACGTTGCCGGAAATACCCAAGATGAAATAGCCAAAAAGCTAGGGGTATCACGTCAATCAGCCCAGCGCATGGTTGCCTTATCTGTTAGCGAAAAGTTAGTAAAGGTACGCTTGGATCACCCCATTGCAAAATGTATGGATTTAGCCGACAAAATTGCCAGTCGCTTTGGTTTGCAATCATGCGAAGTGGTGCCTAGCGACCCTAGTGACCCCTCATCAACGGTGGGCTTAGCTCAGGCAGGCGCGAACGAGATTGAACGCCATTTAAAATCTGAACAGCCAAAAACACTGGCTATGGGTACCGGGCGAGTGCTTCGTGCGTGTGTTGATGAACTCGCCCCTTTGAATTGCCCTGATCATAAGGTTGTAGCGCTATTGGGTAATATGGCATCAGACGGTTCAGCCTCCCCTTATGATGTAGTAGTTCGCATGGCTGAACGGGTGAACGCTAAACATTACCCCATGCCGCTGCCGGTGTTACCTGAAACCGTTAAAGCAAAGAATCAGTTACATGCCATGCCGCACATCGCGCAAAACATGCAATTGGCTCAGCAAGCTGACGTAACCTTTGTTGGCGTGGGTAATTTAGGCGCGAATTCACCGTTACATCTCGACGGCTTTGTAACTCCCAAAGAATTAGATGAGTTACAAGCGGGCGGGGCTGTGGGTGAGATGATCAGCTGGGTATTTGATAAAAACGGCAAATTACTCGACTGCGCTATAAACGAGCGTGTCGCCAGTACTCCGCTTATTGTCGGATCTGATAAATTAGTGTTTGCATTGGCTGCGGGCGAAGAAAAAGTGTATTCCATTTTAGGCGCGCTGCGCTCAAAACTGGTCAATTCCTTGATCACCAACGAATACACCGCAGAGCGTTTATTAAGTATCGATTAGCGCACGGCTTGGCTAGCTTCACTCAAATCACCAAACTTCAACGCAAACACAGATCACAGCCTAGGATGTGGGTACAAAAAAGGGACCATTTGGTCCCTTTCTAATGTGTGATACCTTGAAGCTAAAGTTTATTGATTACTTCTTTTTAACCACGAACGTCATGGCATTAACTTCAGGTAAGGTGGGCAGCGCCGTCATTGCACCAATTTTGGCGCACACTAAGCCACTGACTTTACCAGCAAACTCGATAAACCCTTTAAATTCATCTTGGAAAAAGTTGTCCCCAGGCTGGCTATTGGCCATTTGGAACAAGATAGCACCAATAAACGAGTCACCTGCGCCTGTGGTGTCAACCGCGTTAATTTCATACGCCGGCACAATATACTGCTGGCCGTTTTGTGAAATTAAACAGCCTTCTGGACCAAGCGTCACTAATACCACCTTCACACCTAGGTCATGGAAATACTGGCACCCTGCTGCCATATCGTCTTGCTGTGACAACAAAACTAGCTCTTCATCACTGACTTTAACCATGTCTGCTAAAGCGAAGTAGGTATTACAGATTTCTCTAAATTCGGCATCACGGCCGCGCCACAAATCCACGCGGTAATTTGGGTCGAAACAAATAACGTTGCCATTTTTCTTCCCTTGCTCAGCCAAGCGTAAATAGCTATCCCCTAACTCACCGCCCAGTAAGGCTGTGGCTGAACCAAGATGCAAGATTGAATCTTCTAACAAAGCGTTAATGGTTGAATCATCGAGACTGAGTTGTTCATCAGCACCGCGGTTAAAGGCAAATTCACGCTCGCCGTTATCCCCTAATGATACAAACGCTAGAGTAGTCGATGAAGATAATGAAGCCACTTGATCGGTATTTACGCCGTACCCTTTAACTTCGTTAATTAAAAACTCACCGAAGGGGTCATTGCCTACAGAGCCGACTAAAACGGCATCGCCTCCTAACTTACCAATACAGGCAGCCACATTGGCCGGTGCCCCACCGGATTTTTTCACGTAATTAACGCCGTTGACCAAACCTTTGTTGGTATCTGTACACACAAAATCGATGAGCATTTCACCAACGCAAACTATCTTCATAACTTTCTTCCGTATAAAAATCGTATAAAATTGATTTGACGAGAAACGTATTAAAGGACACCGAACACGTCGGTATTATACCCCTTTGCATACTAGCTGCATTTTCTTCGCTTGAATAAAACTGTAAGCGAAATATCGCCTATGACACTTAATCAAACGTGTTCGTTTTTCGCGACTTGAACTGACATTGATTATACCTACAAGCCAAAGTAATTAACATCTTTGCAGCCCTCTGTTTCTCTATAAATTAACATAATTTATATGATGAAAAGGCAGCCTAAAATTGAGATAAACCAACCGTTGAAAACTGGCAATAACTACATTGTTCGCTTACCTGATTTTTAGCCGACGTTAGCTGCAATATATCCGATATTAATCGATTTTAAGTACATCAGTCATATTGACTAAGATTGACCCAAGAGGCACTAAAATTTGAAGTGGTAACAAGAGGAGTATTGCCTATTCAAAGGTATGGAATAGGCATATAGATACGAATGAAGAGTGTGGGCTACGAATTACGGGGGAAACTCTTTAACGCCATGTGGGCCACATCCACTAATTGCTTTTCAGTTGCCCCGCTGCTGGCTTGAATAGCAATACCATTGATCACAGTACATAAATAACGAGCCAATGCTTCTGAATCTTCATCCTTTGATAAGTCACCTTGGTTTTTTGCAAGTTCGAAACGGTCACGTACTTCTGATTCACTCTGTTGACGGCGGTTAATAAGTACTTCTTTGACGCCAGCGGCAGCTTCGCTACATGAAAGAGCGCCTTGTACCATCACACAACCCTGAGGATGAGATGTATCGGACATACTTTTCGCCGCGCCTAACAACATACATTCAGCGACCTCATAAGCAGTGGGCTGCTCTAACGCAGGTTTGAAAAAACCACACGGGCGACTTTCATAAAACTCGATAGCCTTTAAAAACAGCTGCTCTTTGTTGCCAAATGCAGAATACAAACTGGGTTTATTAATCCCCATTGCACTGGTCAAGTCAGACAAAGAGGCACCGTCGTACCCTTTGGTCCAGAATACGTCTAACGCTTTTTCAAGCGCAGTTTGCATGTCAAAAGCCCGTGGCCTACCCACTGCGGCAGTACAACTAACAGCACTCATTATTTAGCTCCTGATGTAAATATGCTCACATAGTAAACAGGTAATTAACCCCTGTCTATATAGGGTTATATACTCTTTAGTACAATACAAGTAGCACAATCAATGTGCAGGATCAGGCAAGATTACTGAAGTTTTCGACATTCAGATAACTCGTTTGCCCGCGTATTATGTATCGAGTGGTTAGGCACTCTCGTCTGCACAAAGTTCAAATCTCACTGCTTTTCTCAAGTACATGCCAGCGCGTTGGTGGCGGCTATAAAAAACTGATATTAAATAGAACCAAAATAACTTACCGATCGGTATAAAAATAGATTGACTAAATACTGTTCATCTATATTCTTACCGACCAGTACATAAATAGCAACGTTTATTAAGAACAACATTTTTAATCAGGTTAAATCAAAGGACATAAATCTCATGAGTATAAAACACACCTTCAAAAATTGGGTACTAGGCGGGATCGCCAGCGTTGTGTTGGTCGCTTGTGGCAATCCAGATACGTCAAACCAACCTGCGGCCCTTATTGCACCTCAAGTCAGCGTGGCACAAGTGGTAAATGAGCGCATAACCGAGTGGGACGAATTCACCGGCCGCTTACAGGCACCACAAACCGTCACGCTCATGCCACGTGTATCAGGTTATATCGAAAAAGTGTTGTTTGATGAAGGTGCTGTTGTTGCCAAGGGTGATGTTTTATTTCAGATTGACGCACGCCCATTTAAAGCAGAAGTTGATCGCCTCAAAGCAGAATTACAAAGTGCAAAAAGTGCATCTGTTCAGGCGCAAAATGATTTCGAACGCGCCAAAACACTTAGCGAACAACGCGCTGTTTCCATTGAAATTTTGGACGGTCGATTAGCGCGCAAACAACAAACTACCGCTACAGTTGCCTCGGTATCAGCTGCACTAGAGCGCGCCGAATTAGACTTGTCTTACACCCAAGTCACTGCGCCAATTGCTGGGCGCGTATCATATGCGCTTATCACCGAAGGTAACTTCGTCAATGCTGGGCAAAGTCAGCTTACGAGCTTAGTGTCGATGGATAAAATGTACGCCTACTTTGATGTAGACGAGCAAACTTACTTAAAGTACGCCCAATTGGCAGAATCAGGCCAACGCTCTGATACGCGCGACACAACAGGTAACCCTGTTTATATGGCACTAGCCAACGACGCGAATTTCTCTCATACCGGCAATATCGATTTTGTTGATAACGCAGTCAATCAGCAGACCGGCACTATTCGTATTCGCGCGACTTTCGCCAATGATGCACATACCTTACTGCCTGGATTATTTGCTCGGGTAAAACTGATTGGCAGTAACTCATATCAAGGTATTTTGATTGATGAAAAAGCCATCGGTACTGATCTCAACAGAAAGTTTGTGCTGGTCGTCAACCAAGACAACCTATTGGAATACCGTAACGTCGTTTTAGGCGAGAAAATCAACGGTTTACGCATAGTGACGGATGGTTTATCCCCTGATGACACCATAGTTGTTAATGGCTTACAGCGCGTGCGTCCGAACATGCAAGTTCAACCGAATGTCGTTGATATGACAACTCAAGAAGCCCTGACTGCACTTCGTCAACAACAAAAATCACTCGACCAAACTAGCAATGCATTGACGGCACAAGCCAACGAATCATTCGCAGAACGCGGCTAAGGGGCCAACCATGTTTTCGCAGTTTTTTATACGCCGCCCAATATTTGCGGGGGTTATCTCGCTGATTTTCTTTATCGTAGGAGCCATATCAGTATGGCTACTGCCCATAACAGAGTATCCAGAAGTTGTTCCTCCTACAGTGGTGGTTACCGCTAATTACCCGGGAGCCAACCCCAAGGTGATTGCTGAAACCGTTGCTTCACCACTTGAACAAGAAATAAATGGTGTAGAAAACATGTTGTACATGTCTTCTCAGGCCACATCGGATGGTCGTATGACCCTCACTATCACGTTCGCGATAGGCAGTGATGTGGATTTAGCCCAAACCCAAGTACAAAGCCGAGTAGAGCGAGCCAAGCCCCGTTTACCTGAAGAGGTACAACGTTTGGGGATAGTCACCGAAAAGTCATCGCCTGACTTAACCATGGTGGTGCATTTAACCTCACCTGATGAACGATACGACATGCTTTACTTGTCAAACTATGCGGTGCTCAACGTCAAAGACGAATTAGCAAGGATTGAAGGTGTCGGGCAAGTTCGCATATTTGGCGCTGGCGATTACAGCATGCGGGTATGGTTAGATCCGAACAAGGTCGCGGCACTTAGTTTATCTCCCGCTAATATTATTGCCGCTATACGCGAGCAAAATCAGCAGGCTGCTGCCGGTAGTTTAGGCGCTCAGCCCAGTGGCGATAGCGACTTTCAACTGCTTATTAATGTCAAAGGTCGATTGACCGACGTGCAAGAATTTGAAGACATCATCATCAAAGTAGGCGAACAGGGGCAAATTAGTCGCCTAAAAGATGTAGCGCGTGTGGAGCTAGGTGCATCAACTTATGCGCTGCGCTCGATGCTGGACAATCAAGATGCCGTCGCCATGCCTGTGTTTCAAGCATCGGGTTCTAACGCTATTCAAATTTCTGATGACGTACGTAATAAAATGGCCGAGCTATCAAAAACCTTTCCAGAAGGCTTGAGTTACGACATTGTTTACGACCCAACGGTATTTGTTCGCGGCTCGATTGAAGCTGTGATGAAAACACTACTTGAAGCAGTGCTGCTCGTTGTATTGGTTGTCGTGCTATTTTTGCAAACGTGGCGTGCCTCAATCATTCCTCTAGTAGCGGTCCCCGTATCGTTAGTGGGCACCTTCGCATTCATGCACTTACTGGGCTTCTCACTTAACGCTTTATCGCTATTTGGCTTGGTACTCGCCATTGGCATCGTTGTGGATGACGCCATAGTGGTGGTAGAAAACGTCGAACGAAATATCGCAGATGGTTTATCGCCAGTTGCTGCAACACAAAAGGCCATGAAAGAAGTAACAGGCCCCATCGTTGCCACCACTTTGGTATTGGCAGCAGTGTTTATTCCAACGGCGTTCATGTCTGGTTTGACTGGTCAGTTTTACAAGCAATTCGCGCTGACTATCACAATTTCGACCTTTATCTCGGCGATCAACTCGCTCACCCTAAGCCCTGCCTTGTCAGCTTTGCTACTTAAAGGCCACGATAGCAAGAAAGACGCCCTCACCCGTGGAATGGACAAACTCCTAGGCGGTTGGTTGTTTAACCCGTTTAACCGCCTCTTTGCGCGTTTATCAGACGGTTACGGCTGGGTGGTCAAAAAAGTACTGCGCTTTGGCTTGCTCGTCGGTGTGATTTACGTTGCCTTGGTAGGTGTAACTGGGTTGCAGTTCACCACCACGCCAACAGGGTATGTGCCTGGTCAAGACAAGCAATATTTGGTGGCATTTGCCCAATTGCCTGATGCCGCTTCGCTTGATCGCACTGAAGAAGTGATCAAAGAGATGTCGCGTATTGCCCTTGAGCAACCCGGCGTTGCCCATTCCGTGGCTTTCCCTGGTTTGAGTATTAACGGTTTTACCAATAGCACGAACAGCGGCATTGTATTTACCCCTCTTGATGACTTCGCAGACCGTAAAGACCCCTCACTTTCAGCGGGCGCTATTGCTGCTGAGCTTAACCAAAAATTTGCGGCGATTGAGGATGCGTACATCGCTATTTTCCCGCCACCGCCTGTACAAGGTTTGGGCACTATAGGGGGATTTAGACTGCAAATCCAAGACCGGGCAAATTACGGTTACGATGAGCTATATAAAATTACTATGCAGGTGATGCAAAAAGCATGGGCGACACCTGAGTTAGCGGGTGTGTTCTCAAGTTACCAAATCAATGTGCCACAGCTAGATGTAGATATTGACCGCACCAAGGCCAAGCAACAATCTGTTTCGCTAGATGAGCTGTTCAGTACCTTGCAAGGATATATGGGCTCAGTATACGCCAATGACTTCAACCAGTTTGGCCGCACGTATCAAGTCAATGTACAAGCGGATGAGCAATTCAGACAAACCCCTGAGCAGATTGCTCAGCTAAAAGTGCGTAACAACAATGGTGACATGGTGCCAATTGGCTCATTCATTAACGTGAATAACACTGCAGGCCCGGACCGCGTAATGCATTACAACGGTTTTACCACGGCTGAGATTAATGGTGGCGCTGCACCTGGCTATAGTTCGGGTGAAGCACAGGCTGCGATTGAGAGAATATTAGCGGAAACGCTGCCTAATGGCATGACTTACGAGTGGACCGAGTTGACCTATCAACAAATACTGGCAGGCAATGCGGGTATGTACATCTTCCCGTTAATTATCTTGTTGGTGTTCATGGTGTTAGCCGCACAATATGAAAGTTTGAGCCTACCTTTGGCAATCATTTTGATCATCCCCATGACGCTACTATCAGCATTGAGCGGCGTGCTTATCGCCGGGGGTGACAACAACATATTCACCCAAATTGGCTTTATTGTGCTGGTGGGGCTGGCAACCAAGAATGCCATTTTAATTGTCGAGTTCGCCAAAGAATTGCAAGACGAAGGCAGAACCGCTTATGAGGCGATCCTTGAAGCCGGTCGCTTGCGACTACGCCCGATACTAATGACCTCTATTGCGTTCATCATGGGTGTGGTGCCTATGGTGTTCTCAAGTGGCGCTGGTGCTGAGATGCGCCAAGCCATGGGCGTTGCAGTGTTCTCAGGGATGATAGGTGTCACCGTATTTGGCCTACTACTCACCCCGTTATTTTACTACGTGCTCGCTAAACGCGGCGAACGCCAATCCAACGACACAACTCTAGTAAACACTGCCCAACAGGAGGCTGACCATGGGTAATATCTTGAAAATCGGCACACTCGC
>TARA_R110002012_G_scaffold78846_2_pt1 | contig 10200 bp, 11 predicted proteins | sample TARA_R110002012 | Tara Oceans TARA_R110002012 (sample SAMEA4396515) | marine metagenome | biome: Westerlies Biome; feature: [DCM] deep chlorophyll maximum layer (ENVO:01000326); material: water (ENVO:00002006), including particulate matter (ENVO:01000060) such as... | depth 40 m
CTAAGTTCTAATCCAAATTATTGTTTAGGAAAACGCGGAGCCCGTCCAGATTTTCCTCCTTTTTGTAAGGAAAGGTATTTATGCCAACGGAGCTGGCAGAATTTATGGCTTCCGCATTGTGTTCAAAGTAGACAACCTCTGTTGGTTTTAATTTAAAATGGCTTAACATTTTAAGGTAATATGCCTTATCGGTCTTGTTGGGCTTATGTTCCAAACTAAAAACCTCATAAGGCATATTTACAATTCCATAAGTAATACATTCCTGTTTGTTGGCATTTGTTAAGATGATTTTGGGATTGGGATAGGAGTCCAATAATTTCTTTAGATCGTAATCCATTCCCTTTTCAGTAACAAAGGTGTTCCAAGCATCTACAAGAATTGTTTTCATTTCTTAGCTTTTAAACAGCAACGTCGTATTCCCTAAGGGCATCGTTCAGGGAAGTTTTTTTGTTGGTGCTCTCTTTACGTGTACCAATGATCAAGGCACAGGGCACCTGATAGTCGCCAGCCGGAAATTTTTTGGTATAACTCCCTGGTATAACAACAGATCTTGCCGGTACCAATCCTTTTCTTTCTACAGGCTTGTCGCCAGTAACATCAATAATTTTGGTTGAGCCGGTAAGTACTACATTTGCTCCCAATACGGCCTCTTTTTCTACGCGTACACCTTCCACGACAATACATCTGGATCCAATAAAGGCATTGTCCTCAATAATTACAGGTGAGGCCTGTAAGGGCTCCAAGACCCCGCCAATTCCTACACCTCCGCTAAGGTGGACATTTTTTCCAATTTGGGCACAGCTACCAACGGTGGCCCAAGTGTCTACCATGGTGCCTTCATCCACATAGGCTCCGATGTTTACATAACTTGGCATTAAAATTGTTCCTGCTGAAATATAAGACCCGTGTCTGGCAACCGCATTGGGAACAACACGTATTCCTTTTTCTGCATATCCTCTTTTAAGGGGCATTTTATCGTGATATTCAAAGATACCCGCTTCCAAGGTTTCCATTTTTTGAATCGGAAAATATAGTACCACTGCCTTTTTTACCCATTCATTTATCTGCCATCCATCTGTGGTCGGTTCAGCACAGCGCAATTTACCGTTATCCAAAAGATCTATGACCTCCCTTATGGCAGTCTGAGTTGGAATTTCTTTAAGTAAGTCTCGATTTTCCCAGGCAGTTTCTATTGTTTTTCTTAGTTCTTTCATCTTTAATAATTCAAATTTTAGCAAATATAAGGGCTAGTAGGTAATTAACCTTTTGTTTTTGCACTTATAACAATTTATCCCTTATTTTTGCAAAAAATTTGTGTGGGAAGGATTTTAGCATTGGATTATGGAAGGGTGCGGACGGGAATTGCCGTTACGGACGAGTTACAAATTATAGCTTCTGGCCTGACTACCGTTGATACCAAGGAACTTTTGAATTTCCTAAGGAAGTATGTTCAAGAGGAGAAGGTAGAAAAATTTGTGATAGGGGAACCTAAGCAAATGAACAATCTTCCCTCCGAATCCGAGGAATTGATCAAACCTTTTTTGAGAACTTTGGAAGGTGTCTTTCCAAAGATACCTGTAGAGCGGCAGGACGAGCGCTTTACGTCTAAAATGGCATTTCAGACAATGATAGATAGTGGTCTTAATAAAAAACAAAGAAGGGATAAGGCCCTAGTCGATGAAATTAGCGCCACTATTATCCTTCAGGCGTATTTAAATAGAAAATAGTAGTATGATTTTACCTATAGTTGCTTATGGAGACCCGGTACTTAGGAAAGTAGCGGATGATATAGACAAGGATTTTCCAAGATTCGAAGAATTGGTGGCCAATATGTGGGACACCATGTATAATGCCAATGGGGTTGGTTTGGCCGCACCCCAAATAGGACTGCCCATTAGATTGTTCCTTGTGGATACCACGCCATTTGGGGATGACGAAGAGCTTACCGAAGAAGAGCAAAATGCATTGAAAGGGTTTAGGAAAGTTTTTATCAATGCACGTATTGAGGAAGAAACTGGAACAGAATGGGCTTTTAATGAAGGCTGTCTTAGTATTCCCGATGTTCGGGAAGATGTTTCCCGGAAAGATACCATTACCATCTCCTATATGGATGAGAATTTTAAATCTTATAAGGAAACTTATGACGGACTTTTGGCCAGGGTAATCCAACATGAATATGACCATATAGAGGGCATATTGTTTACCGATAAATTATCCTCCTTAAAAAAACGCCTTTTAAAGGGTAGGTTGGCCAACATTTCCAAGGGGAAGATAAAGGTGGAATATAGAATGCGGTTTCCCAACATCAAAAAAGCACGTTAAAACTATTTCTATATATAAACAAAAAGTAGCATATTTGCCGCTGAAACTAAAATAACAGATGGGTTTAAATAAAATATTATCGATTGCAGGTAAGCCGGGACTTTTTAAATTATTGACGCAAACGCGTACAGGTTTTGTAGCCGAATCCTTGTTGGATGGCAAAAAAGTTACCGTAAGTTTTAAGAACAATGTGAGTGTCTTGTCTGAGATTGCAATCTATACATTGGAGGAGGAAGTGCCGTTAAAGGTGGTGTTTGAAAAGATCAAGGAAAAGGAAGATGGTGGAAAAACAGCGGTGAGCCATAAAGAGGATAAGATAAAATTGGAAGAATATTTGTTTGAAGTGCTACCCAATTATGATGAAGATAGGGTTTATGCCAGTGATATTAAAAAGATCATTCAATGGTATAATTTATTACATGAGCACGGTATTACGGAATTTGCGGACGAGGAAGAAAAAGAAGAGGCTTCCAAGGAAACAGAATAGATTTTCTTTATATACAAAATTAGAACCTTCGTTTACGAAGGTTTTTTTATGCCGTATTGTAAGTCCTTTTTCCGTAAATGAGTTTAGCCATCGCCTTTATGTTAAAAATATTCTCCATTTAGCTTCGTGCTTTTGTTATTGGTCTAAATTGTTGGGCAGCGGCCTACTAATTATTGAAATTAATATTTTAATTCCGTAATCAATTATATCATGGCTAAATTTAAAAAGAAAAGTGCTGCAATTTTACTAATGTTCCTTGTTCTTCCCTTTGTCCTTCCCGGGCAACAACGTACAGGAAATATTGTGGAATATTTCGGTAAGGAAAAAGTTGAGGATATTCACGAAGGAAAAGTGATCCATGTTTTTGATAAGGCCTTGGCTCTATCAATTCCAAGTTTCGGATTTGAATCCTCATCATTTCCCGTAGATCCGGTTTTTGATAAGTTCCTAATGGAGCCCAGTACCCAGGTGAGGGAAGGTGAAGTTTTTGATATTGATCCGTTTGGAAGGGAATTAAAATGGAACTCCATAAAGGTAGACAGTACCAATAGCTTTTCCGGCAGGGACCTTAGGTCGGGTTATGTATATCTCACTTACAATTCAGGATCGGAGAAAACGGTTTTGTTCGAAGCTTCCGGACATTCCTTGGCTTCCATTAACGGTTATCCATATGAGGGTGATCATTATGATTTTGGTTGGAACCTTATTCCTGTAAAGTTGAAAAAGGGGAATAATATTTTTGTTTTAAAGGTTGGCCGTTTTCCCAGGGTTCGAGCGCGGATATTGGAGCCCAAGGCCGAGGTTCAATTTACTACACGAGATGTAACAGTACCGGATCTTTTATTGGAGGAGGATATGGAGTATAAGGCAGCCATAAGGGTCGTAAATGCTTCGGATAAGTGGATCGAAAAATACAAGATTATTGCCAAGGTAAACGGAAAGGAGCTTACTACAAAAGTGAGCGACATTCCTCCTTATACGGTATATAAAATTCCTTTTTCCATTCCTTCGTCTACCTTGGATACCTCAATTGCGAAGGTGAATGTAGATCTAAGTTTGATGCAAAGTAACGGACAGCAGGTCTCTAGCGAAACTTTGACTTTGAATGTGAAGTCGAAAAATAAACACCATAAGAGAACCTTTATAAGTGATATAGATAAAAGTGTACAATACTACAGCGTGGCACCGGACAAAAGTGGAAATACAGAAGGCGCTGCACTTTTCCTTTCGGTACACGGTGCTTCGGTAGAGGCCGTGAATCAGGCAAACGCTTACAAGCAAAAAGATTGGGGGAACCTTGTTGCACCAACAAATAGGAGACCGTACGGGTTTGCTTGGGAAGATTGGGGAAGATTGGATGCCTTGGAAGTGCTGGCGGATAGCAAGAGGATTTTTAAACCGGACAATAGCAAAATTTACCTAACAGGGCATTCTATGGGAGGGCATGGAACATGGTATTTGGGGGCAACTTACCCAGACCATTTTGCTGCCATTGCACCATGTGCTGGATATCCAGATCTTTTGTTGTACCGCGGAAGTAGGTCCGAAAGGCTTTTGGAAATGACCGAAGAGCAGAGAATGCGGTATGGCATTAGCCCTAAAATGTTCGAACGCCTTACCCAGGAGTATGTCCCCACTGCAGTTGAAGACATCGTTGAAAGAGCGGGAACACCGAGCAGAACCTTAAAACTGATACGAAATTACTTGCATCACGGGGTATATGTGTTGCACGGCGAAAAGGACAATGTAGTTCCTACTAATTTAGCCCGGGATATGAGGGAGCGGTTGGGGAAATTTCATCCAGATTTCACCTATTATGAGTATCCGGACGGTACCCATTGGTACGGGAACCACAGTGTGGATTGGGATCCGATTTTTAACATGTTTAAGGAACGAACCATTCCCGAGATAAAGGATATTAAAAAATTGGAGTTCAGTACCGGTTCTCCTGGGGTTTCTGCATCCTCACATTTTATTACCATCCATCAGCAACAAATACCCTTTGAGGTTAGCTCGTTTGATTTTTCAATGGATAGCATTATTAAAATAGAGACCAAAAATGTGTCTTTATTGGAGGTGGATTTTTCACATTTGCCTGGTGAGATCAAGAGCATAGAGCTTAACGGAAAAGAAATTGGTATACCTTCAAAAGAGAAGATGTTTTTCAAGGAATCGGATGGGGTCTGGACAATTGTTTCCAAACCATCCTTGGGGGAAAAAGGCCCCCATAGGAACGGTGGGTTCAAGGATGCCTTTAGAAATGATGTAGTCTTCGTTTATGCTACCAAAGGATCCAAATCGGAGAACGATTGGTATTATAACAAGGCTAGGTTCGATGCCGATACATTCTGGTATAAGGCCAATGGAAATATTGAATTGGTCGCGGACACCAACTTTTCTCCCAAAGATTATCCCAACAGAAATGTTGTTATTTACGGTAATAAGTCCAACAATGCGGCCTGGGACAAATTATTAAAAAATAGTCCGGTCCAAGTATATAACAATAAATTAAATTTCGGGAATAGAAGTCTTACAGGAAGCAATTGGGGCTTATACTTTATAGTACCAAGGGCCGATAGTGATTTTGCCAGTGTTGGAGTGGTAACGGCAACGGGACCAATGGGTATGAAAGCGGCCTACGCCAACCATTATTTGGTGAACGGAACCACATTTCCCGATCTAATGCTCTTTGATGAAACTGTATTGGTACAAGGGACTTCAGCCGTCAAATGCGCTGGTTTCTTCGGAAACGATTGGTCTATTGAAAAAGGGGATTTTGAATGGAAATAGCAATTTGCTAATATAACAGTTTAGCAATGGGTTAACGTGACAATTTGAAACTTTGTCCATTTGAAGATTTTTTAATATTGTATGGGGATGTAATATGGCCTTAACCATATATCCCCGGATTTTTTGTCCGTGGATCATAGATCTCTTTTTTTAAGCAGAATTTTTTAATAAGTTGAGATTGGTTTTAAAAAACACTTTTTTAATATGGTTATATAATAATATCATAAAAATCCGGTATTCCTAAAGAGGTATGGGGAGGAATTCCACAAGAATGGGATTTCTCCTCGTTTGTTTCTCCCTATGTCGAAATGACAATGATCTTATTAATCAATAATCGAATTCACATTATTGGGATTGTAATACGCTCAATATCTGGGAACATTAAATTCCCCATCGGTTATTACCACCTCTTTGGTAAGGATTGCTTGTCCTGTTCTTTTATCGTAATTTGAAAGTGTACCGGAAAATGTGCCTTGTATGTTGTCTTCCGAAATTTTGGCCAATCTTATTTGTGCATTTTTATACAGTGGTGTAGAGATAACGTTCTTGCTCGTAATAAACGTGACCTTTTCTTGGTCCGTATATCCCATGGAGAAAAGGAGGTCAGGGATGGTGTTGTTTGGGGATTCAGTATTGGAATAGGTAATATTGGCCTTGATTTCGGAGCTGTTGGCTATAAGTAGGACCAATCTGTTTGTCTGTTGCGAATCAAGAATATTTTCCGCACCGAATATCTGCATACTATAAGACGGTGTATTGGAATCGTACTCATAAAGACCGGTAAGGTTGATCTGAGTTCCAGGGGTAAAGGGATAGTCCATTGGAGTACCATCCAGTGTATAACGAAAATAATATTTCGAAATATTTTCAGAATTGGGGCTATCGTCGGACGAACAGGCTTGAAAAAGAAAAATCAACAGGAGTAAAAGGAAGTAAGGGTATTTCATAGAGAGTGGTTTAAGGATGAACACAACTGGTGTTATGGTTATTCTTTGGTCTGTTTTCTTTTTATCGATAAATATCCTATGGTTCCCCCTATTAGAGTAAAGACAATGATGCTCAGAAATACGTTATAAATGATATCCCAGCCATTTCCGATATACGCATCGTATTCGTCAACGATCGAGGTAAAGTTTCTGAGATAGTTGATCATCCCACTATTCCCTCCATACCTTTTAACGATTTCCGATTGGAAAAAATAACTTAAAGGTATGCCCAATACCATTCCTATAATCCCAAAGGTTATGGTCTTATTTTTCATAGGATCGATCAATAGGTAAAGGATGATATAAGTGATAACGCCCAGGGGAATAAAGATTAGGGTCAGTATGATCAAAACTATCCGAAGGGCCAACGGGCTTATAGTCCATTTTTTTGAAAATGTACAGCAAACCCCGAGAATCGATTTGTTTGGGCGGGTAAAAAAGGCGGATATATCCTGAGTATCCATATTACATTGTTTTTTTTCAAAATTAACAATCATAAGAGCGGGATGAAACTTAGGATGATTAACCGTAGACGGTAATTTATTTTATGTTGGAAGGCAATGATTTTTTGTTAAAATATATATCTTTATATAAATCCTATATTTTTATGTGAAATGGCCATGACCGCAAACTGGTCGCAAATACAAATGATGATATGCGAGTTATTCCCGATATCTATTGGGATAAGAGATAATACCTATCTACATATGAAAAGTGGCCCTGTATTTTTTATGTTGTTAACTATTTGCTCTTTGTTGAAAGGGCAGACCTTACAAAAAGAACGCGACACCCTATCAAATCCGGACATCATAGGATCAAAATCAGTTAACGACACCGTGGTAATCAATCGTAGAAACGATTATGTTAAACAGGCGTTGTTTACAAATCCATCTGACAGTACCTTAATGGATTATACCTATCAGACATTGGAGATAGCTAAAAAAAAAGGGTATTCCAAAGGAGTTTTTATGGCATTGGAGCGTTTGGGCCTTATTAATCAATACTCCTTTTCAAATCCCTATAAGGCCCTGTATTATTATCAAAAAGCACTGGCGGTAGCTGATAAGCATTCTGGTTTAACTCCCTTTAAATGGGGTGTTTATGGGAATATCGGTACTTTGCACTATGAATTGGAGGAATACGGGAAGGCCTTGCAATACTTTAAAAAGGTCATGAAGGGCAATAAAGGCCTTGAAATGACCGCTTTGGCCAATATGGCCAATGTTTACGGTTCATGGAATCGATTGGATTCTGCTATTTATTATTATAACAAAGCATTGGATCATCCACAATTAAGGGAAAATTTCACATACGAGGCCAATCTTTTGAGCAATCTTTCCCTAGTTTACCAACAAAAGGGAAGTTTGGATGAGGCGATCCGCTCCATAGAAAAAAGTCTGACTTTGATTAATACGTATCATATAGAATTTGTACGTCCAACGGCCTATGCCAATGCTGCAATGGTCTATTGGTCTAACAAGGATTTTGAAACAGCCAGGAGATATGCCTTGGAGGCACTGCAACTTAGTCGGAATTCTAAAAATCTTTTTATGCAAAAGTCGGCCTGGGGTACCTTGGCCGATATATATGAGCAGGAAAAGAATTATTCGCAAGCACTGGATGCACATAAAAATTATTTGGAATTAAAGGATAGTCTTAACAATCAAAATCGAAGGGTCGTAATCGACCGTATGCGAATGGAATTTGATTTTAATCAAAGGGAAGCACTGGACAAGGCAGAAATAGAGCGTCAGGCGACCCTTAAGAAATCCATAGCCGTTGCTGGCGGTGGATTGTTATCCGCTGCCGTGATCGGATTTATCTTTTATAAGCGAAGAAGGGATGCAATAGCCAGACAAAATGAGGCGGAATTCAGAATGTTGGTCTCGGATACAGAGCTAAAGGCCCTTCGGGCACAAATAAACCCACATTTTATATTTAATTCCTTAAGCTCCATTGGCGATTATATCCTTAAAAACAATACTAGGTCCGCATACAGCTATCTAACTAAATTTGCAGGATTGATGCGGACTGTACTTGAAAACTCCGAGCAGGAACGGATTACGTTGAGTGAAGAGTTGAAATTTATTGAATTATATCTGCAAGTGGAATCTAAACGATTGCCGGGTAAATTTACATACACTGTTAATGTTAAGGGGGAACTGGATATCGAAAATATATTGGTTCCGCCTTTAATGCTTCAACCATTTATAGAAAACAGTATTTGGCACGGGTTCCAATTAAAAGAAAACGATGGACATATTTCCATCGATTTTGAAGTGGAATCCGGTATGTTGCTATGTAGTGTGGATGATAACGGAAACGGAAGGGGAACGGTTAGCGCTCTATCCAATTTCCATAAGTCATTTGGTATTGCCATTACGGAAAACAGACTTAAGATTCTTAGCCATCATAAAATAGCACAAAGTACGTTACAGATTATCGATAAAGAAAATCCACCGGGCGTTAGAGTGGAAATTAGATTTCCATTGGAAATGTCTTTTTAAAATCATCAATGAATGAATATAGCTGTAGTAGATGACGAACAACATGGTACCGATCGCATTATAGCTTTGTTAAAGCATTATAGGAGCAGGGTAAACATAGTAACCTATAATACGCCTGAAGCAGCCGTTAAGGGTATGAATACAGTACATCCCGATATTGTTTTCCTTGACGTACATCTTAACGGCCAAACGGGTTTTGATGTACTGAAAAGAGTTTCAGATCGAAATTTTGCTTTAATATTTACCACGGCTTATGAAAAATATGCCATTAATGCTTTTAAATTTGCAGCAATAGATTATCTGCTAAAACCAGTTGATGAGGAAGATTTTATAAATGCAATGGAAAGGGCCATTGAAAAAAGCAGAAATGTGTATATAGGGGATAGGATAAATACCCTATTGACCAATTTATCTGGGGAACAATCCAAAAAAAAGATAAGTATCCCGTACAATAATGGTTATATCATCCTTGATATTAATGATATCACAAGATGCCAGGCAGATATAAATTATTCGCATATTTTTTCTTCGGAACAAAAATACACTACTTCCAAACCATTGAAATATTTTGAGGGACTCTTGACAGGATGTGGTTTTTTTAGGATACACAATTCACATCTGGTCAATTTGGATTATGTTAAATCGTATGCCAAAAGTGGCTATGTTACTCTTTCGGACAACACAAAGCTGGAAGTTTCCATTCGTAGAAGGGAAGCGTTCTTAAAGGTATTGGGAGAACTTTAAAACATTAAGCCCCCCCCTAAGAACACAAAATTCATACAAGAAAACAAGTAAGAGTAAGGTTTCCGGAGGTGTTGGTTATAATCTAAAGATTCTCCCTAATCCTTCTGTATCGTTTTGTAGGTATACTTGCTTTTTTTCCAATTAATGAGCTCGGACGGGTAGTATTTTACGTTCATTTTGTCCAAATACGGAGCCTGATTGCCCAACCTTACTTTGTAATTTTCCCAATTTCTGTTTTCTTCAACGCTCCAGCTAAGTTCGGAATATCCTATCATCCTAGGAAATGCCAAGTACTCCAATTCCTCCATATTGCTTATGGTTTCGGACCAAAGTGGTGCTTCAATGCCCAAAATGTTCTCCTTGT
>TARA_R110002012_G_scaffold236058_2_pt1 | contig 10197 bp, 30 predicted proteins | sample TARA_R110002012 | Tara Oceans TARA_R110002012 (sample SAMEA4396515) | marine metagenome | biome: Westerlies Biome; feature: [DCM] deep chlorophyll maximum layer (ENVO:01000326); material: water (ENVO:00002006), including particulate matter (ENVO:01000060) such as... | depth 40 m
CGTAGAAGATCTTACACAAGAACAAGTAGAAGTTGTAGCTGAAGTACTCCAGGTAGAGTCAGAGGACGTAGAGATAATAGCTGAGTCTGTTAAGGATGACGAAGTTATAGCTGAAGCGGTAGAAGAATATGTTGAAAGAGCAGTAGAAAACTCAGAAGTAGAAAATTATACACTTGCTGACGTAGTAGTTGAAGTACAAATAGAAGCGTTTATCGAAAATCCAATAGGTATTTTGGTGGATGTGGATTTATCTAATGTGGTATTATCAGATATAGGTAATGATATGACACAAGATCAAAAAGAGAAAGCACAAGAAGTTGTTGTTCCTGTTATTTTAACAAGGATAGCTAGCATGGCTGCCTTTATATTTAGGAAATCCTAATGGCTCACGAAAATAGAAGAGCATCTATGTTAAAGAAACATGGATTAAAAGGAGTTAACAGACCTAAAAGAACTCCTAAACATTCAACTAAATCTCATGTGGTACTTGCACAAGATGGACACAAGATTAAATTAATTAGATTTGGACAACAGGGTGTATCAGGAGACAAAGGAAATACTGCAAGGTCTAAGTCTTTTAAAGCTAGACATAAAAAAAATATTAAGAAAGGTAAGATGTCTGCCGCATATTGGGCAAACAAAACGAAATGGTAAAAAAATTAATTGCTTGGTTTATTGATGCTGTTAAAGAAACATTAAATCTTAGTTGGACTTTAGTAGGTTTAGTTATAGCTACACTTACATTGACTGGTACTGCTCAACAAGTGACAGGTCTTGCGACGGTTACAACGTTAGCAATATGGTTATTAACAATACGATTTAGAAACTAATGTGTAAGATTACAGTAAAAGAAGATGGATCATTTGTACAGATTTGTAACTGTAAATATGGTAGCCATCATTGTGAGGAGAGTAAATGAAATTACAAGTACTCAGATTTAGTTCTGAACCTGATAGTACATCAGGTATATTAATGGATGTTAGTGATGCATATAATAAAAAGTTTTTAGCATACACTATTGAAGATGAATATAGAGATGAAAAGATCAGAGGAGAAACAAGGATACCAGCAGGCACATATCCAGTAGTCTTACGTGAAGAAGGTGGTTTCTCAGCACGTTACCTTAAAAAATATGGTAGTGAATTTCACCGTGGAATGTTATGGATCAAGGATGTACCAGGATTTGAATGGATCTTACTGCATACAGGTAATGATGACTCTGCAACAATGGGTTGTTTAATCGTAGGCAATACACAAGAGAGTAACATTGTAAAACCTAAAGGATGGGTGGGAAGTTCTGGATCAAACTATGCAACTACATATCCATATATAAGAGATGCTTTATTAAAGGGTGATAAGGTTACTATACAATATGTAGACTATGATACACAAGCTAATCCTTTTACTAAGTTTAAAAAGAAAGCTACTAAACCAGAAAAGAAAGTAACAAAAGTATATCAACCAAGGAAAGGATGGTGGAACTAATGCCTAACATGCCAGGTAAGAAGAAGAAAAGATACTCTTCTAAACGTAAGAAAAAAGCAACTAAATACTAGGACTTATATAAGAAGCACAATTAATTGTCCTGGTTGTTCATGTCCTCTAGACTATGTCGAGGGTAATCTTTTATGTCCAAACAAACAATGTAAACATTACAATAAAAACCAGCTTTCTAGCAATAAAGACTAGAAATGTCACATCAATGTAGTATAATTAAGTAATGAGTTTGTTTAAAAAAACTAAAAGAGCAAGAAACAAGGATGGTACATTTAAAACAGATGTGCAATGGACACCTTGGAACGAAGCATGGGAGTATAAATTGAGTGAAGATCTCAAAGATATGTTGGAACGTACAATATGGACGTTCGTAGAAGCATTCCTTGGAGCTTTAGTTGTTGCACCTTTAATATCCGTTGACGCAAATACTTTAGAATTAGCTGCGTTAGCTGGTGGTGGTGCTGCACTAGCAGTTGTCAAGACATATGCTAAAAAACAAATAACAAATTAATATAACTATTTAGAGAGGTGGTCTTTAATGAGTAAAAAGAAATCTCAAAGTGAGTTAAGTAAACTTATGGAGAGTCAACAGGACTTAGAACACAATGTAAAAGCACCTATACCTACTCATCCACAAGGATGGGAACCAGGTGTTAAGTTTAATCACGATAAAAAACAAGGTACAATTACATCACGACCTACTACAAATTCTAATCCAGAATTTTCTGATCTATTAAAAGATTGGGGATTTGATCCTAAACATTACACGATACTTGATAACACACTTCAAGTCAGGACGTGGGATATGAACATGGGGCAGGGAAATATACAGCAAGCATGGTATTACCGTGCAACAATTGTAGCTAATGATTTAGCTTTAACAGATAAAGATTATGCAAAGCTATTGAAGTGGATACAGTCTCATAAAAGAAAACCTAAACCTAAAATTAAAAAACCAAACAGATCTTTCTTTGTTGCTATATCAGATTTACAATTAGGTAAACGTGATGGCGGTGGTACTGAAGCAATCATACAAAGATTCTTAGATAAGATAGATACAGTTAAAGAACGTTATGAGTTTTTGCGCAAAGCAGGTATGGAGTTTGATCAACTTACTATCGTAGGATTAGGTGATATCGTTGAGGGGTGCGTAGGGTTCTATCCTGATCAAACTTTCTCAGTCGAGTTGGATAATAGATCTCAAATAAAAGTAGCACGTAAGTTGATAGCTAAAGCCATAGTAGAGTGGTCTAAAGATTTTGATCTTGTAGTTGTCGGTGCGGTACCAGGGAATCATGGAGCCAAGCGTGTAGCTAAGGGTGTAGCACCTACTGGTGAGATGGATAATGCAGACTTAGAAGTCTTTGAACAGCTAGGTGAAATCTTTGCACAGAATGAAAGTTACAATCATGTTAACTTTATTATTCCTGATGAACCACACTTGACTTTTAATATATGTGGTACTGTTTGTAGCTTTACTCATGGTCATGCTATTGGTATGGGAGGAGGTACTCCTGAAGTAAAGGTAATGAAGTGGTGGGCTAATCAAGCATTCGGTTGGCAACATCCAGGTGATTCTAAGCTCTTAATATCTGGTCATTACCATCACTACATACATAAGACTGATCCACGTAGTTGGTTCCAAGTACCGTCATTAGATGAATCAACATGGTTTAAGAATCAAACAGGTAAACAAACACAACAAGGATTGTTTACAGTAGTTATAGAGGATACAGATAGGGGGTATTCAAATGCAGAAATCGTCTAGCAATAATATGTTTGCTAACAATGAAAGTCTTAAGAGATGGTGTATGGATTTACACAATTCTTTAGGAGGATTAAGAGCAGAGAGATCATTAATGATTAGTGAAGTAGATATGCCTAAAGTTAAAGCATTGTGTGAAACATTTGTATTACAATGGAACTCAAACTGGATGGCAGCAATGGAAACAGCAAAGGAGGAGGAATGAAAATTAAAATTTTTGTTTCGAATGGCGGAGAATATAAAGATGTAGATTTAATTAATGCACCTAAAGATCTAAATATTGAGGTAGAAATTATTGAAGAGGTAGAATCAAGTGAATCCTGGTATGAAGATGAAGATTCTTGAATGTTACAGGTGTTATAATTACTACGATATAAGAGAAAATTTAGGCAATTGGATTAATGATGAATACCATTGTGATAACTGTTCCGATTCTTTAGAGGCAATCGCATTACTAAATTTAGATTTATAAATAAAAAGAGGTCTATTGCTAGACCTCTTCTTTTTATCGTTTCGATTGAGGTACGGAGGTACATCTATTGATTCGATATACTATTGTACCATATAATTTTTATATAACTTGATTTTTTTTTATTTTTATTTAGGATGTTAGTATGAAAGACAAACAAATTTCAATCATGTTTACTGATACAAGTGTGAGAGATTACGTTGTAACTGCTGACACGATTGAAGAAGCTGAAAAAGTATTTGATATGATTTGGAATCATAAAGAACAAAGCATTGTAGATTTGTGTAGACAATATAGTGTAAGACCTAAGACTACTATATGGGTTCACTATCATTTAGGAGATAAAATTATACAATCGTACGAGGATGATCCAATGAGATTAGATACAAATGAGGAGGACATAGAATAATGGATGACAAAGTATATAAGAAGTTGACCGCACATTTTAAAGATGATGAAGTAAAGGCACCACCAACAGGTAAGTACGGAAAGTATGTACCACACCACTTAATTACTAAAAGATTAAATGATGTAGTGCCAGGCAAATGGAACTTTACAATGAAAAAAGAAATAAGAAATAAAGAAGGAGAACTTGAGGGTGTTGTAATGAGTCTATATATTGAGGGATTACAAGGACCTAATGATGAGGTTGGTGATGTAGATAGAAATGATAAACAGAATGGTAAAAGAACTGAATCAGAATTATTGAAGCTAGCATTTAGTGATGCTTTAAAACGGTGTGCCATGAGATACGGTATCGGTCTACATTTGTGGACTGGATTACCTGAGGAAGAATTGTGGAGTATGTCGTCCGATACAACAGCAAAGCAAGCAACTGATTCGAAGGTGGTGAAACCTACATCTGTTAAGGAGCAACCTCCTGTGGTCGCAGATAAAAAAGTTGATCCATCTTCGAGTTCAGAATCAAGTACACCATTAGCTAACACAAAGAAGATAATTGATTACGTAAGAAACACTTTACTATTTAAGCATGGACTTGATGCAGATATAGAAGAGAGAATCATAAAACGTTTAGTTGATTTTGGTAAAGCAAGAATGCTTAAAGGTGATATAAGTGTAGAAGAGTTTCACGATTCAGAGATAGATACTTTGCTAGATAAAATAGCAGATTACTTTTTAAAGAATAGTGAATCAGTTATTAATACAGCAAAGGATAAAGACCTAACTGCTTTGTCTGATGCAGGTATTGAAGCTACAATAATAGAAGAAGATAAAGAACAGGAGGAAGAAATGACAGAGATACCAGAGGGTAAGTGGATGCAAGATCCAATGACAGATGCTCAAAAGAATTTTATCATGAACACTTTGATACCAGAGTGTATTGATTCTGGTCAAGACTTGATTGCAAAGGAAGCGCAACGACAGGTCGAGAGCGGTACCTTATCAAAGGGTGATTGTTCAACGTTAATAACTAAATTAAAAGAAGCGAAACAAAAGTAATATTATTATGGGTTATCCAGAAATAATAAAGTCAATCTTGTCTGATGGTAGATGGCATTGTATAACATCTATCGTTGCGGAAACAGGTCTCTCTGCTAGGAATAGGATTAGTGAGATGAACAAACTATCAGAGAAAAAAGATGGACTTAAAGTAATTGATGGCGCTCCATGTAACATAGAAAATCATAGTCATAGGTCTAATGTATTTATGTACCGTAATGCACAGCATGAAGAGAAAGAATACGTTATGCAAACGTTTGATGACTTGATTGGAGAAACATTATGAAAGATGTAATTAAATCTAAAGGAGCTAGGGCTGCGTACGATTTACTTGTGTCGAGCGCTATCATTGAAAGTGCTATATCAGTAAAAGAGATAGATCCTGGAGACAAGATTGGTTTCTTACCAGAAAATTCTAAGTTTGATTACGGTGTTAATGCATTGTTAAAAGAACAAGGATATGAAATACCAACTGATAACTGTGGACACTATGGTGGTATCCACATGGGTTATGCAAACACTAAAGGATATGGTACATTAGAAATACTTTTGGACTTTAATGATTTGTTTGTATTTAATTACACTAAACAAGATGTGCAATTAGATTATGGAAGAGTTTACTATGACACCATGAGTGGTTGGTTAGAAGCATTCTCTACTATTTTAAATAGCAGTAAGTCATTAAGAAAAAAAAGAATGGAAATAAAAAAAGAATACAAAGATGAGACATATCAAAATGATATATCTTTTTATTCAAACAAAACCGAGGGGCAATCGGAAAGCAAATGAATGAACAAACCGAAACAACAGGGAACACGATTGGAAACATTCGTAGCAAAATTACTAGGTGGAGAGCGACTACCAGAAGGTGGAAAGAATGACAAGGGTGATGTGGTTTTTAAATGGAACGGCATTGATTTCTTTGTTGAATGTAAAGCTCGCCAATCTTTAAACGTAACTAGAGAATTAGCTAAAGCAATTAGAAAATCTAAGACAGATTTTACTGCACTTATTTGGAAGAGATTAGTTAAAACAGAAAAGTCTAAGAGACAACCTGATGGAGTACCAATAGTTGTATGCTTACCATTAGAAACTTTCTGTGAATTAGTAGAAGCAAGAAAAGGAAATGAATTTTTTGATGAACCGTTTTGGAAATCAGTACCTAGCTCATAGAACTGTGTCGTGCAATCGTGGTTAAGGATGTGGATGTAGTAGGTAGGAAGATCGCTTTACAATTACAATCTTTAATGGCGATAGTAGAATTTAAATACAATAGACATGAGCCATGCTTGGTATGTAAGAACAAATTTATGCACCATGTAGATGGATTACCATGTGAAGATGACAATAGTATAAAAGAAAGAGCGCCTGTTAACAGTCCAGTAATGGCAAAGAAAAAGCGAGGAAGTTCCTCGCTTAATCTAAATTAATTTCTTTCTTATCCTTTAGCTAGATACTCATCCTCCTTATTAGACATATCTAGTATTGTATATTTATTGTGCTTTTCTTTTATTGTCGCAACTTCCCTACTATCGTAATCAATTATCTTAGTTCCCTCTTCCTCCATATCCGACTCATTAAGAACTCTTAATACCGAATCTAATCCGTAGTTGTAATCACTTGAAACTAGTAATTTAATTTCTTCTATATGTACCATACTTTTCCCTCTCTTTTTTGTGTCGTGCGATTTTTATTCTTTTCATTTAAATAGAAAAATGTAAGATCGCTGGTATTAGGTTTACCACACACAAAACATCCTGCATGTTGTGGTGGTATCCAATTACCACAATACTTACAAATCATCTTGTGTAATCCCAACATGAATTGCATCTTGTTAACTCTCCATCTCCTTTGAAGTGCATGTTGCACCAATCACACAGAGTCGCTCCGTCTAAGTCATCTCCTACTTCTATCACTTGACCAAGTTTTATCATTTGTACCCCAATCTTTCTTTAGCTTTATCATGATGCTCCTTAGCATGATTAACATAGCACTCTCTATGAAATCCATAACCTAATGAAAAGGTATCGACTTCACCTTTCATAAAACTTAAACCATCACGGCAGTAATCACACCTCACAGTAACCCTGCTCATCTCTTATTTTATTTAGTTTTGTTTCCGCTATTGCTATGACATCAATCAAAGCATCCTCATTATCGATAGTTTCTATATGTTTAATAACATCATATGTAAACATTCTCATTCCTCCTCCTCTAATTTTTCTTGCAACTCAGTTAATTTATGATATGACTTATCATCAATCAAATCTAAATATGCATCAAGTTTTAATAAAGTTTTTAAATGCTTTATAAATGTTTCTTTCATTATTCTTCCTCCTCTAATAAATTAAAATCCTCATCAGGATTATTATGTTTGTTTATCATTACTTTCATAATCATTTCTTTAGCTTCAGGAGAGTCAATCTTAAATCCCTCTCCATCAAATGGATTGTCTCTCATTCCTCCTCCATTCTTTTATTCCATTCCTCTACTTCACGGTCGCTCATTATTTCTAAAGCAACGTCTAATCCTTTGCGTAAATATTTTTCTTTCATTGTTCCTACTTACAACTGTAACAAGCGTATTGACCATCTACCATTCTGATTTCATCATTGGAAATATCTTTAGACTCTCCATCTAAATGAAAGTTATCATCACAGTACACACAAAATACTTCGCAACATTCTGGATACTCTCTTCGTTTCGTGCAGTAGTAATGGTAATCAACACTCACAAATTGATGAGCTTCCCTTGGATACTTTGTCACAAAGTATAAGAGTCTATCAACTGATAGCATACCGCTATTGATTCCCTCAAAACTACCACTTGCATGAATCTCAGTCCATACACAAAGAGGATTTTGTTTTTGTACAAATTCTAAATCCTTTCCGTATGTTTCAAAGTAACCGTGTGTCATAGTTCCAGTATTTGTACCGTCATAGAAATTATTATTAGTAGTAATCTTATTTTCTATTGGTTCATACCTATCTTCCCAGTCACTCAAAGGCATAGTGATTTCTTGTGTCTCACCACCTCCGCCAAACAGATAATCATTTAATGTTTTTGATACACCACTCATGAATGCATCTCAAAGACATATGCTATGTATGTTTTGTCTTGCTTTCTAACTTTGTAATTAGGATATGGTTTTTTAAACTTGTCATTAAGTTTTATCCAACTTCCCTTTGGTGTTCTATTAAATGGACTGTATAAATCATCAGGATTATCATCCCATAACATTGAGCTACCATCCCAATATAAATCTGTGCTAAAGTCAACAAGCCAATCACCGAATCCTTTGTTACTCATTCGGCAGTAAGGTTTTATTGTCTTACCATAATCTACTAATTGCATAGAGTCGTAATTTCCACCGTATTCATATTGTTTATCGAACCAATCTTCTATATCATGTGGCAACTCACCACTTTTTAACCACAAATTATTTCTATAATCTGTAATTCCTATTCCCTCCGTATACATGTGTACCTCCGTGTACTGTGTCGTGCGCTTTGTATAACCGCACTATAAGATTTATAATAATCAAGATCTTTATTAAAAAAAAGTATTTTTGTTATTTAATTATTCTGTTACTCTTTATGTAGGAGGTACGAGTATGGAAATACAACACAAAACTAGAAGAACTGCTTGGTCAGTAGAGGCATTAGCAGATTGGCTACATAAGTATGATAAGATTCATAAACTTGGTTCAGACAGAGCGCCTTACGATTATGAGACATGGGTACTAATAGTCCAAAATGTTGCATTAGATTATGCAATAAATTTAAGAAGAGAATACGTCACGTCTGCGCTTGAACAAATGGAGGAAGAATGAACACTATTACTAGCTACTGCCAAATGTGTTTTAACAGTACGATTATGGAGGTTGTACTGCAAGACATTAACACAAGACAATTACATTCAGCGGAAGATTATCCAGATGAGCTTCAAGTAAGTTCATATTATTTTTGTGCAGAATGTGGAGAAGAGGACAACATAAAATTATGATAGATGAAAAAGACTTAAGAGGATTGTTAGTATCCTTTTCAGAATCCGTATTTCAAGAGCTGGAAGCGGAACTATCTGGATGGGATGAAATCGACACAGAGACAAAGACAAAGTTTCTGACTAAGGTATCTTTCATTATGCTAAGACATGGAAAGTTATCAATACATACATTAAAACAAGAGCTGAACATGAGAGGAGTACAGTTATGAATAAACCAGAGACAAATGAGGAACTATATGAAAAATATAAATCAATGGACAAGTACGAGCGAGTACATTATTGGTTATTGAACGAGCTAAACAGAACTATTGATACATATGAGATAGATGAATCTACAATTTCATGGTTAAAAATGTTAAGAGAAAGTTATCTATACAATTTAGGAAAGGAAATTTAATGGAGCTTAAAGATATTATTTATCATCATACAAATGGAGCTGAAAGAATTTTTAGTGCAAGAGAAATAGGTACTGAAGAAAGATTTCTTTACCATAGTGTATGGGGAAAGTTTACTGAAGAGCAAGAAAAATCTTACAGAAAATTTAACAATCCATTACCGTTAGCACGTCCTGAACCAACACACAACATAACAGTAACGTATGCTGTTCATAATCCAAGACAGGAAAATGGTACATGGAAAGTAATAGCATGAAGTTAAATAAATTAGATTCTAAATTGCAAGAAATAATTACTGAAATTTCTGTGGCAGTTAGAGATATAAATAATAATTTAACTTACATAGAACTACAACAAGGTTATCTTCAAAAAATAGTAAATGATTTAGAGGTAGCTAAAAAAGTAATAGAGGACGTTAATACTGCCCGTTGAGACGGACTCTATCACAAGCAACAAGCCCGCTTATTATCCGCCCGATAAGTTAAGCGGGTTTTGTTGTATCGTGCGCTATTATATGCGGAAATTCAAAAACAATTACATGGAGATCGTAATCTCTTTTTAATAAATTGTATTTTTTACAATGCATGCTTAGAATTAACTTATAA
>TARA_R110002012_G_scaffold80818_2_pt1 | contig 10189 bp, 6 predicted proteins | sample TARA_R110002012 | Tara Oceans TARA_R110002012 (sample SAMEA4396515) | marine metagenome | biome: Westerlies Biome; feature: [DCM] deep chlorophyll maximum layer (ENVO:01000326); material: water (ENVO:00002006), including particulate matter (ENVO:01000060) such as... | depth 40 m
TGAGTTGGGAAAAAATAGTAAAACGATTACAACCGCAAAGTAAAATGCATGGTTTCGCTTTTAGAACCCCTGTGGATTATGAGGATATAGGTAATATATCGGGAAGTAATGAAGGAGAGGCAATAGTTGAGTGGGAGTTTGCTTTCGGACAACGAGAAACATATATGAGAGAGATTGGAATTTATGTTACTGATATTACATTACCTGATGGGACAAAACTTGAACAAGATGAGATTGACAAGATTAACACTGATTCTCCCGACATATTTGGAAAACTAAGCCCATCTGAATTAGTGAAGTATTCAGATTCTTATGATTTGATTTGGAGTCAATAAAGAGTGATAACATGGTAACTAGAAAGCGTTGTGTTTTTTGTAATTTAGAAAATAGGCAGAGCCTAGAAGATGAATTAGATAACATGATAATTACTGCTGATGAATTAGATATTCAAATGGATTGGCCTAGTGGTACTGCTTCAAGACACCAAAGAAATCATATGGAAGGTTATGTTAATTCTTCTAATCCAAAATGTAATGTTTGCACTAGTGAACATAGAAGTGCAATTGAATTACAAATACATGATTCTGCAATTACTCCCGAAGAAGTCGGTTCAATGTTAAATTGTACTGCCGACCAAGTAGTTCGCCATATGAAAAATCACGTTCAACCCTTAGTTCAACAATCGGCTGCAAATCTAATAGCAATGCGAGAGATAAATGAAGTTGATACTTTGAGTACTAACATTTCTAGACTAGATACTAAATTAGATTTACTTTTTCAATCGGATGATTTAGACCCAAAACATATAGATTCATTAACTAAATTAGCAAAAGAAGTCCGTGAAAGTTTGAGATACTTGATGGAGTTCAAAGGTAAGTTAGTTCACAAGAGACAAGATACAATTATTGTTCATCAGATGCAAATTATCAAAGAAGTATTAGCACAAAACCATCCCGAAGTTTGGCTAGATGTTAGAAGTAAGATGGAGGATAAGTTACAATGAGTTGGCAAGATATTCTAAAAGAACCATCCAAAGGTAGGCATATTTTAGGTAGAGGTACTAAAGGATTAATGTATAAAATTTATTCTATGTTAGAATATGATATTACTAATGCTCCACAAAAAGAAGAACTACATTCTGAACTAAGGAAGATTGAGAATGATTGGCCTTCCATAAAAAGAAGCATAAATAAATTAAGAAAAAAAATGAAAAATGAAGATGGGAATACTCCGGTTGACTATTTTAGTGAGCCACCAATTTCTTTACCTAAAATTGATTGGACGAGTGAAGAAACTACCCCTATCCCTACAAGATTTTTTACTAGGTTAGATGAAATTGAAAGGTATCTTAATCCTGTTAGAAAGATTGGTAATAGACAAACTGATATTATTAAATTTCTTTTAGATGCTAAAAGGTATAAGGATTTGAATGCTTATGTTACAGGAGAGGTTTCTTATGATAGGAATAAATTTATACATCAAAAAACGTTAGTTAGAGATTCTAAAGAAAAAGTAAATGCAGAAGCCATCAAAAAACGCAAAACTAAATTAAAACAACAACTCCTTCCTATCAGAAAAGAAGTTGAAGAAGCCTTGAAAAATAAACCTGAACTATTAGGTTATAATATAGAAGGAACTACTTTTGTTTTTGATGATGATTTGAAAGAAAAATTATTTTCAAATATAGAAGGTGATGCCGAAACTCAACTTGCATCGTTTCAAGTTTGGGTTGAAAAAGGTTTAGGTAAATCAGTAAAGGTTGTTGAAGATGGGGGTTCTTGGAAAATTAATGGTGAAGGATTTCTTAATAAAGAACAACTTGCATACTTAGCAGGGGCAAGAATACAAGGTGAACCTGTTAGAAAAACTGTGTTTGCTAATGTATTGGGCTATCCAAACTATGCACAATTCGAGGAGAGAACAATTACTGCTAAACGCAGAGATTTACTTAGCCGTCATGTAAAAATAAAAGAAGAAAGAAGACCCGAACCAACCGTAATAGGATACTACAAAAAAGTAATATCATCTAACGGTGTCAGAAAATCAGATTATAAGAGATTTTTATATGGGTCGGGAAGCGGAATACTAGCAGAGAATAGTCAAGACGTTGAGGAAAGCAATGTCATTAATTTCTATTTGAAAAATAATAGTCTAAGCATGGCTAAGAAAGAAATAGAATCACAAAAAATGATAGAAGGAAATGTTTCGTCAACTAAACAAGAAATTGTTTTAGAAAAAGTAAAAGATTTTTTATCAAATAAAACTTTGTCTGATATAGAAGGTGTAAGTAATGCTGTTGCTAAAAACGTACAAGACAGTTATGATAAAAAGGGAAATGAAACCTTTACTTCATGGGCTAATTCAACACTTGTTACTACTAGTGAATCTTCACCATCAGATATAATTTTACAAGGACACTTTAAAGATATATTAAATTCGTTATCGGAAGGGGGGTTTTCTTCTGATAGTGCGACAGAAGAGAAGAATAAAAAAATATTTGAAGATGAATTAGGTGTATCAAATATTTCTAATGAACAGTTGAACAAATTAAAAGAAGCAATTTCTTTTATGATGAATGAACCCGAAGATAAAGAGGAATTAAAAACCCAAAGGGCAAAACTAACCAAAGAGTTGGGGAGTATGTTTGCTTCTCTTAAGGCTAAGAGATATAGAAAAATAAAACCAATGCTAATGGGAGAAAAGAATCACCCCGATAACGAGATAGATGAAGAAACTAAAAAAATAAAACAAATTACTGTATTTACTCCTCTTGGAAACGCAATAAGAACCGCTAATGCAAGAAAGGAAAACATGTCCAAAATAAAAGAAACTGAAACTAACATAGGTTCTGTTCTAACATCAATTATAGAAATAGGTTATCAGTTTGATTATTCAATAAATAAAGATTCGACTTTAATGAATAAATGGTTTGAATATGAAGAAGAAGAAGATGAAGGTGATGTCAGTACAGGACTAATAAATGCGACATTGGAAACTTTTTATGATAGATATGATAAAATACGTGATGCTATTCTAGATGAAATTGATAAGTCTATTATTTACGTTTTAGAAAATAATATAATACGAGGCAAGAAAGGTGGAGTTAGAATATTAGAATGGTTATATTCAAATGAAGTTGATGCAAGAGGAATGGAAGAAAATAAATGAGGTGTCTATATGGTTGAATATAATGACGATGAAGTTTTTAGAGTATTTGTGGAAAAAGGCGAACAAGGTTTAGAAGATTTAATTATAGATAAAGACCCCGATAAATCAGATGCCGAATTAGATTTACTTATAGAGCAATTAACTGAAAAAGTATTTTCTAACCCTGATATGTTTAATAGATACATAGAAAACAAAGATGAAATTAAAAGTAAGATTTTAACTGCTAAAAACAAATATAGAAAGGGGTCTATTCCTACTATTGATGCAGGTAAGCCGAAAGACATAAAACTTGAATTAATAAAATATTTCGCACGAATTAATTATTTTGATATGATACCTAAAAATTATTTAGATATTTATATAGAAAAATTTATGTCAGAAAAAATGGAAATAGATATAGATAAATATTCACCCTATAATCGCAAAGCAGTTAAGGATATTTTAGGTAGGGATGCAAGAAAAATACTAGATAGAATATTGAAATATTTTATATCCAAAAGAACAAATAAGACTGTTTCTTACAAACAACTTTTTGATTCAAAATCTGTTAATATGCAAGATGTGGGTGTGAATTATAATAAAATAGATGAATTAAAGAATAAATCTGATAAGTTTTTACAAGACCTTACTAGCGAAAAGGATGGTAAAATGCTTTTTAACAGTATTAAAATGCAAGAACTTAAACCAATTATAGATTTGATAAAGTTAGTCAACAAACAAAGTGAGTCTGAAACTAAAAATCTTAAAACGCAATACTTAGCGAGTGTTAGAGTAATAAATGCTGCTGATATTACAGGAAATCTTAATTTAAAAGAATTGAGTTCTAGAGATAGTATCTATAATTATTGGAGTAATTCTGATAAATACTATGACAAATTTACAAAGAGTTATGTTAAATTTTTAGACAAGTTAAAAGAATTAGAAGATGACGAATTAGTTCCCGAATTAGATGAAATAATATACAGTCTTAAAAAATATGAATCAGATATTAAATCTTCAAATATAAGAGACAATTTAAAATACACAGTAAACGTCAATACTAGAACTTTGAAAGCATATATGAAAAAACAAAAACACTTAGCACTTTTGGAAGATATATTATTAGACCCTAAATATGGTGGATTTATGAAACCTAAACAGATGCCGGAAATGTCGGTTGTTCAAACAGAAGGCGGCTTTACTAACAAAGAAACCGGAGAGAAAACAAGTCAGTCTTCTTCTTATCTTCCTTCTAGAGAAAATAAAGGAGTTGATGAAATAAGTTCAGAGGAATATACTCAATTAGGCATTATCTTAGAAAACTTTAGTACAGGGGATATACAAGTTGACCCATTATATCATTATGCTTTTACTCACCCATCCAAAGGGGCGTTTACTAGAACTCCTGTTTTAGAAGAAGATTTAAAATTAATAAAAAAACAATTAAGAAATAGAGGACGACAAATTAGTACCGTAGTTAATGAAGAAATAGGTTTTGCAATAGATGACGGTGTTGCTAATTATATGGATGATTTACAAGAGTTAGTTCCTTCTAAAAAGGAAGATTTCATTTTGCCGCTTTCAGATAAACTTCTAAATGGTCATAAAAAAGAAGGAGGATATAGTTTTAAAGAAGGCAATATTACTTCAAAGGATTTCGAGAATAAAGGTAAAAAAATAGGAGATTTCTTAGGTCTTATAGCGAAATTATATGGAGGTGATGGAATGTCTTCTCCTTCATTTGCAGGTTTTGATTCTAGGACTGATAAAAGAAATGACCCAAAAACAGGCACGGCAGGTAAAGATAAAGTTCCCTTTTCAGAAAGACTTTCTGTGAATATTGGAAATGATAATGGTACTGATTATGTAAAAGATTTAAAATCGGTGAATGATGAATTAAAAAAACTATTAACTGCTATTTTAGATTATTTTATATTACCTGCTAGTAGCAGATATATGCCGTTTGACGAACCTAGTATTTTTGCAGGTCAGGATAGTTTTATTAAAACATTAAGGGTTCTAGGTGGGGTAAATAAAAATGATAGTGCTTTTTCTAGATTAATGTATATGGCTAGAGGAATAAGGGGAGGTAAATTTTTAGTCAATGCTACACAATTGCAAGACTTTACTGAATTAATTAAAGAACTTTCCAAACCTAAGATGTCAATGAACATAAAGGAACTTGAAAAATTAATAGTAGATAAAGGGATAGAACCGACATTAGACGTTCTTAGAAGCGTTAAAATGGATAACGTGCAAAAAGACGTACATGAAGAATTTGGTTCTTATTTTTATAGAATACTAAAAAGAAATAACAAATATAGTACATACAAAAGACAGGAGAGGGAGGAGTTTGGAAATCCCGATGGTAATTTCCCCGAATCAGATAGTTCTGCAAGTCCCTTAGAATATCATCAAAAATATGAAGATAATACGAGAAAAAATTATGCCTTTGAAGCAATTGTTAAACACGTTATTGATAATAGAGAAGCGTATTTAGATTTTGGTGAAGAAGGTAAAACGAAAGGAAGAGGCAAAGCAAAAAATGAAACTATATATACAGAATTTTACAATGCGGTGCGAGATTTGGATATCATAAAAAGCGAAACTGAATTAAAAATATTAGACGCACATGATAGTATTAGGAAAATGATGGGAAAGCCTGTATATTTTAACACATCTAAATTGGATAACTTTGAACATGCGAATGAGGCTATTGATATAATGAAAAAGAGTTTTAACATAGACATCACGGCACATGAAATATCACAAATAGTAAATGAAGTTAATTCATTTGAAGAAATTAGTATTAAACATGGTGTACCCAAAGAAGGAGTATATTTCTTGAAAGGAACGTTTAGGTGAGGTTATGATTCGTAAATACCACCCTAAACTTAAGAGAATGTTGCGTGATGAAGAGAAAGTTTCAGTTCAATTGGGTTCAGAAAATAATATGAAAGAACTTTGGGATGCTAGTAATCCAGATTTGCCACACGAACTAAGAACGGGTGAATTGAGTTATCCGATTGAAGAATGGTTCGGTACAATTGTAAATGATGAAGGTAAGGCTAGACTAGTATCTGTAACAGGACATACTATTAGAAATGGAAAAGAAAATCAACCTTATGCACTTGTTGGTGGTAATAAAACACATCCCGAATTTATTAGGCGTGGATTGATGACGGGTGCAAGAGAAAAAAATCTTAGTATAATAGACAATATGCCTAAAATAGCAGGTTATACTAGTCAAGGTAAAGCGTCATTTTCATCAGAACAACAACCCGACAGTCATCCCGTAATTCCCGATGAAGAATTAGATTTTTTTAGAGATAGAGTAGGACGAAAAGAAGGTGTTGTTTCATGGAGTTTAATTAAACAATGGAAAGAAATTTTGAGGATATAAAATGGAGTTAAGTGAATTAGATTTTGTAACACAAATGGATATGGAATTATCTAAGACTTCTTTTCCATATTTTTTTCAGAATGTATTGGGTATGATGTATCCTGAATATATGCAAGAATGGTTAGAATCTATGAATACTACTGATAGAACAGTTATAATTTGTAGTCGAGACCACGGAAAATCTGTCTTTATGCACAGTTGGGTAGTGTGGAATTTAATATTTCAAGAACCTCCTTTCCAAATGTTGTACATTTCTTCTAACCAAAAGCAGACTTTAGTTCACATGAGAGAAATTGATAGGTATTTCAACATACCTGCATTAAAACAATACAAACCTAGTAGGGGTTGGGCTATTGGTAATATTCAACTGACTAATGGTAATGCAATTTTAGAGCGTTCAGTTGGTTCTCAAATTAGAGGACTTCACCCTCAAGAAATTATCATTGATGACCCTTTGAAAGAGTTTAGTTTGGTAGGTATTGAGAAAGTTACTGATTGGTTTTTTGGAGATATGATACCGACACTACATCACACTTCTAAATTAAGGATGATTGGTACTCCCTTTACATATACTGATATATTTTCGCAATTAGAAGAAAATGCTGCATATAATGTTACTAAATATCCATGTCTTAATGCACTCAATGAACCACTTTGGCCGGAGAGATGGAATTACGATGCTCTCATGCGTAGGAAGGCAGAAATTGGTTCTTTAAAATTTACAAGAGAATATCTTTGTGTTCCAATTTCAACAGGGACGGCATTGTTTAATCCTGAGTTTGTTATGAAATGTAAAAATAAAGATTATGTCTTGAAATTAGGACATAGAAAAGATAAGGGATACAAATATTATGTTGGAGTTGACCCTGCTATTTCAACCGATGGAGACTACAATGTAATCACAGTTTTAGAAGTGGATGAAAATATGAATAAAACAATTGTTCATGTGGATAGAGCCAAGAATGTTGAGTTTAGAGAAAATATAGATAAGATTAGATTAATAGGTAAAATATTTGAACCTGAAGAAATCCTATACGAAACAAATACCTTTGCTAAGGCATTTACTCAAGAATTAAGAAACGTTTCAGATTTGAATGTAACAGATTTTAATACAACAAGAAAGAGAAAACAAGAGATAATTCTTAACTTACAAATGAACATAGAAAATGGAAAAATCAACTTTCCTTATGGAGACAACTCTAGTAAGAAATTAACAAATATGTTGATAGAAGAATTGTCAATGTTTTCTATTACTCATTCGGGAAAGTTTGAAGGAGTAGGCGCACACGATGACTTAGTAATGAGTTTAGCATTAGCCAATGCTGCTACCCAAAATTCACAGGATGTATTTATGTTATTAGATGACATGGGATTATTCGATAGTCCTAAACCTACGAATAACTCTTTAGGTGGTATGCTAGGACTGAACTTCTAGGAGGCAACTGCGTATGGCGGAAGAAAATGAACTAACTCCCGAAGAATATGATAAACTTGCTGATTTACAGCGAGAAAGAGACGAATTAAAAGACCGTCAAAAAACAGTAATGTCAACACTAGAATTAGAAAAACGTGAATGGTTAAGAAGTAGGTATTTGGAAGACCATTCTGCGATAGAAAAAACATTCGCCAAAGAATTTTCTCTATCCTTAACCGATGCTAAAAAACATCTTGATTATAAACTTAAAAAATACGAAGTAGAAGGAAAAGACATTCCCAAATTAATTAAAGAAATGCGTAAATACCGTAGAACTTTGAAAGGTGAAGATAGAAATAATATATCTAAATCAATAGATAATTTAATAGATGCTTATTCAACTCATTTAGATAAAAGTATTGACAATATTTATTGGATAAGTAAATATAAACCAATAGTAAAGGATATGACCTGTTCAGAAAACCAATTAATAAAATTGTCATATGTTAATGACGAGCATACACGTAGGGAAATGATAGACGTTCTTTGTAAATATTGGGAAAGCAAAATAGAAAAAAACAATTTACCTTATGGAAAAAAGTTTTCTGTTGAGAGTAAAAATATGACTTCTAGTAAAAGGGAGTTTAAGAAAATCCTTAAAAATCATATGAAGAACATAAGTAAAAAGGATATCATTAAACAAAATATAATTTATTTGGTTAAAGAAGAAGCCGGAATATCTGCTAGACAGATACATGAAAGATTACCTAAAAATCTATTCAATAAAACTACTCCAAGTATGATTTCCAAGATGGCTATATCCTGTAATGTTACTAATGTCAATGGGGCTTTCTATAAGTTTAGTGATGATATTAAAAAAGATATTTATGCTTATACTGCTGCTTTTATTGATTCTGATGGCTACATCACTATGGATAAAAAATTCAATCCAAGAGTAGGGCTTGTCGCAACAGGAGAAAGAGGAAAGGCGTTTATGATGGAAATGCATAAATCTCTAGGCTGCGGAAGATTACACTTAGACCAAAAATCTCCACAGGATACTAGACCTGTTAACAGATTGAATTTTTATTCCCATGATGATGTAGTTGAACTACTAACAAAATGTAGGCCACATTTCAAAATGAAAGGAAAAAATGCAGACATATTATTGGAGTTATTACGAATGAAAAAATCCTATAAAAAAGCAGAATGGTACAAAGAAAGAAGAACTGAATTATTTCAATTAATGAAATATGAAAATCATAAAGACCATGTTGGTTATGACTTTTCTAAAGATGGAATAGATATTACTACCGTAGCAAAATTACACGATAATTGTAAAATGTTTGAGATGGATAAATTAGAAGGAGTGATATTATAATGGCCGAGGAAAAAAGAAGATTTACCTTTACTAATTTATTTAGGAATACTACTCCTAAACCTGCTGATAGAACAGTTTACAATTTGGGAATACAAGAAAGAGATAACTCTTATCTTTTAACTAGTCCTATTATTTATCATATAGTTCAACAATCAACTATTGTTAGAACTTGTATAACACAATTAAAACAAGAAATATTTAGAAGAGGATATACTTGGGAAGAAAAATTTGTGTTAAAATGTCAAGATTGCGGAAAGGAACACGCTTCTCCTGTTAAACAATGTTCTGATTGTAATTCAACTAATTTAAAAAAACCCGACCCGAAACAGTTAGAATATGCTAAAGACTTTTTAGATGGTTATGTAAATTGTGCAGAACAATTATTCATAGATGTATTGAAGGAATTAGAAGACGATTTGAATATAATGGATGACGCATATTTAGTAATAGTTAAAGAGTATTATTTAGATAATGATTCTAAAGTTAGAATGCACCGAATAAAAGAAGTTTTTAGAGGAGACCCTATTACTATGCATATTTATTCTAATGAATTGGGAGAAAGAGGTAAAGGAGGTTTTGTATGTTTAAGGCATAGAGACAGAGTTCACCAACACCAAACTGAATTATGTGAAACTTGTAATTCTGAATTATATCCTGTTCATTATGTAAATAGAGTGAATGGTGAAGAACAGTATTTCGTTAAAGGAGAAGTAGTACATTTCAGTAAATACTCTCCATCACGTTTGTACGGTATGTCTCCAATAATTACATTGTGGAATAATGTTACTACTTTAATAGCAATGGATAATTATGTAAACTCATCATATACTAAGGCAAGAATGCC
>TARA_R110002012_G_scaffold95588_2_pt1 | contig 10189 bp, 6 predicted proteins | sample TARA_R110002012 | Tara Oceans TARA_R110002012 (sample SAMEA4396515) | marine metagenome | biome: Westerlies Biome; feature: [DCM] deep chlorophyll maximum layer (ENVO:01000326); material: water (ENVO:00002006), including particulate matter (ENVO:01000060) such as... | depth 40 m
GCCTCACCCTTCGCTTTCTTCGGGACACCCCGATAGAAATATAACATCCCCCTCTCACTATAAGGAGGTATGTAAAACTAACGGGATTAATCCAGATACTGGAGAGTTTACGTCACAACAAGCTCAAACAATTGCCGTCGATAAGGCCATTGCAGGAAAAAGAAAAGGCGTAAAAAATTAGTTGCAAATCGACATATCTCTAGTATAATGTCGAGCGGTAGACCTCCTACCAAATGAAGCCTACGGGTATCTCACTCACAGAAGGAGCCAACATGACTGAAGAAGTTAACACTAGCGAGTCCCCTGTTTCGGACGAGCAAGCTACACCACAGACCACGCCAACGCAGGAAGCACCAGTTGTAGATCCCGCCGCCGCAGTCGAAGCACAAGTAGCTGAACAGCAGAGACAGATTCGTTCTTTGGATGATCTAGACCCTGAGGCCAAGCGCATAGCGGAGGCACACGCAAGTCGTGCTGTCAACGAAGCACTTCGCAACAAGCAGGAGAAAGGTGATTTCATATCCCGTGCAGAGATGGATAGAGTTCTAGAGCAGGAGCGCAACGCGGTCATTACTGAAATGACAGCACGCGACCAGGCTCGTGATACTCTTTACGAACATCTGCATGGACATGGAATAGCACCCGGTACCCCTGCGTATTCAGAGTTCGCTCAAGCATCTCAACTTTTCAAACCTGAACAGCTAATGTCTGCAGAAGGAGTAGCCGCCATCGTGCGCTCTATGCCATCTCAACATAATGCTGAACAACAGGTAATGCCAGGCATGGGTACGGGTTCTTCTCGTGTTCAAGACCTAGTGGCTTCCTCAACTATGGGGGCCGCAGGACTGCAGGCAGAAGAGACAGATATGAATGTGCGTGCTCACGAATTGTTGCAGGAAGCACATAAGCAGCAACGCATTTAGGTTCGGACGTCCATTTTAATTTCTCTTAGTCTTCTACGGAGGGGACATAAATGGCTTTACCATACTCTTACTCACGTGACATTGATACCTTATTCAGTGTTGCATCGGATACCGTCTCGGGCGATCCGGTAAATTTAATTAATGCGGCAGGTGAAAAACTCTTGCCGGAACTTGCAGCTAAGGGCCGTATCTTTATGGTCAATGATGCGAAGCAAGTATCTCACCCTGTTGTGCACGCCGATGGTGGTGGTGCTATTGTTGATTACGTCGTTGATGCAAACAACGGCGGAACTGCGGCAGGTCACACCTTAGACAACGCAGCCAAGGAAATCTTGAGTCACGCGAAGTTCGATATGATTGCATCATCTCGTAACATCTCGTTCGCACAAGATATGCCTGCAGGCAATCAACTTGATTTCATGGTCGAACTTTTGAAGTCAAATGGCGTAGGTATCTTCCAGCGCGAGGAGTCACTTCTTCTAACTGGTGGAACTGACGGAGGTGCTACTGTAGCTTCTAACGCACCTTGCTCTGTTGATACTAACTTCAAGTCGGGTGCAACAACTCGTGCTCCTATGAGTATCCTCGGTCTTATGGCCGCAGGTACTACTCTTGGTGGTGATGCTTCTGACGGCGATGAAACTGACGAGTCCTTCGCGGGCTTGAAGGTAGACGACGTACCACATTGGGAGCCGCAACGTCTTATTCATACAGGCGCATCGGGTTCAACTGCAGCAGCTATAAACACAACTGAATTGGAAGACACACTACAGAAGTTAATTCTTCAGTGTACTTTCTCGGGTGTTGAATCTCCGGATACAATCTTGTGTGGTACTTCTGCGTATGAGCACCTACTAAAGGCGGCCCGTACTCGTTTGTCACCTACTCACCTAATGGAAAACCAAGGCTACGGCACTGAGTCTTTCATGTTTGCAGGTTGTAAGGTAATCCGTCACCGCATGCTCGAATTCACAGATGTGAAGTATGACCGCGCTGAAGGAAACACCGAGTGTTACCCAATCCACCTACTGAACTTGAAGTCTCTTCGCATGAACATTGTGAAGCAAGACATGAACATCGGTGAAGGATTTGGTTTCCTAAGTTCTCCAATCGAAGGAGTATTCCCACATCCTACTACAACTAACTTGTTCAAGCGTGTTGGTTGGAAGCGTTGCTACTCACTAGATAACGGTCGTCGTTCATTCGGCTCTATTGACCTAATCTCTGACTTCGATTAATGGCTAGTTTTTCTTCACTCAAGACAAGGTTCTTTGACTGGATGGGCATCGTTGATGTCACCACCTTAGAAACGTCACGGGCGGAGGAAATACTAAATGCATCAGTTGCCTTGGTACTCTCAGAAGGAGTGCCAGGGCTTCAGCAATCCATGTCGGGTTTTACTTATGGTGACCTTAGTGTGACCATAAGTTCCCACTCCGCAGGCTCGGCGGACGTCGTCTTCGTGACGGGATCGGGCAACCTAACGGGCGTATTCCCCAACGACATCTTTGTTGCAGGTGGCGAAGAATACATCATTCACGAGGTAGTAGATGCCTCGGCGGCCGGCAGTAGCACTACAGCTATTAACCTAGGCATTCCCGTAACATCTGCACTAAGTGGCGCCTGCACTATCAAGCGCCGCTCACTTGAACTCCCACACAACGGGCAGGTAATTACAGTGGCTGATACTAATGGCAACAAGCTAGAGTACTCCCCATTGACTCCGGCGGAGGGACTATATGATAGCCGTCGGGGAGCGTACACAGTTTCCTACTCGTCGAAACTAGCTAAGAGTTTCATTACGATATATCCGACCCCTACTGCAAGCACGCAGTACACGATTATTCAGAACCGTGCAACAGCAGATGACTCCGACTTCGAGGTACCCGATGACCAGGTCTACCCCGTAATGATGAGAGCCATTGGTCTATGGCGCATGGTCAACGACGAGCAGAACCAAGTAGTGGCCGGCCTAACGCAGGCGGCTAAGGATGACGCTTCCGACTTGACCCGAACTAATCCTGGTGCTCAGCAGATAATGGTCCGATAGTGCCTATACTTCCCTTTCAACCCGACGTCCTCAAGCATAATGTTACGAGGATAACAGTAGGACAGCGTATTCAAATAGATGCGGAAGCTTGTCTTATTTTAAACGCACGTCTTGCGGGTGTAGATGGAAACGTAACGGCTACCATATATACTGACGATGATCCGAACTTCGTATCAGATAACCCCGACACAGCGGATAGCGAAAAAGACCTAATAGCATTGGCGGCTACCACAGGCGCTTCCGATTCTCAGAATCCCCTAGCTCCCCCGACTCGTGCTGACTTCGGTATCTTTGTAAAGGCAGAAGGAACTACGGACAAGGTAGCACTACTTGAACTAACCTACGTTCATCGTGTTGACTACGAACAAACCTTTGAGCCAATTAAAGTAGAGACGGTAGAAGGCGGCCCGGCCCTAGCTTACATAGCGGACGCACCCGGCACTTCCCTTTGGTCTGCGGGAACGGATTCTGACGACGGCGGAGGAGGAGGTGATACAGGAGGAAGAGTCATACGTAGTGCCGACGGCTTGCTGTCACCTATTGGCAGTGACCCTGGAGGTAGCGCCCCGAGTCCGACGCCTCCAACAGGCATAATTACAGGAGGACATATTTACTTCGAGCCGGACGAGATAATAATTATAGAGGGCCAAACAGATACGTTTAAGGTTCGACTAGATCCTGCGCATACGCCACTTAAGGATGTAGTTATATCTGTAACTAGTAGTGCTACTGGAGATTTAACTGTATCTCCTAGTACCCTAACCTTTACACCATCTAACTTTACAACACTGCAGAATGTAACTCTTACTGCTGTCGATGATGCGTCAACGGAGTCTACTGAGGCAGTCCAAGTTACCTTGGCTGTATCGGGAGGTGACGGAGGCCCGTATTCAGACGATACAACAACCTTACCTAGAGATATAACAGTTAGAGTTGTAGATACCGATTCTAATATAGCGGGCGTCAACATCGACCAATCTAGTATTGCTATTGTAGAGGGTGCCGCGGCTCAGACCTTAAACATATCTTTAACAAGACAACCATCTGCAAACGTTACAGTGCAAGTGGGTGATACCTACGGGGAAGGTAGATGGGAAACTGGAGTAAGTTCTTCTTATGCCGCCACTAAAGACCTAACCTTTACTAATGCTAATTGGCTAACAGCCCAAGATATTACGATACGGGCAACGACTAATACAGATGTGGAATTAATAAATCCATTCTCTAGTCCGTTCACTGCAACCGTCACGGCATCTACGGATGCTAACTATAGTGCTATAATAGGTAGGGATAAACGAATACCTATAGTAGTCTACGATAATGATGCAACTAACTTTGGTGTAGGTATGTTTATTCTCCAAGCTGAGCATGGAGACTACGAAGGCAATCCACAATCCATAACAACCGAGAGTGGCTCAGCTCTTATAAGAAACGAATAACATGGCAACAATTAAAACAAGCGATCTCTCCGCCTTATCTGCCCCGGCACAAGGCGACCTCCTACTTATCTCAGACTCGTCGGCAAGTACATCTCATAGTGTAACGGCCCAGGAGTTAGTTGGGCAAGCCTACGCGGACATTAAACTTGCCGCAGCTACGGCGGCTCAAACTTTATCAAGTACCTTTGCTAAGCTTACTGTGTTCGATACATCTACGGCATCCTTCAACTGCACAGTTGCCGGAGATAAGGATAGTATTACTGTAACTGATTCGGGTCTGTACATGATAATGTTCAGCTGTAACTTCTCTTCGGATACGGCAAAGACAATATCTATTGCTTTATCTATAGGAGGAACAGAGGATGTAGATTTGCAAACTAACCAGGTTGTACCTTCTACGGGGGCGACAAACATAGAGTCTACTTCCTTCTGTGTTCTGAAGAGTCTATCTGCAGCCGATGTGCTAACAGTAGAAGCCAAAGCTCAATCCGGGACACCTGCCTTAACCTTTAATAACATCGACCTAGTTGTCAAGAAAATAGCCGCCAGTGCCTAAAGTACGCCTAGACCAGCTCCCACTCGATCGCCGCACACAGGCGATGGGGGGTCAAGCTATTGTCAATAAGCGTGAGATAGACCCGAATACTTTAGGGGAGATAACACAGCGTCATGGCTCTGAACGAGAAGCCATTGCAGATACAGCACTTGGATTAATTTCAGAGGGCAAGACTTCGTACATAACTAGTGAGCAACCCATAGCACTATCGGGCGACTTCACCGCACTGTTCAATCTTAAGTGGGGTAACCTAGCAGAAGATGGAAGCTACCCAATTCTAACACTACGTGCCGGGACTGCAGATACACACTACTACCAGTTAGTACTAAATAAGTCGGCAGAGAATTTAATCTTTAAGATTTATTCTCGCGACGGTGATAGTACAGTGACTGATGACTCTAGTGTTTTAACGGCTAACTCTTCGGGGGGTATAGCGTTTAAGCGAACAGGTAATGCCCTAACCTTAGAGTTAAACGGAACCGATATTTCCAATGACCTTACAGATATATCGGGCTCAGCACCTACTGGCCCGTTCTTCTTAGACCTACTAGGCACGGTACAAGGGCTTAATAGTTTTGCAGATAAACCTACGATAAGCGGTACCCACCCTGTTCTAAGTAATCTAAGACTAGACGATACAAATATATCCGTAGCTAGTGGTGACGATACCACACGAACTGCAGGTGATTACAACTACCATTGGAAACTAGACGGTACCTACGAGGCAGGATATATTCCTGCTGACACAGGAACGAACCCGCTCTTAGCTATTCCATCTGCCCCTGTAGTACAGGGCAGTGCATTGCGGTTTAGTGGAACGGCAGGCGCTCTAGTAATAAGACACACTCCGGATTTAGACTACTACTTTGAAACCTATGTGAACAATCCTAATACAGGGAAGTTCGGCTTCCAGGTAGAGGGAACAAGAGCAATTGAAACTACGCTTCGAGACACCGTACTAATTGACTACGGCGATCTTTGCAAGCTAACTATCCTTACTAATGGTAAGGTTCAGTTTACTATGAACGGCAAGTCTGCTACGACGGCGTCCGCCCAATTTACAGCTACGAACGCAACCTATGCGTTTAAGGTTTTCTGTGGTCGGGATTCAAATAATTTATATGTACGTTGTGTAATAGCAGACACACCACAAGAAGGAGAGAATACGGACGGGGATAACTACATGCCTTTCCTAGATTACAACAATATTCCTAACTTCTTTATAGGTTCCGAGTCGGGTTCCGGCTCTACCAAAAGATTCAAGGGAAGCCTTACCAAGGTAGCTTTCTACCCTTCATACTACCAAGCAGATGCCGGCGACTCGCTTGCTGAGTTTGCTTTTGACTTGACCTCATCTCTACTAGTAGACAAGTCACCGAAGAATAGAACGGCAGAACCTATGTCGCATTTTACTGGGGAGAGTGTAGACCCTACGTATTCGCAAGGCGGACTAACAGATGCGCCTTTCCACTCGGTTGAGGCAGGAGTTGTTTTATCGGCTAGTGGCCCAATAAACTATAACTCTAAACTTACGCGCCAGATTAGTGACGATGTAACTAGCTCCCGCCTTGGCCATCTCACCTTCCTTGAATCGGAAGGAACTGTTCACGTCCTTAATAGAGAAAAATCAAACGCTAGAACACTGGGTGTTCCTAAGCCAAGCAGACTAATCACACAAAGGTCGGAGGGAGGAGGCGCACTTAGTGGTGCGTATAGTTATGGGTACCGCTACATTTCTGACTTAGGTACGGCAGGCCCTACTCTAAGACTAGACCCACTGAAGACAAGCGAATCTGCTCGTGTTTTACTTGGTACTCCTGCTGACCCGTCCCTATCTTCCTTGGGGGACACCTACCTTGTAACTCGTAAGGACGAGAAAGACTTTGGAAATGTAACTGAGGCCGCGGCTGGAACCTTAGCGGCCGGGACAAGTTGGCCTCTAGAACTCTACGCACGATCCGGAGAGTCTACTGAGACTACGGATTGGAAAGAACTTATTTGGCATAGGGGAGCCAATATGCACGACGGAGGTGGGTGGCGCTCCTCTAGTAATGCCGTAGCTTTTGAGAGCAAAGAGAATTGGACAATGCAAGTTGCATTTAAGTACTCCAAGTCTTGGACGTCGAACTTTACTGCCATTGCCGGCATAGGCCCGAATGGAAACTACTGGCCACAGAAGAGTAATAGGGATAGCTATAGATTACCCGACTTTTGCGCCTACATAGACCACGGCGAATACGGAGGTTCGGGGGGTAGACTAGTAGTTTACGCGGCAACAAGAGACAAGCTTTCAGATACGGGCGACGGTATGTGGGGCTTCATTGGGACCACGGACTTTAGTAGGTACATGAACATAGGTAGATTTACGAACGACGCAGGGTACTGGGAAGAAGGTAAGAACTATAATCTAGTATTTATTAAGTCCGGAGATAAACTAACTGTTCACTGTAATAAGTATGGGATGTATGGCTATGACGACGGGTCAACTGAACTAAACTCTCAGTGGGTAACTCTTACTTCTGCTAGTGCTAGTGGTGGCATAACACATACCGATGACTTGTTTTCTGGAAATGTAGGCAGGACTGCTACGGGTTTTGGGGTAGGACAGATTCCAAGAGTAGGAGCACCTGCGGCACGTATAACCTCTAGCGGCGCACTCGGACTTGTAACCACTAACGGTTGGCTTAATGGAGGAAGCGGCATGGGACAAATTAGAGAGTGGGGCAAATCCGGTAGTGCGAATTGTTACGCCTTTAGGGTATGGACTACAGCCAAGAGTTTAGGAGACTTTACCTCATACGGTGAAGACAGGTTCGGTTGCATCGCAGACCCCGAAGTAGGGAAGCTTAACCATAAACTTCTATTCGATTTATTTCCTCAGACGTCGGACGATGAGGCAACTTCGAGAACCGCTGAGGCCTACGTTACACCAGGACAGCTTGGTGTTTCTTTTGTATTTAAAATAGGAAATAATGATTACACCTATAGTAACTATTATAGACAACCTCAGAACCATGCCGGGTATATTCTCGACCCGAAAGTCTCTGCCCTTTGCTCCATAGGACATGTAGTATCGGGACCAGGCTCACTGGATAAGGTATCGGGAAAAATATATCTATCGGATATAGGCAACGGCTCCTTAGTAATAGCAGTAGGAACTGAGGACTCAAGAGCAAGTCTAGGACACGAGGGAAGGTGGCGTATTATGAATAGGCTATGGAGAGATGAGGCCTCGGATAATACTGTATCTAGAGAATCTCTGCCTTTCGTTAATGATTGGGATGAGTTTAATTGGATTTCGACTTTACTAAGATTGGGAACTAGTAGTGAGGGCGGAGACGTGCGTACTATTACTCTCGAGGGCTTAGTAGTAAACGGCAACCAAATATTTACAGGTAGCATAGGAGGGGGAGATACAGCCTACGGACGTATAAATGATCAGAGTACCGGCTATATCCACTTGGGCAACTGGGGCTCTTCCCTTGCTTCAACCGCTAGAGATCAGAAGGACACGGAAGTTCACGTAGGCGAATTTAGAATGTGGACTACAGACAAGGGACCCGACCCTACTCTAGGAACCAATTACGACTACCTACTAGGAAGAGTAGGCTCTGACCAGTATGCCAATATGCGGCATTACTATAAGTTCCAACCTGCGGACTTCAACGATGCAACTCCGGATACCATAGATGACTACGGCTCTACCTCCCGTGCTTTGGCACTGAAGGATGGCGCTACCTTGAATAGACTACCGGGCGCGGCTATTACAGATGTAGGCTTCCCGGACTCTACTCACGAAACGATAGCGGCAATAGAAATATTCCGTACCGCCGGTGTCCCTATTAATGACTACGAGGCAGAAGAAGAAGTACAAACGGCACTAGATACGGCTCGCACAGTACAGCAGTTTTTCCTTGCGCGGATTCCTATTGGAACTACACAGTTTGTAGATAGTGCTCCCGACTCTGCACTAGGTGAGGAAGCCTCCTATACAGCAGGCTATGTTCCGGAAGGAATTATATCTGCCTTTGTTTGGGACAACAGACTTGTCCTTGTGGATGAGAATAATAAAATGTGGCCATCCGAACCTGGTCCTTTGAATTGGGAATCCTTCCCTAACTCAGTAGCTATTCCAAACCTAAGTACTCAAGTCACGGCCGCGATCAACGTACAAGGGGAGCGCAACCAAGCAATGGTTTGCTTACTAGGCAAGTCATCGGGAACTCTTCTTACTGGTTCGCCCGATGCTCCTACTTCCCACGTACTAGGTGGTGGTGTTGGCGCAGAGAACCAACAATGCCTAACACACTTCAATGGTATCGCTTTCGCATACAATGGAAAACTGTGGGCAATACAACAAGGTCAAGCCGTAGACTTCGGCGGACCTGTGCAAGAGTTGCTACCTACGCCTGCAAATGCACGGGTAGCTACCTCTGCCAAACTTAGCTCGCTCTTTGTTATAGATACTAACGACGGCACTTGCCTGCGGTATCACTTCCCGACTAAGCAGTGGACTGTCGAGGAGCGCTACGCAACTGCAGTAGGCGACACGGAAGACGGAGAGGATGCTTGGATTTCCAAGTATGGTTCTTGGTCTAAGGGAAGTACTGCAGTCTATGGTGACGATGTACAAGACGACACCGGCTCGTCCAATACAAATACTATTAATACTACTACGAAGATATTTACTACTTCGTCGGACTTATCATCGACACTACACGTAGGTATGCCTGTAAGTATTGTGGATACAGCAAGCACTCCGAATGTAGTAAGTACCCACATTACAAAGGTAGACGGTGCCGCCCTAACAGTAGCTTCTGTTTCCGGACTAACTGCCGGGTCATCTACTACGGCTACAATATACTTCGGTGCGGGAGCAACAGGCCTGCTACTTGATACAGGACCTATGGATGTCGGCGACGACTCTGTAATTTCTCCTAAGTTACTGGTCGATAACTTAACAGGCACAGGGTGGGAGTACGCCGTACACGCTACGAAACATCCGGGGGATCGAGATGTGCTCCCTGCCTTGACCTATACATCTATGTCCTCGGCTTCGGGCTATCGAGCTTCCGGAGTACGTGGACGATTCCAACGTGTTGTTATCCGCAATAGAAAGCGAGAGGCCGCGCACATACCCCTACTCGAAATTGATTTAAGCTAATGGTTTTACCTTATATAGCCGCAGGACTCTCCGTAGCAGGAGGCATCGCATCCGCAA
>TARA_R110002012_G_scaffold35191_2_pt1 | contig 10188 bp, 21 predicted proteins | sample TARA_R110002012 | Tara Oceans TARA_R110002012 (sample SAMEA4396515) | marine metagenome | biome: Westerlies Biome; feature: [DCM] deep chlorophyll maximum layer (ENVO:01000326); material: water (ENVO:00002006), including particulate matter (ENVO:01000060) such as... | depth 40 m
CCACCACCACTTATAGCATAGTTCTTTACAAGTGGTCTCATTACTGATCTCTCACTTGCTACGAATAATGCTTCTGCCACTATCTCTGTGTATAGTTCCGATAGTGTAGAACTTGTGCTTTCGTTTGCCATTTTTATTTGCCCTTATTATTTATTTGTTAAGTTAATTTGAGTAGGTTTTGAATCTCGTTCTTTGCGATATTCTGCATATTTAGCACGATCTTCTTGCTTACTCATATCTAAATCCTGAATTTTGAAAGGTTTTACAGTATTACCACCGATGCTCTGCTGACTCCCTGAACCAGCCAATGACCCTTGCGAGAAATGTGGGTTGGCATCTAAAAACTCCTTAACTTTTTCTTCAATCGTTAAAAGTTCGCCTTTAGTGTTATATCTAATATTTTTATTATTATCAAGTATTTCAACTCTATTCTCGTCATTTAATCTTACTTCGTCTTTCAACAAAGAAACAACTTGGCTTGGCGATATAGCTTTATTTCTTGAAGCAACAGAAAGTATTTGATTATCAATTCTTTCTTTTTTAATTGCTTTTTTGTAATTAAGAATTTCAGTATCTTTTTCAGCTATTCTTTCTCTCATAAGCTTTTCAAGTTCTGATTTTGATTTAGCTTCTTGAACTTGTTTAGCTTTTAAAGCTTCTTCTTCTTGCTTTTTAACTTCGTCTAACTGTCTTTGATGTTTTGATTTTTCAGCTTCTAATCTTTGTTTGACTATTCTATCAACATCTTCTTGATTAAAAGTTGTACTTGGTTTTGTTTCGTCAGTTTTAGTTTCTTTAACTTCAGCTTCCTGAACATCATTTTGCGGTTGATTAACCTGTTTGTCATCTGACATTTTTTCTCCTTTTATATTATAAGTTCGCCTTTACTGTCATACCAATCAGGATTGACATAAGACCATTGATGACGACAATTATAACCACCACGAACAACTAAAGGATTGCCAGATTTTTTACCTGACCAACTTGTACTTGTCCAAAGTTTTCTGACCTCATCAATAGTGAAAAGACCACCTTGTCTTTTGTTATATACACCAGATACTAAATTTCTGCAAATTTCTCTAGTGGTTGGAATAATATCTCCATAGTATTTAACAAAAGTAAGTCCAGCATCATTAGCTTTATTGAAGTTTAAAGTAGCATCAAAATCCCTTAATGAGTCGTTTAATAGCTGTCCAGCATATCTTTTCATGTTTTCTCCAGCACGATCTCTACCAAATTTGGATTGTAATTTAGCAACTGCTTTCTCTACTTTAGATTGCATTGATTTTTTGTTTTTGTTCTTTTTAATAAAGTTCACTAATTTATTAATTTCAGGGTCTTTTGAACTAGCATAAATACCATTGATTGTTTGCCTTAATTCTTTTTCTAAAACAGTAAATTCACTTCCTAATAAAGTATTTTGATAAACCTTATCTGCCAATGTTCTTGTAAAGGTATTTGATATGTCTTTGAATTGAGTAAAGTATTGTTGTTTTAAATTTTGTATTAAAGCTAGATCGCCTTTAGTTAATTCTTGAAATTCTTTTGGTATTCTTCCTATTGTTTTAAATGCTCTTTCAACTCTTTTGGCTTGTTTATTAAATCCTGTTCTAACAACTGTATCTGACCAAGCTAGATATTCTCTTTCCAAGATAGCTTTGATTTGTGGTCTTATTGCTATTGCGGCTCTTAACTCAATTAGCTTTCCATCTGTTGTAGGTAAAGATTTTCCAGCTAAGGAAGTTATCTCATCTTCTATCTTATCTAAAACTTTTGTAAGTTGTTCATAATATTCGGCTTCAGCAAATTCAATCTGCTTGATACGATATTTTGTCGTTGATTCTAAAATATCTGCCATACATATTATTCAATAGTTTCTTCTTCAACTGTTTCTTTCTCAACTTCGTCTTGGGTAAATTCTCCAACTTCAGACTTTGTATCTATTTCTTCAAATATCTCATTTAGTTTTTCGTCATCATCAATTACTGCTCTTGCAATTTCTTTATCAACTTCTTTACTAAATGTAGGAGAGCCAATGTTCATAGATTTTGCCTGTTGGTAATAAACTAAATCTGAAGCATAATCTCTTATGTTAAATGAATCAGGGTAATTTATTTCTCCATTAAATTCTGTGTTTTGGAATAGAGCATAAAGTTTAAATAATTGTTCTTCAGCTAATTGTAAGTTATCTGCTTTTTCAGATAGTCTAGCATTAAGTAATTCAAATTCTGTTTGTAAAGCTATCCCACTTGATACTGCTGTTTTAGTTGTTCTTACTGCTCCTGTGTGTGCAATTCTATTTATTGATTCTACTTTTTTAGTTATTGAATCCATAATGGATTGTAGGTTAGAACCTGATGGCTGTAATAGATATGGTTTTAGATTTGGTTCTATTTCTTCAGGCATTTCTATTATTGCACCAGCACCAGCACTAGCATTTACCGATGGAGTCTTAACTAATGATGGATGATTTGTTAATCTAATAAGTTGCTCTATTTCAGAGAACTCATTGTAGATTGCTTTCTGCAAATCAGCTATATCAGTTAGGTCAGATTGGCCAATACCTCTTTTGTGCGATTTGGCATTGTATAAGATAACTGCTGGTATCTTACCAATCTGATTATCGGCAGTATCTATTAAAGTTGGTTCTGAACCATCTGCTTTTAAATAAACAGTATCTATTCTATCAGGAAACCACATTCTATAATAAGTTCCACCACTTCTATCAACTTCTTCTCGCACTTTTAAATAATCCAAAGAGTATTTTCCATTAACCTCTCTTTTGTAATTCCAATCTAAAACATTTTCAGGAGTTATAATAGAAAGATAAGGTCTTATGTCTTGTTGCAGTTCATCGGCTTTTGTTTTTGTAATAACTTTAGGTTTGTCCAAAATTAAAAAACAATGTCCATATATTGAAGCATAATTTTGGGCTTGTTTCATAACTGTTGTAAAATTATTTCCATCTAGGTCAGTATCTTTCATAAAAGTTTCTAAACTAGATTCATCTGCCATATCTCCAAAATCTCTTGAAGCTTTTACTCTAAAAAGAAATGAAGAATAGATTTGAATAATATTTTTACAATGATTGTCGCAAGGAGTGTTTATAAGTCTTTGATTAAACTCGTTATCAAGTTCTAAATTATATCTGTTTAAATATTGACCGACCATATAGTCATAACCACCATTAAATGATCTAATATAATATTCCCAATTACTTATTGCTTCTTTGAAATCTTTATGAGTATCTATTGTTTGATCTTTGCTGTATGCCATATTGCCTTTGCTTAATATTCCATCTTTCAGGTTGCCTAAATGGTGCTTGTATAGTCAAGGGTTTTACATAATCTATTAAATAACCCAAAGCATCATTCATGTGGTCGTAACCATCTTCCTTATCAGGAATATTTGTATTCTCCTTGTATATCTGTCTTTGTAATCCTTTTATCAATGTTTTGCAAGATTGTGAAACAAAAATATATCTCTTTCCTAAAGAATCTTTGAGTCTTGAATTAACTGCATTGACTCTATCACGAATTGCTGTGTGTTTAAATTTTGCTTTAACTTTGAATCCAGCATTTTGTAAAATACTTAAATCTGTTCTCCCACCAGCAGATGTTTTTCTTTGTCTTGAAGCTGGGTCAGGATAGCAAATTATTTGAATTTTAGTTCCATATCTATCTTTGATTTCCTGTACTAATTCATCTGTATTACTTCCATAAATTACAATTTCATCAATAAAATATATCTTTTCTTTTTCTATTTGAGCAACACAACACGACATTGGGTCAACATTAAAATCAACTCCCAAATGTAAGGGTTTTGTCCAATCAATCTGTCTAGGTTTAACAACACTATCAACAGGATGGAAGTTATAATAAACAGCACCAGCATAGTTCTCAAATGTACCCTCAAATTCTTGTCTAAATGTTCTAACATCAAGGTCTAATCTAGCTTGTTCAAGTTCTTGCTTATCAACCATTCCACCATCTAGTGTAGTAAATTGAAAACTCTCCCATTCAGGGTCTTGCTTTCCTTTAAGATACATTTCATAAGACCAATTACCATAACCTCTTGGTGTTCCTGTGAATAAAACATGACCACTTGATTTATCTTTTGAATAAGTATCAGAAACAGATGCCCTTAATACTTCAAACCATGTTCGTTTATCAATATCAGCAAACTCATCTAATATTAAAAAATTTAATCCTGTACCTCTTAAAGCATCAGGTTGATCTGCTGATTTTAAGCTTATAGTGCTATTTGATTTCTTAATTCTTATGGTTAGATTTGTTTCATTTATATCTTCTATCCAATTAAACTCGTTTAGAATTATTTTAAGATTAGACCAACATATTTCTTTAGCCATTTTAAAGGTAGGTGCAACATACCAGATATTTTGCATAGGTTTTGTTGCATACTTCATCATTTCAGTAATACAAAGATAGGTCTTACCAAATCTTCTACCTGATATAAGAACTCTGAATCGCTTTTTAGATTGACTTACTTTATGTTGACTTTTTGTTAGAGAAATCTTCATAACAACCAAACTTTATGAATATCTTATTTTTGTTAATTTCATCCCTACCTATTTCAACGAATTTTTCATGTGATTTTATATAACCATCTACCATACAATCATATCCATCTTTATATAAAATATCAAACTTGATAGGTGGAAAGCATTGTATTCCCTGTGCTGTATTTGCACATATTAACATAGTTAATAAGAAATTCATTTCTCATTCTTCCTTTTCTTGTAATACTTCCTGTGGGTTTGTATTCTCCACGACCAATGGAATATTGACCTTGCTATCTTTCCTATCTTTTCTATCATCCAATCTATCATTAGCAAATCTCACTTCGTTTTCGTATGTCCTATCTTCATCAATTATAAAATTTTTATTTATTGACATGATTCACACTCGTCTTTGCAATCACAATTCTCACAAGAACATACTCCATATAAGTCTGAGTGTTCTTTAACATTGCAATGACAATTACAGTTACAATCCTTACATTTACCCATTATTTTGTATATCCTGTTGAATCATATTTATCCTTAATAATTTTAACTACTCTCATTTTATCGCTGTACTCATCTTTCTCTATGATAGCTGTAACTTTTCCACAAGCCATCCGAACATTTTGAGGATTTACCGATCTTTCAACTTGTCTTTTTGCTTTTAAGCAACTACTCATTTTTTGATCCTGTATATAAGTATGCTCTATAATTCCACCTTGATAGAACATACACAAAACTATAATTCCAGATAAAATTGTTTCCATTATTTCACTCCTTTAATGACTATTTCCATTTTGCCTTACCTTGTCTTTTATTTTTTCAATATCATTAATAATGCGTTCTACATCTTTTTGAAGTCTTGAAATATTTGTTGCATTATGTCTTGATTCCTTAATTTCTGATTGAATATCCTCTACATCAGTTAATAAACTTTCAATTAATAAAAATTGTTCTGAATCTGCTGGAAGCGATCCTAATTCTCCTCTAGGCCATTTGATTGAAAACTCAACAGCTTTTTCTAAATCTTTTTGAATTAAAGTATTATCTGTTTCTAATTTATTAATTCTTTCTATCATACCAAAGTAAGCCCAAACACCTACTGCAACGCTACAAACGATTCCAATTAAGTTCTTTAATGGCATATCAACCGATGTATTTGAACTAACTTTCATTGCACTTCTTCTTTCCCCATTTCCAAGTTTGAGTTATAGATTTTTTTTCTTGTAACTTATCGTTCTTACTATCTGTTTCTGTTACACCAATTTCTACACTTGTCTTATCTGGACATACAGCAGTATTAAGAATATTAGCTTTACATCCAACTAAACCCACTCCAATTAAAAGTAGGAAAAGCAATAATATGATTGTCCTTTCATTTATCATCTTTCTTCTTCTTCTTTTTATTCTTTTTCTTAAATGATTTAACAGTATTTTTAACTTGTTTAATTTGTTTAGATAATATGACTTGTCCTTGTTGAAGTTTAAAAACCTGTTCTTTCATAGTCCAAGTTTCTTTTAGATTCCAACCAACTAATGCTATTAATGCGGCTAAAGCTAATCCTACAATTTTATCTTTTAAATCCATAATACATTTTATTTATCATAAAAGTTTTAAGGATTATAGTTATTTATAATTTATCAGGGTCTTGAACACACATACTTCCTTGCCAAGTACCCATCCCATCATTTAAATACCAACCTGATTTCATTAAATCTTCTTCTACCCATTTATGAGTTGAGATTGCTTCTCTGTGTCCATCAGCAAAATCTAAACATTCAAGCAATGTCATGGGTCTTGCAAACTCTAATACTTCTTTTATTAGTGTTCCATCAAACTTTAGTAATAACAGAACTAGGTAATGTACTTGTTCTTCCATTTGCTAATTTATTTATCTTTTGAAGTGTCGTTTGCGCCATTTATTACAAACAAAATTATCCTTAACTCCTTGTGTTCTATATACACCACAAAATGATCTTGGTCTTGAATACATACCACAATTCCCACAAGCTTCTTTACCTAAAGCTTTTCTAAAGTCCTGTGGCATTTTATATGGAATAAACTCTCCATTGGGATAGAAGTTAGATCGTTTTAACATAGTGTAGATTCTATTCTATTTTTAGCAAAATTAAAATAATCCTTATCAATTTCAATACCTATAAAATCTAAATTCATTTGTTTAGCAACTAATCCTGTTGTTCCTGTACCAATAAAAGGGTCAAGTATTATACCTTTTTTTAAACCTGACACTTTAATACATTTTTCAACTAATTTTTGAGGATATATCGCTGGGTGTTTTTTATCTCCAGCTATTTCTTTTGTAATTTGTTTTGTAGCTTTACTTTTATAAGTAATATGCCAACAAGTAGTAGTTGGTCTCCAAGTTTTTCCAGTTCTTTTAAAATTTCTTTCAGCATTGTTATATTCTGTATTATATGGAACACCACTAGCTTCTAAATCTATTTCAGTATTACCATCTTTAGTAAAATGAAATAAATGTTCCCAGCCATTTTGTAAATATCTTTTACTTGAAGTTGGTGTAGAATAACCTCTTACATAACCATCAACTTCTACTGCTTTCGCCCAAATAATATTATTTTGTAATTTCCATTTAATATTTTCTGCTATTTTATAAGATGTAAATGGGTCTATTTTGCCAGATGATAAATTAATAAACAAATGTCCATTATCTTTTAATGCTCTACAACATTCATCAAATATACTAACTAACCAATTAACATAATCTTTTCTTTTATCTTTATAATTATTATAATTCATTCCAACATTATAAGGTGGAGATGTTATAATTAAATCAATAGACTTATCAGCTAGTGTGGGTAATACTCTTAAACAATCATCATTATATAATTTCATGTTGATGTTCTCTCCTATTTCCATCATTATCCTTTTATAGTATTGATTTTATTCAAGATAAAGTAATTAACATATAGATTGATAATAGAACAATAAACCCTAAACAGCTAAAGATAATAATAAATACATTATCCACGACCTTGACCTCTATAAAAAGGTTTTTTTCCTAATTGTCTGCGTTTGTTTTTATTCATTGATGATAGTTTGGGTCGTCTGCCAATAGATGTGCCATTCTCTGTACGAGTATATTCAATAACCTTACCATAAAGATTACCCTTTTTCTTTGCCATTTACTTCAACTTCTTCAGCTTTTCCATCAATGATTAAAGGTAAGGGTTCTGTAATGTTTTGAGTTTCTACTTTGTCTTTCATGTTTAAATAGTTTTTACTTAACCAGATTTGCATATGAGTGTTATCTTTCTTAATAGCTTTATCAAACATCTTCTTTCTTAAAGATGCTTTTCCTTTTTCTCTGTGAGTGTCTATAATTTCGGCATAATTTCTTTCTAAAGTTCTTGCTGATACTCCAAGCACACTTGCTATCTCATAAGTTGGACATCCAATAGAAGCTAGTTTTTTAAGTATTTCTATATCTAGTATTATTTTAGGTCTACCCACACCATTTGGTTTTTTTAAACCATTTGCCTTAGTTTTGTCGTTTTTCATTATCTTACACTTCTACCTTTTTCATAGATAATATCAATCCTTTAGGTATTAGGTTTCTATCGCTAAAAGTTTCTTCATCATAACTTGCAAATGTCCAAACATATTTATTATCTTTTTTAAATAGATAAGCATTGGTTGTCATATAAGCTGGTTTCATATTATGAAATTCTTTTTCTGAAGCATGACCTGAATCTCCTATTACATCTATCCACTTAATTTCGTAAAAATAAAACTTTTTATTGGAGATTGAAATGTGTCTAAATTTTGACTTTTTTTTTACCATTTAATGTTTTCTATTTTTTCTAGATTGTTCTATTGCCCTATAATATTCAAGTTGAGTTTTAAGTATTTTATTTTCAATAGACAATTTTATCAATCTTTTTCTGACATATTTAAAGATTCTTAATATTGCTCTCATTAATAGGGATATTTATTTTTCTTTAATTCTTTTAGTTCTTGTTGATGTACTAAATTATCGTATTGATGATCTTCTTTAGCCCTAGCCAAGTCAGCTTTTAATTTTTCATTTTCTTTTTTTAACTCATTCATTTCAGGAGAACTATTACCAATTCCCTTTATAGTTGTTAATTCACATTCAGCTTCTTGTCTTTTCCTTTTTTCTTCTCTCCACATTTCTAGTAGTTTTTGATAATCTGCCATTAATAGTCTTTTTTAATTACCACAATAGCCCTCACACTCCGAATTAAATAGGTTTAATTGGTCATCTCCTCTGTTTAAATCTACTTCTCCTATTGGTTTGCAACTTCTATGAACATAAACCTCAACTTCTTTTTTTCGTGAGTTGTTTCGTATTTTTTTATCAAATTCTATAACTTCTTGCCATTCTTCAGGATTATTTTCTCTTAAATGTTTCCATTCTTTATCATTTTTATAAGGACAATAAATACAAGCTGATCTAGGTGGAGTTTTATCATAATATTTATTAAACCAATCAATACAATTTTGCCTACGCATATTCATATCAATTAATGGATAAACATTTGTAATATATGGTAATCTATTAGGTTTCATTCTAAAAACTTCATCTTTTGAAATACCCATAAGCATTTCTACTTTAGTTCCTTTTTTAACTCTTTCTCTTTTTTTTAACCCTAATAATTGTCTAACTTTTTGTGTAATAATTGATATTTTATAGTCATTTGTGCATTGACGCATCATTAAACCTTTTTTACCTGTTAAAGTGTCAAAACTATAAAATGGTGCTATTGGAAAATCAGTATTCAATAAATGCTCTGTAAGATTACCTTTTGAAACAGTATAAATAGGATAAGATAATTTTGTTTTAATCCAATTAAGAAACTCCATTGTTTCTTTGCTTTCTGCTTGTGTGTCAGCGAAGATTCCACAAGTTACAGGTGGTATTTCTCCCTTTTCAATCATTAAAGCTAGAGTTGATGATTGTACTCCAGCACCTAAACTTAATATTCTTAAATCTGCCATTAATAGTCTTTCAAAGGTTCATCCTTATACTTATGTTGAAAATACTTTTTTCCATCTTTCTTTATAATAATATTATACATTCCCTCAGTACCAACTATTGTATAATCTACATTCTTATCTTTGCTAGACCTACTATTTAGTATATGTGTATTATTGTTTTTTAGTCCTTGTTGCGATATGTGGTCTGTATGTGGTTGTTCTTTATCCACATACTGAAATTTGTCATAATTTACAACATTAATAATCGTTACTTTTCTGCTCTTGTGATCGGCTGTGGGATGCAACTGGGCGTGTCTAGTGGTTATCATTTTTCTTCTAACTAGCCGTAGTATGAAAGTTCGCATTTCGCTATATGTCATTTTAAACCTTTTAGCATTTACCCTTAAAGGCATTATTAGTTCTCCTCTCCTTACAAATATTGAATTATCTAAAAACCTTAATGTCTTATCTTGGTGGGTAGCTGAAGAAATCATATAAATCCAGCAACTAGCTTGTAATAGGTTCTTAAACACAGGATGTTGCCAAATGTTTCTATAACAGATAAAATATCCAGATTTTCTACTCATTTATATTTATAAGCAAATATCAATTTTTTTGCTCCCTTTAAATATTGTTTTTCAAACCAATTATCGCCTTTTCTTCTTACTGTTATTCCTTGTGTTTC
>TARA_R110002012_G_scaffold90836_3_pt1 | contig 10185 bp, 11 predicted proteins | sample TARA_R110002012 | Tara Oceans TARA_R110002012 (sample SAMEA4396515) | marine metagenome | biome: Westerlies Biome; feature: [DCM] deep chlorophyll maximum layer (ENVO:01000326); material: water (ENVO:00002006), including particulate matter (ENVO:01000060) such as... | depth 40 m
ACTTATTAAAGAAAGACAAGCACAGGGCATAGGCAGTTTACCTAGACCTTAAATTAACCAGTCTCGACCTTGCTCGCCTAGCACTTCTTGGGCTATGCTAATTTTTCCTTTTAAAGCAGTAAGTATTTTTTCATCTACCGTGCTTGGACTAATCAAATCAACATACAGTACATGATTGTCTTGACCGATACGGTGGGCCCTATCTTCAGATTGAATACGAGTTTCTAAATCATAACCATTATTCCAATAAATCACATTGGTTGCCGCAGTTAAAGTCAAACCATACCCGCCAGTTTTAGGATTACCTACAAAGAAACGCAGTGGATTTTCTTTATCTTGAAAGTTTTTAACGATCTCTTGGCGTTTATCTTGCGGCGTAGCTCCATAAAATGCTTCGGCACTGTCTTCACCATAACGCTCACGTAACTTGTTTACAATACGCTCTAGGTCATACACCCAGGTAGCCCAGATAATTACTTTTCCAGACATTTCATCAATAGTATTAAACAATTCATCTAAACGTTTGTTAGGTATTTCTTGTATGGTGCCATCGTCCATTTTTAAATGCCCGCAACAAATTTCTTGTAGACGCATTATTTGGGTTAGTACACTGGCCGTAGTAGATAGCTCGCCTTTTTCTAAACGGGTCAGAGCAAGTTTCTTCATCTGCACGTAAGCCGCTAACTGTTCTTTAGTTAACGGAACGCGCCTACTGGTGTAGATTTTGTCGGGTAAGTCCAAGCAGTCCTCTTTCAGAACTCGAGCACTGAACTTCCCAAGCTTACCATGTAATTCATCTAAACGTTGGTATCCGGTAATTTCTTGAAAGCTTCGTGCTCCCATCATCCGTCGTCGAACAATAGCGTACCGTGCTTGATACGCAAAAAAACTTTTAAAATTCAATAGCTTCGGGCTAAGAAAATTACATTGACTAAACAAATCCATAGGGTTTTTTGTAATAGGCGAACCGGTTAGAATACGTTTGTACTTGGCTAAACTTGCGGCTTTTAAAGCGTTTTTGGTGCGCATGGCTTTACGATTTTTAATGGCCGTGCTTTCGTCCATAATAAATAAATTATTTGGATTCATCTTTAAAAACTTGAACGCACTAGATGCACCTTTAATAGTAGACAAGGCTTCGACATTCATTGCTAGTATATGCAGGTCAGTGTGTTTTGGGTCAGCTAATTCGGTTAACGCTTCGCGGAACTTCTTTGTAATGTTCGGTTGCCATTGTACTATTTTGCAATTAATTCGGTCCGGCAAGTGCTGCGGGATTTCTTTTTCTACCCAGTTTGCATAGACGCCTTTTGGCGCAACAATCAACACAGTATTGATGTTTTTAGCTTCATACAAGGCGGCTAACGAGTCGATAGCAATCTTTGTTTTACCAGTACCCATCTCTAAAAAAAGAGCGTAGTGACGGGCTTTCCAGGAGCTTTCAAATATTTCTTTTTGATGTTGGTAGGGTTCTGTTTTATAGACGTACATTTTTTTTCATCCTCGCTGTTGACGTATATAATGATATGCGATATAAATGTATTTGTCTAGGGATGCAAAACATCTCTCAATTCACGAACCACGGAGCAAGAGATATGGAAGAAGACTTTTTGTCGCAGTTAGAATCAGATGCAACCGCTAATGATTCAAAAACACCAAGAGATAAAGAACTTAGTAAAGTAGCTAGTATTGCTAAGAAAATCCAAGAAAAAGAAAACTTACTTGCTGATTTAGAAAAAACTCAAAAATCAGTGAAAGCTGAACTTTTGAAACTTACTGACGAAGACTTACCCGCTATGTTACAAGAGTTAGGTATGTCTGGTTTTACGTTAGACGATGGTTCATCTATTTCGATTAAACCTACTTATGGTGCGCATATTAAAGTAAGTAATCGTGAGGAAGCTTATGAGTGGCTTCGTAACAACGACTTCGGTGATTTAATCAAAAATGTGGTGAGTTGTACTTTTGGACGGGGTGAGGATAATACAGCCATAGATTTTATGGCGGTAGCTGAAAAGAGCGGATTTACTCCACAACAAAAAACAGATGTTCATTCTCAGACACTTAAGGCGTGGGTCAGAGAGCGTGTAGAAAACGGTGAAAGTTTTCCTATGGAGCTCTTCGGCGCATATATCGGACAACGTGCAACTATAAAAAGGAAATAAGCATGTCAAGTAATGTAGCAAAAAAGAAAGAAACCAATGTGGCTGAATTTGACGCATCAATTTTTGAAGCAGATGCGGGTAAGGGTTTAGAAAACATAGGTCAAGACGATCTGGCTCTACCTTTTATCAAAATATTGAGTGGGTTAGACCCCGTATTAGATGATTTGGAAGAAGCTAGGAAGGGTGATATTTATAACACCGTGTCGAGTCAAATTTATAAGGGCAAGCAAGGTATACAAGTTGTTCCATGCTCTTATCAAAGACGCTTCATCGAATGGGCACCTCGGGGCAGTGGCACCGGCGCACCTTTGAATATTTTTACCCCAGAGAACGAGTTACCTAAAACAGAACGATCGGCGGATGACAATCGCGAATATGTTGTGGGTGGTGAGGGTAGTTATCTAGAGGAAACCCACCAACATTTTGTGGTAATCATAGAGGAAGATGGTTCATCGAGCACGGCTTTGATTGCTATGAAATCAACGCAGTTAAAGAAAAGTCGTAAATGGAACTCGATGATTGCGTCGCGTAGTCTAGTTGGAAAAAACGGGCCTTTTACACCGCCTCGTTATTCGCATGTCTATCTACTCAAAACTGTTAGTGAGGAAAACTCTAAAGGCAGTTGGCATGGTTGGGACATTTCTTTGGTCGGTCAAGTACAAGACATAGGTCTTTATGGCGCGGCTAAAGCATTTGCCGAATCAATTAGTACGGGTGATGTTGAAGTTAAGCATCAACAGGATGGAAGCGGCAGTAAAGATAACGCTCCTTTTTAAGTAACTAAGGAAGGACGGTGCAGTGCCGTCCTTCAAGGGAGCCTTATGTCTTATAATAAACAATTTTCGTCTATTTTTGATGGTTTACGCGCCGCTTATGGCACGTACAAAATAGATAGTAAACAATTAAATGGGAAAAAAAGATCAGGTAAAGCGGGTGTAGTACGCGAAGCACGCACCACGGAACTTTGGGAAGGGCATTTATCTGGCAAGGGACAGTCGGTAGGTATTATACCTATCAATGAAGAAAACAATTGCAAATGGGGTTGTGTGGATATCGATCAGTACAATTTCGATCACAAAGCCTTAATTAAAAAGATTCGTTCGTTAAAATTACCTTTAGTAGTCTGCCGTTCCAAATCAGGCGGCGCACACGTATTTATATTTACCTCAGAGTGGGTCAGTGCTAAAAGTATTCAAGAAGTGTTGAGACACGTTGCCTCCTTGTTGGGGTATGGCGAATCAGAAATATTTCCAAAACAAATTAAACTTAATTTAGAACGTGGTGATGTAGGTAATTTTTTGAATATGCCGTATTACGATCACGAAGACGGGCTACGTTATGCAATAAAAGATGACGGTTCGGCAGCAACCCTAGATGAGTTTTTTGAACTACATAAAGAGTATGTGTGTACGGCTGAACAAATGGCGGCTATTTTAATAGAGAAAACAGAAACTTTTCAAGCAGTAGATAACGGGCCCCCTTGTTTACAGGTACTGTGCCGAGATAAAATTTCAGAAGGCGGACGCAATAACGGCTTGTTTAACATTGGCGTGTATCTACGCAAAGCTTATCCGGATTCCTGGGAAACTGAAATACTGAACTACAACATGCAGTATTTAGACCCACCCCTACCTTTAAACGAAGTTAACGTAGTTGCTAAACAACTACAGAAAAAAGACTATGCGTATAAATGTAAGGACGCGCCCATAAATTCTTATTGTAATGCAGAGTTATGCAAAACCCGTAAGTTTGGTATAGATGCGGCTATCTCGGGAGTATTGATTGCAAACCTAAGAAAGTATAACTCTCAACCGCCCGTATGGTTTTTAGATGTTAATGGCGAACCGTTAGAGTTGGATACCGAAGGTTTAATGAATCAGATTACCTTTCAACGTTCTTGTGTAGAGCAGTTAAACTTTATGCCACGAAGCGTAACTAAACCTTTGTGGGAAGGTCGTATCAATACTTTACTGGATGATATGACCCAGAACGAAGGTAGTATTGTAGAAGTAAGTGAAGATGCTAGTGTTAACGGTCGTTTCTATGCGTATTTAGATGAGTTTTGTACTTCTTTACAACAAGCTCAGGATAGAGAAGAAATACTTCTGCGACGTCCTTACACCGATGAAAAAGAAGAAAAAACATTTTTTAGATTAGTGGATTTAGAAAACCATTTAGTCAAAGCAAATTTTAAAAACTACAAGACCCATCAAATAGCACAACGTTTACGAGATATTAACGGTGAGGCAACCCAGATAAACATAAAAGGTAAATCTGTAAGAGTGTGGATGATACCGGCATTTAATCGAATCAACCCGGACATACCACCACCTAACTTCGGTGATGAAAAAGAGGTTCCGTTTTAATGTTCCGTATTTTTGGTCCTCCAGGGACCGGAAAAACCACCACATTATTAAATTTAGTGGACAAAGAGTTGTCTTCTGGAACACCGCCTTCAGAAATTGCCTTTTTAGCCTTTACACGTAAAGCAGCAAGAGAAGCAAAAGAACGTGCGTGTCGTCGGTTTGGTTTAAATGCAAAAGAAGATTTACCTTATTTTCGTACGCTACACTCTCTGGCCTTTCGTTTGGTCGGTTTGACTACTGAGCAGTTAATGGGTGCAGAACACTATCGAGAAATAGAAAACCGCATTGGTTTTGATCTAGCCGGTGGCACTACGGTTGACGAAGAGCACACCTCAGCAATTAAAAGAGAGTCAGAGATATTGCGGTTGATTACGTTGGCTCGATTAAAAAGAACTACGTTACATTCTGAGTATAATCGAAGCAATGTAAAATACGGTTGGACAGAAGTTAATTATGTAGCCGGTGCCGTAGCTCAGTATAAAAAGTCTAATGGTTTATATGATTACACCGATATGCTTGAGTTGTTTGTAGCTAAAGGCCGTTCAATATGTCCCCCATTACGTTTATGTTTATTAGATGAAGCCCAAGATTTATCCCCGTTACAATGGGAAATTGCACATCTATTGGATGCTAAGTCCGATAAGATGTATTGTGCGGGCGACGACGATCAAGCTATTTATGATTTTGCCGGTGCGGATGTAGATCATTTTATTAATTTACCAGGGGGCGCTGAGATATTAGAAACCAGTTATCGCGTCCCGGCTTCAGTGCATCGTTTAGCTACCGGTCTGTCTTCGCGTATACGTAGACGGTTTCCAAAAAACTATCTGCCTAAAAAGGAAGAAGGCATGGTACAACGAATATACTCGCCGGAACATTTAGATTTTAGTCAAGGCGATTGGCTTGTGTTAAGTCAAGCAAACTATCAGATTAACCCAGTATCCGCTATTTTAAAGCAAAATGGTTATTATTTTGAGCGTTCCGGTTATCCGTCGGTGGCTCAAAAAGTTAGTTCAGCGTTGTTGTCCTGGAAAAAATTACAGAATGACGAAGTGATTGACGTTGCCTCGGCAAGAATACTGTATTCATTTATGCGCGGTAACGGGGTCCGGGTAGCCCGTGGCTTTAAAACTATTAAAGCCGATGAAAATGTTTTTTTAAGTTTAAATCAATTACAAGAACAATACGGTTTGTTAGCAACTGCCGATATGGATTGGCAGCTTGCCCTAGATCGATTACCCGATATGGATAGGGCCTACATTAACGCCTTGTTGCGAAGAGGCGAAGATTTAGAGCAGATGCCCCGTATTAAACTATCCACGATTCACGGCGCAAAAGGAGGAGAAGCGTCAAACGTAGTAGTGTTTAGCGATCTAACTGCCGCGGCTGATGAATCCCTACAAGTAAGTCCAGATACATTACACCGAGTTTTTTATGTAGCGGTGACCCGGACTAAACAAAACTTATTTATAGTCGAACCCGAAATTTATCAAAGGAGTTATAACTTATAATGAAAAAAGAAACCCGTTTGCAGTTTCCTATGTTTGGGGCAAATACAGATTGGACTCCGCCGGTAGAGTTACCGGATTTAAGCGACGCTAAAGAAATAGCCATAGACCTCGAAACACGCGACCCGAACCTTAAAACCAAAGGACCTGGGTGGCCTACCGGTGATGGCGAAGTAGTCGGAGTGGCGGTTGCTACTTCTGATTGGAAAGCGTACTTACCCTTTAGTCATTTAGGTGGGGGTAATTTAGATCGACGTATTATTTCTCGTTGGCTAACGAAAATTATGGCCGGTAAAGGCGATAAAATTATGCACAATGCACAGTATGATGCCGGTTGGTTACGTCAGATGGGTGTTAATATAAATGGACGCATTATAGATACCATGATTACCGCCTCGTTATTGGACGAAAACCGGTTTAGTTATTCTTTAAATGCGTTGTCGTTTGATTATTTAGGTAAAACCAAATCAGAAAAACTACTTACCGAAGCCGCCAGAGACTTTGGTGTTGATCCAAAAGCAGAAATGTGGAAGCTCCCGGCACCGTATGTTGGACCGTATGCAGAAATGGATGCGGTATTGACACTAGAACTATGGCAGTTGTTTAAAACACAGATAGCGGTCGAAGAATTAAGCTCGGTGTGGGAGTTGGAAACAGCGTTGTTACCTTGTTTAATTGATATGACTTGGCGTGGTGTCCGGGTAGACTTAGATCGAGCCGAACGCACCAAGCAAGCTATTTTAAAAAGAGAAAAAGAAACCCTTAAAAAAATTAAAGCGTTAGCCGGCTTTGAAGTAGAGATTTGGGCGGCGGCGTCTTTAAAAAAAGCGTTTGAGAAAGTAGGCATTAAATACCCACGTACCGATAAAGGCGCACCCAGTTTTACCAAAGCGTTCTTAACTGAGCATCCGCATGAGTTTCCACGGTTAGTTGTCCAAGCACGCGAGCTAAATAAAATACAAGGAACGTTTATTAATGCGATATTAAAACATGTCGGCCCAGATAAGCGGATTCATAGCCATATCAATCAATTGCGCTCAGACACCGGCGGGACAGTATCGGGACGCATATCAATGAACAACCCAAATTTGCAACAAATCCCGGCTCGCGACCCAGAGCTAGGCCCCATGATACGCAGTTTGTTTTTACCAGAAGAAGGTGAGCAATGGGCGGCAATAGACTTCTCGCAACAGGAACCACGCATCTTGGTGCATTATGCGGCGGTCTTATCCGATTGGAAAGGCGGCGGTTTAGATGGCGTTAGTGAGTTTGTTGAAGGGTACAAGCATGACCCCAAGATGGACTTTCACACAATGGTGGCGGAAATGGCTGATATTCCTCGTAAAAGTGCCAAGACAATTAACTTGGCTATGATGTATGGCATGGGTGTTACCAAGCTCTCGCATCAACTAGATATTAGTTTAGAGGAAGCAAAAGACTTAACCAAGCAATACCACAAGCGAGTGCCGTTTGTTAAACAATTAATGCAAGGCGTATCCAGAAGATTAGAAGATGCGCGATCTAATGGTAGTGTGCGTTCTTTGAAGGGTAGAAAGTGCCGTTTTGATTTATGGGAACCTAAAGGTTTTGAAATGAAAAAAGCATTACCAAAAGAAGAAGCGTTGGTTACTTATGGTCAAACGACACAACTAAAACGAGCGTTTACTTACAAAGCTCTTAATCGTTTGATTCAAGCCAGTGCCGCTGACATGACTAAACAAGCTATGGTTAACCTTTATAATCAAGGGATTACACCACTTTTGCAGATTCACGATGAACTTGATTGCTCGGTTAAAGATATTGCCGCGGCGCAAGAAATTGCACGCAGTATGGAAACAGCGTTAGAGCTAAGGGTGCCAAGTAAATGCGACATTGATCTGGGGCCAAGTTGGGGGGAAGCGAAAGAAGTAAAATATGTTTGAGTATTGCGGATTTGTCACATATAATCTTAGATATGGAAGAAGAGATGTTGAAAGCAGACGGTTTCGATAATGCAATTTTAGGAGTTGCTAGACGCTGCGGACAACCAGATATTCTTTCTTACGATGTTGCTAAAATTCTTGACATTCTAGTAACGCGCGATGGTATGACGGACGAAGAAGCAATTGAGTATTTTGAATACAACATTCAAGGAGCTTGGGTAGGCGAATTTACACCCTGTTTTGTCTATACGCATGAGCTAGAAGATTTAAAAGATGAATTAAACTGGAACCAAGAATCTAATTAGGAATATTTATGGACACAGAAAAATGGAAAAGTATTTTAGTGCCACGCGATACTTACGAAGAGATAAAAGAAGTAGCAAAAGCAGAAGGCAGAACTATTTCTGGACAACTGCGATTAACCTGGCAACAATGGAAAAATGAGCACCAAAAACAGTAACTGGATAGCTGAAGAGTTTTTACGACTCGCAGAAAGAATATCGTCAAAACTTGAAAGAGGCCAAAAAATAAATCGAGATGAGGTGGAAAAATTACAGTTATTAGCTAAAATAGAACTTACTAAAAAAAAGAAACACTAAGGTTCTCCCGTCCTTTTCTTTTACCGATTGAATTTTCTCCTCCATTTGGTTCAATCGGTTTTTTTTGCCTTCAATAAATGCTTGTTTTTAAAAGATAAATTTTGCGCAAACTTTTTAAATGCTTGTAAAAATCAATAACTTACGTGCTTTTTTTAACAAAATCTTTTAAATAAAAAAATTACCTAATCGCTGAAACCCTTATGTTTACTGGCCTCTGAAAGATATGGGATATTATGTTATACTGTATATACGTGGTTTTTATGAACTGCGGTTGTTCTTTAACAATTCGGAAATCCTTTTAACTAATGTGCGAAAGCACGGGAGACATTAGCTATGGCTAAATTAAAAGCGGGAGTGGATTTCACTTCTAATGGGTATACGTTTTTGGCGATTACTATGGGGTCTTACGGAACTTGGGCGATTGGCCTGAATCTGCAAGAAGTTATTGATAGGGCTAACAGGACTGCAAGCTCTGATCGCACCAACATTATTGAGGTGTGGTATGGCAAAAGCGACGACATGAACGTTGGCCCAATGGGAGGTCTTCTTTGGAAGAATAACAATCCGCCAATTCCGGTCGGTCTTTTTGCGGCCAAGAAAAATACGATCTCATTTCTTAAACCAGGTCAGGTTTATAAAATGTTCAAGGGCGCACCTAAAGACAGCTACCATGATTGGTTGCATCACGAAAACTGGCTCCAGGATCAAGTTCAACAGTTCGAGAAACACGGAACTAAGACTGACGAAGGTGGCGATCATTGGCTAGGCAAAAGCTTTAAAGAGGAGTAAAACGAAAGGGCCTTCGGGCCCTTTTTTTTGGTTTGCAATCTATACTAAATTATTATATTCTCGTATATATGAAAGACAGCGACTTTGAACAATGGGCCACCGGGATGTATATGCTTAACTGCGAAGAGCGGGCTATGTATAAACAAGAACCGTACACGGATCGCGAAGCCTACATTACAAAGAATCTATCCTTCTTAAAAGAAAAGTATTTAAAAGCCCACGCAGAACGGGCCTCTGGTTCTGCTACAAACGATAAGGAAACAAGCAATGGAAAGACACAACATAGGTAACGATAAAGTAATAATTACATATAAAAAAGATCGAACGGTAATTGATTTTGATAACGATGAGTTAGCTGAATTTAGACGTAAATGCAGTAAAGCAATAAATGCTTTAGATGGTGCGATGGAATTTAATGGTGATATGTATATGTCAGAGTTTTTTGCACTAAAAAGTTTCGTTGATGACATCAAATGGAATTTTAATTTTAGAAGACCTAAAGATAATCATTATCACGGCCCTTTGATCGCGGGCAACGATCCAAAAGCACACTATCACGATAGTGCTGATCGTCCCAAAAAAGTAAATGTAGGACGGCCAAAGAAATGAATATATTTTATTTTTATGATAGCCCGGTTGCAGCCGCCGAAGCGCAACCAGATAAAATGCTAGTTAAGATGCCGTTGGAAACGGCCCAGATGTTATGCACAGCACACCGGGAATTAGACGGGGACAGGTGGGCGGATGAGGTTGGTTTATACAAACGAGCGTATTGGAACCACCCTTGTTCGATATGGGCTAGAGAATCAAGTGCTAATTACTGTTGGTTGTATCAA
>TARA_R110002012_G_scaffold137200_5_pt1 | contig 10182 bp, 12 predicted proteins | sample TARA_R110002012 | Tara Oceans TARA_R110002012 (sample SAMEA4396515) | marine metagenome | biome: Westerlies Biome; feature: [DCM] deep chlorophyll maximum layer (ENVO:01000326); material: water (ENVO:00002006), including particulate matter (ENVO:01000060) such as... | depth 40 m
CCGAGGCCGGGCGGGCCCTGAAATCCCTGCGTCGCCTGCGCCGGGCCCTCGACAGCGGCAAGCTGACGGGTCTGCCGCGCGGCCTGGCCTTCCGCCTGATCGAAGCGGGTGGCCTGATCGACCGGGCCGAGGTCGAGCGCGATCTCCATGCGCTCAGCCCGGCCGAGCGCCGCACCCTGCGCACCTTCGCCGTGCGCATGGGCAACCACTCCGTCTGGCTGCCCGATATATTGAAGCCACGCGCCCGCGCCCTGGCCCTCGCCTTCGTCGCTTATCAACCGTTCCGTCCACAGGCCGAGGGCCTGACCCTGCTGCCCGACCCGCCGCCGACAGCCCGGACCCTGTCGGCCTTCGGCCTTCGCGCCGTCGGCCGCTGGGCCGTGCCGGTCGAGGCGCTGGAACGGGCTGCCGACCGGCACGGCAAGGACGGCACCCTGCCCACCCCGCTACTGGCCGAACTGGGCTGGACCGCCGATGAGGCCAGGGCCCTTTTGACGGCCCTGCGGCCGGTGCGGGCGCGGATGCCCGACAAGCCCGGACGGCCGGCGGTACCGCCGAAGGACTCGCCCTTCGCCGCCCTCGCCGCCCTGACTCCGGTGCTGGCGCGCGCCCCGCGACGCAAGGCCGCAGTCCGGCGGCGCGGTGCGCCCAAGGCATGAGCGATGCCGGCTGTCGCATCGATGTCTGGTTGTGGCGAGCCCGGTTCCTGCGCACCCGGTCCCTGGCCACCGCCTTCGTCGAACGCGGGGCCGTGCGCCTGACCCGCGACGGGCGGCAGATCCGCCTCGACCGGGCCGCCCGACCGGTCCGGGTCGACGACATCCTGGTTTTCGCCATGGGTGGCCGTCTGATCGAACTGAGGATCGAGGCCCTGGGGACGCGGCGCGGCGGCGCGGCCGAGGCCCGCGCCCTCTACATCCTGGCGGCCCCGTCCGCGCCCGGCGGTTGACAGGGAAGCGGTCGAAGGCCATTTCCGCAGCCCGCCCTTCCGCCACCTTCGCCCGGTCTCCCAATCCTGCCATGACCTACATTGTCACTGACGCCTGCGTGAAATGTAAGTTCATGGACTGCATCGAGGTCTGCCCGGTCGACTGTTTCTATGAGGGCGAGAACTTCCTTGTCATCGCGCCGGACGAATGTATCGACTGCGGCGTGTGTGAGCCGGAATGTCCGGTCGACGCCATCGTGCCCGACACCGAGGACGAGCCCGACGGCAAGTGGCTCCAGGTCAATGCGGAATATGCCAAGGTCTGGCCCAATATAACCGTCAAGGGCACCCCCCCGGCCGATGCCGCACAATTCGAGCGCGAAACCGACAAGTTCGAGAAATATTTTTCCACAAAGCCGGGCAAGGGTTCCTGACCACCTGACCGTGAGGGGTCATCTATTCCCCTGCTCCGGGAACGGAGCTGTGGATGTTTTGAAATTCCGGCATTTTGTGATAAGTTCCTCTGCATTGGGTCGGGCGGTCAGCGATTTATTCGCCCCGCCCGCGTTTGCGACAGAATCCCGCCCAAGAAGGCGGGGTCGGCCAGAGGTTCGGTGATCCGCTTCCGCATTGACGTTTAGGCTTGTTCCCTCCGGCGGCCGTTGCCGTACGGAGTGGATTTGTCGTCCCTGCGCCAGCGTATCTTCCTCCCCTGTTGCCGGGAAAGGAATGACATGACGAGCAAGACCGGTCTGGAATTCAAGGTTGGCGACGCGGTCGTCTATCCGGCCCACGGTGTCGGCAAGGTCGCCGCCGTCGAGGTCCAGGAAGTGGCGGGCATGGAACTGGAAGTCTATGTCGTGACCTTCGACCACGAGAAGATGACCCTGCGCGTCCCGACCAAGAAGGCCAAAACAGCCGGCCTGCGCACCCTGGCCGCCGACGATGTGGTGACCAAGGCCCTGACCACGCTCAAGGGCCGCGCCCGCATCAAGCGCACCATGTGGAGCCGCCGCGCCCAGGAATATGAAGCCAAGATCAACTCGGGCGACCTGATCTCGATCGCCGAGGTGGTCCGCGACCTGCACCGCGCCGACAGCCAGCCGGAACAGTCCTATTCCGAGCGTCAGCTCTATGAATCGGCCCTGGACCGCATGGCCCGTGAAGTCGCCGCTGCCAACCGCATCGACAAGGAAGCGGCCGTCGAACTGCTGGGCAAGTCGCTCAGTGCCAAGAAGGCCGTGCTGTCGCCGGCCGCCATCGCCGCTGCTGCCGCCGAGGCCGAGGCCGAGGCCGAAGCCGCCTGATCCACACGGCTCTCCGAACAAACAAAAGGCCCGGTCTTGCGACCGGGCCTTTTTCTTGGCCTGTGCCCGCGCCGACCGGGTTCAGAAATATTCGGCGTTGGCCGGGCACTGGGCACTGATACGCCGGGCTGTAATGCTGGCCGGGATATAGGGCGTGCCGCGCGCCAGCTGGGCCCCGCCGCGGAAGCGGAAATTCTCGGCGTCAAAAGGACCGTTCAGCCGGACATTGACGCGGCGTCCCTTGGGGTCCTGGCAGGTGCCCTCGAACCGGGCGTTGCCGTTGCCGACCTCTCGCACCGGATAGGTGCACTGCCAGCGGCGCGTCGACAGACCGCCGAAGAAGCGGTTGATCTCGCTGGGCCGCACGCATTTGGTCTCGGTGTCACGCATGCCCAAAGCGCTGGTGGTATATTCCCAGTAGCCGGGCAGGACCGTCTGGGCGGCGGGGGTCTGGGCCTGAGGGGCCGGTGCCGATCCGCCCAGCATCAGGGCCCCGGCAAGAATCGGCACGGCAGTGGCCAGGCTGCGGCTCAACAGAGTAGATGGTGTCATGGTCGCCCCTCGGTTTGAAAACAATGTCATCTATACAGTCTCTATATGGTGGCATTTGAACGGCGGCTGAACAGGTTCGTTCGACTCCGGACAGGACCGTTCGGTCTTGACGCGCGGACCGCCAGTCCTCTATACGGCCCCCTCTCGCGCGGGACATTTGCCCGCGCGTTCCTGTTTCATGCGTCCGGCTCTCCCTTTCCGGATGTGACCTTTAAGGATCTGACGATGTCTCGTCGTTGCGAACTCACCGGTATCGGCCCGATGGTCGGCCACAGCGTGAGCCACTCGAATGTGAAGACCAAGCGCCGCTTTCTGCCGTCGCTGAAGACGGTCAAGCTGGCTTCCGAGTCGCTGGGCCAGTCGTTCAGCCTGCGCATCTCGAACGCCGCGCTGCGCACCCTCGACTACAAGGGCGGTCTCGACCCCTTCATCGTCAAGGCCCGCGACGAGAAGCTGTCAACGGCGGCCCAGCGCATCAAGCGCCAGGTCAAGGCCAAGCTGGCGGAACAAACCGCCGCCTGACTGGCGTCTGAATCCCGAACTTGAAAAAGGCCGGTGGCAACACCGGCCTTTTTCTTTGCCCGCCACCACGCTTGCGCCCTACCCTCACTTCGGTCGTCTCCGGAGTTCGCTGTGCTCGCCATCCTGTTCCGCGTCGCCACTGCGGCCACCCTCTCCCTCATCCTGACCGCCTGTGTCTCGATCGCGCCGCCCGCGCCGCGCGTCTCGACGGCCTTCACCCTCGAAACCGACCAGCCGCGCACTGCCGAACAGCTGGCCGTGCGCTTCGACCGCGCCGAACTGTCTTTCCGGATCAGCCCCGAGGCCCGCGCTCTCAGCGCCGTGGCCGGCCTCGACTTCACCGCCACCGCCCCGCTACAGCGACTGGCGGTCGAGCTGGACACGGTGTTCGACATCTCCGAAATCGCCGTCGACGGAGCACCGATCTCCCCCGAACACTGGTCCAATCCCGAGGGGCGGCTGACCGTCGACCTGCCCCGCCCCCTCGCCGCCGGACAATCGGTCAGCCTGCGCATCGCCTATGCCGGCTATCCCCGGGTCGCCCCGCGCGCGCCCTGGAACGGCGGCTTCGTCTGGTCGACGACTCCCGACGGCCGGCCGTGGATCGCCTCGGCGGTACAGGGCGAGGGCTGCGACTTGTTCTGGCCCTGTATCGACCACCCGCTGGCCGAGCCGGGCCGTGTCGATCTGCACATCACCGTCCCGACCGGCCTGTCGGCCCCGGCCAACGGTCGCTTCACCGGTGCCGTCGACCAGGGCGACGGCTGGACCACCTGGAGCTGGAGCGCGGCCCGACCCAACACCTATGCCGTGGCCCTGAACATCGCCCCCTATGTCGAGCTCAGCGCCGACTATGCCAGCCGCTACGGCAATACCGTGCCGATGACCTACTGGTACCTGCCCACCGACGACCCCAACCGGGCCCGGGCCCTGTTCGACGAATTCCCGCGCATGCTCGACTTCTACGAGGCCACGGTCGGCCCCTTCCCCTTCGGCGACGAGAAGATGGGCGTGGTCGAGACCCCGCACCTGGGCATGGAGCACCAGACCATCAACGCCTATGGCAACGGCTACAAGCTGGACGGGCGCGGCTTCGACTGGCTGCTGCATCACGAGCTGTCGCACGAATGGTTCGGCAACCAGCTGACCAACACCAATGCCGATGACATGTGGCTGCACGAGGGACTGGGCTCCTATATGCAGCCCCTCTATGATCGCTGGCTGCACGGCGACCGGGCCATGCAGGCCTCCCTGCTGAAACAGCGTCAGGCCCTGCTCAACGTCCATCCGGTGGTTTCCGGCGAGCTGCGGACGGAGGACCAAGTCTATGACGGCGACAAGGGGCCGGGCCTCGATATCTATAACAAGGGCTCGCTGATCGCCCATTCACTGCGGTTGCTGATCGGCGACGAAGCCTTTTTCACGTCGGTGCGCCGACTGGTCTATGGCCGCCCCGATCCGCGCCCCGGCAATTTCAGCCCGCGCTTTGCCTCGACCAGCGACTTCCTCGCCCTCGTCAATGAAGAGAGCGGCCAAGATCTGACCTGGTTCTTCCGTGCCTATCTGTACCAGGCGGCCCTGCCCGACCTGCGCCAGACCCGCGCTGGCGACCGGCTGGAGCTGGAGTGGGTCACTGGCGACGGAGGCCCGTTCCCCATGCCGGTCGAGGTCGAGGTCGACGGCACGGTGACCACCCTGCCCATGACCGCCAACCACGGCACCCTGACCGTCCCGGCGGGGGCCCATGTCCTGATCGATCCTCACGACCAGGTCCTGCGCCGCCTCGACTATATCGAGGCCTGGAAGGCGCGGCAGACCAGCGACGCCGGGCACTGATCGCGCCGCCGGGCCAAGGGGTATGCCCGCGCGGCGCGTAGTCAGATAGAAGGCCGGAAACGGCCACAGCTCAGGAGATACCCATGCGTTCCTTCCATCTTGCGCCTTTCGTCGCCGTCGCGGCCGTTGCGGCCCTCGCCGCCGGCCCTGCTGCGGCTCATGCCCGACTGGTCAGCGCCACCCCCGCTCCCGATTCAACGGTGACCGCTCCCCACACACTCAGCCTGACCTTCAGCGAGCGCATGGTTCCGGCCTTTTCCGGCTTCGATCTCGTCAATGCCGCCGGAACCGGGATCGACACCCATCCGTCCATGGCCGAAGACGGCGTCACCCTGACCGCGACCCTCGCGCACCCGCTGGCCACCGGCGTCTATCGCGTCAACTGGCACATCGCCTCGACGGACGGCCATCGGATGACCGGCACCTACAGCTTCACAGTCCAATAAGTCATGCTCGAGATCGCGGTCATCGGGCTCCGCTGGCTGGAATACAGCGGGGCCGTTGTCCTGTTCGGCGTGCCCTTTTTTCTGCTGCACAGCTTCCGTGACTGGGACGCTCCGAATCTCACCTGGGCGCGCCCGACCCTGATCGTGGCGTCGATCGTTGTCGCGGTCGGGTCACTGGTCGCCCTGGTGGCCCAGACTGCCGTCATGGCCGGGTCACTGACCGAGGCTCTGAAGCCGGCCTCCCTGTCCTTCATGGTCACGGGCACGACCCTCGGCCTGGCCATGGTCATCCGGGTTGCGGTCGCCCTCACTGCCCTGTTCGCCCTCGCGGTTTTTGGACAGGGGCGGAGTTTGTGGCGGGTGACGGCCGTGACTGGACTGGTAATCGTCGCCAGCTTCGCCTGGACCGGTCATGGGGCGGCCACAGCGGGCCCCGGCGGTCTCATTCATCTGGGGGCCGACGTCATACATGCCGTCGCCGCAGCCTTGTGGCTGGGAGCCTTGGCCGCCCTGCTCGCCCTGCTACTACGCCGGGTGGGGCCGGAGGACCCCGCGATCCATCGCGCCCTGCACGGCTTTGCCGGACTGGGGACCGTAGCGGTAGTGCTTCTGACCGCGAGCGGCCTGGTCAACAGCTGGTTCCTGGTCGGTCCGACCCGGATCGTCGAGCTCGGCACCAGCCTCTATGGCCAGTTGCTGATCGCCAAGCTCGCCCTGTTCGTCCTGATGCTGGCCCTGGCCAGCGCCAACCGCTTCCATCTGACCCCCGCCCTGGGCACGGTCATCGCCGGTGGCGACGATTCCCGGTCGGAGCTCCAGCGGCTAAAGAACAGCGTTCTGGTCGAGACGACGGTCGGACTCATCCTGCTCGGTCTGGTCGCCGTAATGGGCACGCTGGCACCACCGGCGGCGATGTAGGGTGAATGCGCCCTAGGCAGGCGCGCGCGACGACCAGTGAATGTGGTGGATGCGCCAGCCGTCGGCCTGCCGCCGCAACACCATGGTCTCGGTGGTGAGTCGGTCTACAGCCCGGCCGTTGAACTCACCCGTGGTGCGTCCCTCGCTGGCGATCCAGGCCACATCACCCTCGGCCCAACCCGACCGCCGGACCAGGGTTTCTTCGGTGCCCGCGGCGTAGGCGGTATCACCGGCCAGATGATGCGCCGCATATTCGTCGCGCGAGCGCTCTGCTCCGCCTTGTTCGAAGATCATCACATCGGGAGCCATCAAGGCCAGGGCCGCAACCGTATCACCGGCCTTAAGGGCGGCATGGAAGGCCTCGACGACGGCCGCGGCGGGCACCGCTTCCGGCGCGACGGCGGTTTCAGCCATGACGTGATGGACCGGATCGTGGGCGGCGGCCGGTGTGGTCGCCATCATCAGGATCGACGCGGCCAGGGCCAGGGAGAGACGGGACATGAAAAACTCCGGACGTGTTGGTGAATCGGTATCGTGCGTTCTCTGGTATCTACGTGGACCGACCCCGGTGCCCTCATGAGGGCACCAGACCGTCGGCGCGTATGACAGGAGGGGTGTGACACAGGTGTGCTATGACTGAAGACCTGAAAATATTGATCGCGGCGACGCCGGTCGTCGACCATGCGCGCCTCGACGCGATGGAGGCGGCCGTCTGGTCACGAGTCGCCGAAATTCGTGACCGGCGAATGACGGATCAGGTTCGGGCCGCGACGGTCGCGGTGGCGATCATGGTCGGCGTGGCCAACGGGGGCTTTCTGATCATGGCACAACGTCCGCAGCCCTCCGAAATGCGAATTTTCACCATCGCGTCGGACCTGTCGCCGCTGACCAGTCTGGATGACCTCGGATGAAGGCGGGCTGGAAGTCGATCGTCGCCACCGCCCTGCTGGCCGCCCTCGCCAGTGTCGCGGCGACCTGGGTGAGCGCGACCTGGATCATGCGCGAGCGGGAGCCCCCCAGCCTGCACAGCATCATCCATACCGAACTGGATCTGAATGACGATCAGATGCGTCGGCTGGATGCTATCGAGGATCGCTTCGCCGGACACCGGCAGGCCCTTCAGGCCGAGGTTCGCGCCGCCAATCAGGAACTGGCCGCGGCCATCGCCGTCAGCGACGGTGACACGCCGCAGGTCCAGGCAGCGGTCGATCATTTCCATTCCGCCATGGGCGATCTGCAGAAAGCGACCATCAGCCACGTCTTCGAGATGCGATCAGTGATGACGCCAGCCCAGGCCGAGGTCTTCGATCGCCGCGTCGTCGAGGCCCTGCGCCAGGCCGCGGGTTAAGCCGCGCGCGTGGAGTCGGACTCAGGCATGGAAGTCCGGGCATCACGTGGGGACCGGGCTGCGTTCACCGCGCTGATGACGAGGACCAAGGCGGATCTGTACCGCTTCGTGCGCCGCTATGTCGGCGACGAGTCCGAGGCCCACGACGTGCTTCAGGAAGCCTATGCCGCGGCCTGGCTGGCGATACGCCGGTATGACCCCGCCCGGCCGTTCGATGTCTGGCTGCGGTCCATTGCCGTCAACAAATGCCGGGACTGGGGTCGCAAACGCACCGTCAGACGCGTGGTGCGCGGCGTGATGGGACTCGACACGCCCGAAGCGGCCGCGGTCGGCGAGGATGTGCCGGCCCCCGAGGCCCGCATCGATGATCGTCGCAGGGTCGCCGCCGTCCAGCGCGCCCTGGTCGATCTTCCCGATACGCTCAAGGTCCCCCTGCTGCTGGCCACCCTGGAAGGGCGCTCCCATGCCGAGGTGGCCGCCATCCTCGGGATCACGCCCAAGGCCGTGGAAACCCGCATCGCCCGCGCCCGGGATAAACTTGCGGCCGCCTTACGCGTTCAGGGTGATGACGGCCATTAGATTCCGGCCCGAATGAAACGATGCTGTACCCCTCGACCGGTCGGATGACGACACCCTGATCCAAGGGGACCGTCACCGACACGCGTATCTGTACAAGACACACACGCACCCGCATGACCACGCCCCGAAGGACACAACCAACCGATGTTGAAACCGCACCTGGACCGTCGATCCCTGTTGCGCGGCACCGTCGCCGGTGGCGGGCTGCTGGGCCTGCAGGGACTTCTGCCCGCCTGGGCCATGACCGGTTCGCCCGGCCTGAGGTCCGACCTGCCGACCCTGACCGGGCCGGACATCGGCCTGACCGTGGGTCATTCACCGTTCACGGTGGGCGGCCGTACGGCCCAGGCCCTGACCATCAACGGGACCCTGCCCGCACCTCTGCTACGCTTGCGCGAAGGCCAGAATGTGCGGCTTGCGGTGACCAATACCCTGGACGAGGACACCTCGATTCACTGGCACGGCCTGCTGCTGCCGTTCCAGATGGATGGCGTGCCCGGCATCAGCTTCCCGGGCATCAAGCCGCGTGAGACCTTCGTCTACGAGTTCCCGATCAAGCAGTCCGGCACCTTCTGGTACCACAGCCATTCCGGCCTGCAGGAGGCGCTCGGCCACTATGGCCCGATCGTCATCGATCCCGCCGGCACCGACCCGGTTGGCTACGATCGCGAGCATGTGCTGGTCCTGTCGGACTGGAGCTTCATGCATCCGCACGAGATCCTGGAAAAGCTGAAGAAGAGCCCCGGCTATTTCAACCGCCAGCGCACCACCCTGGTCGGGCTGCTGGACGGCAGCGACCGGATGAGCGTGGAAGAGCGCCGGATGTGGGGCGGAATGCGAATGGACCCGCGCGACGTCCTCGACGTCAACGGCACAACCTATACCTATCTGATCAACGGCCACGGTCCGCAGGAGAACTGGACCGGCCTGTTCCGCCCGGGCGAGCGTGTGCGGCTGCGCGTCATCAACGCCTCGGCCATGTCGATCTTCAACGTCCGCATCCCCGGCCTGGCCATGACCGTAGTGCAGGCCGACGGCGAGAATGTGCGCCCGGTCGAGACCGACGAGTTCCAGATCTCGGTGGCCGAGACCTATGACGTCATCGTCCGCCCGACCGAGGACCGCGCCTACACGATAGTCTCCGAAGCCATCGACCGCTCCGGCATGGGCCGCGCCACCCTGGCCCCGCGGATGGGGATGACCGCCGAAATCCCGCCGCTGCGCGAGGTCCCCAACCTGTCGATGGCCGACATGGGCATGGGCGGGATGGATCACGGATCGGCGACGTCGGGATCGATGGCCGGCATGGACCACGGCGGCATGAGCGGCATGGAGGCCGGTGGCGACGCCATGGCCGGCATGTCGATGAGCGGCATGAACATGCGCGATCCCGACAACGCCCCGCCGGACATGGCTGTCGGGGTCGGCGTCGACATGGTCAATATGTCACCGGTCAACCGGCTCGGTGAGCGACCGACGGGCCTGGCTGACGTTGACCACCGGGTGTTGGTCTACACCGACCTGGTGTCCCTGCAGCCGAACAAGGACCGGCGCGCGCCCTCCCGAACCATGGAAATCCACCTGACCGGCAATATGGAACGGTTCATGTGGGGCTTCGACGGACGCAAATTCTCGGAGCTGGTCGAGCCGATCCGCTTCGAACGGAACGAGCGCGTACGGGTGACGCTGGTCAATGACACGATGATGGCCCACCCGATCCACCTGCACGGCCATTTCTTCGAACTG
>TARA_R110002012_G_scaffold27241_5_pt1 | contig 10180 bp, 11 predicted proteins | sample TARA_R110002012 | Tara Oceans TARA_R110002012 (sample SAMEA4396515) | marine metagenome | biome: Westerlies Biome; feature: [DCM] deep chlorophyll maximum layer (ENVO:01000326); material: water (ENVO:00002006), including particulate matter (ENVO:01000060) such as... | depth 40 m
CTACAGCGAACGCATTTATCTTTGTGCATAGTATTGTTCCCATTTATTATAAAAAAAGAGTACAACATTAGTCATACTCTTCATCACAACTGGGACATTTCATTGCATTTGATTCTTCTTTGTAGCCACAAGCACATGTATTCATATTAACCTCTATTATCTACAAAAAAAGAGAACACTATCCATAGATTACTCCATAGATAGTGTTCAGTAAGATCACTTGATTATTTCTTTATAGCCGTCTTTTAGTCCAAGGGTACATATACCTATGGATTTACCTACAGCTTTGAATATACGATAAGATAATTTCATTACTTTTTTAGCCATTGTTTTGTACCTATTTGTTGATATATATCACAAAAAAAGAGCAAGCGATTAAGCTTACTCTTTTACATATGTAGTACTCATAAAGTGCATAACAACTACTATTAGTTTGTCAGAAGGCCTTTACCTGTCGTCTACATATGGTATGTACATTACATAAATAAAGAGTGAGGGATTCTTTGTTAGACAAGACATTGTTATCCCTCTGACTTGTGTAGGTCCCGTTAGGAACACACCTATGACAGAGTTGTATTATGTATGACTTGGCTTATACTCTGTAGTTCTAACATCATCATACATAAATAAAGAGTACAACGAACAGTTGTATGGATTATGTTTATTACGGGTGTGTGTGGTGTGTGTGTGACTGTGTGGGTATCATAGACCATCTATCATCCAATCATACGGGCTGTCGTGTGTATCAGTTACGATAGCTCACACGACAGGGGGTATGATGTGAGGATAGAGGACTATGGGTGGGGCAACCTGTATGTTGCGTGCCGAGAGAGGGTTGAATGTAACTAACGAAACCAACTCAACCCTTTCGAGGCACGGTAACCCTAATTAACGGGGGGTACCTATAACCTTTTCTCTTCCACTCCCAGTCTAAAATATAATTATGAATCAACACTCTCCCTATATTATATTACTCTATGCCTAAAAAAGATAAATACCTAGTATTCAATATATTTACAAAGAAATTTGAAGACGATATACCAGAAGATGTCGACCATGGTGAGTACATTGATCTATTGAATGCAGAGAAAGAGATAGCAAGGAAGATGATTAAGTTAAGATTAGAAAAAATATGCCCTGAAGATTATGATGAGAGTACGGATTAAAGTAAGAGTATACGTATATAGGAGTATTCGTGGAAAGTAGAGCGTATATACATAGTACAAACGTAATGTTTGAAAACATTAAGTTTGTAAGTGTAGTAGGAGTAGTATTAAAGTAGATAAGAAGATAAGTTTATTAATTGCGTTATGGGTAGTTGACAAGCTCATAATGATAATAATGTTTTTATTTTTAAGTTAAGGGGAATCAAATGGATGTTATCAAAAGAAGAATAGGTGGAAAGACTAGGGAGTTTACTATATACTCTAAAGAAGAAGCAGATGAAAAAGGATTTGCCTATATTGTGTGGAGGCATGCAGATGAAGGAGACTATGCTTTATCAGATGATGGGTATATAGGTGAATGTCTTTCTAGAAAGGTGTACACTGACAGGAAAGGTAGAACTAAAACCTTTATAAAGTGTGCTCATGGAGTGCAATGGGTTACAAATACTGGACAATTCTTATATGAACCTAATAAGGTGCAAGGGAATTACTCTCATGTTAAAGCTAAAAGCTGGGAAGAAAGAGAAGCTAAAACTCAAAGAGCAAAGAATGCAGTAACAGCGTATGTTTCTAGCGTAATCCAAGGTGATAAGCCAGATTGGGAAAAGATAGGTAAAGTATATCGCCCAGATCAGAAGTTTCCTGAAGCGACAGTACGGAGGTTGTTTAAAAAACAAAGGATACAAGACATGATAGAAAAAAAATTAACAGAAATACTAGTAGATAAGGGTATTACTCAAGAACAAGTACTTGAATTGCAATTAGAAGCTTTAGAACTTGCAAGAACTAAAGGTGATATATCTAATTTTTTAAAAGTTACTGATAGTTTTATGGATCTATTGCAAATGAAACCAGGAAAGGTTATTACTACAGATACAATGGAAATAGATATGAGTAGTAAGATTATAGATGCTATAGAATCAGAAGATAAAAAAGTAAAACTGGAAAGAAAGGTTGAAGAAACAGAAGATACTCAATAGTTTAAAAAAGAATATGATATTATTCGGGAAAGTGGCTATGCCTAATATGTTTTCGGCAGCATCACCTGATTTTCATTATACAATAGCAACTTCATTGATGAATAAGGAAGAAAAGCAGATAAACATAATTGCTCCACGTGGTCATGCTAAATCATCTATAGTTGGAGGTGTGTTTCCTTTATATCATATCATGTTTGATGAAGGACCAAAGTTAATTGTGCTTGTATCTAGAACACAAGACCATGCAGTTAAGTTACTTGGAACTATAAAGGATGTTTTAGACTATTCAGCTACATTCAGGCAATTATTTGGATATTGGGGAATGAATTCTGCAAAAGCATGGGCTAAAACAGAAGTTACATTAAAAGATGGTACTATGATTATATGCAAAGGTACAGGACAGCAGTTACGTGGGATTAAACATGGGAATCAAAGACCTACTCTAATTATAGTAGATGATCCAGAAGATGAAAACAATACCAAGACTGCTGAAGCTATGGAAGGTAATTTAAGATGGTTACTACAATCGGCTATTCCATCACTAGATCCAATGAAAGGAAGAATTGCTATAATAGGAACTCCTATACATCAAAGATGCCTAGTTGAAACATTAAAAGAAATGGATGGATGGAATAATTTTTTATTTAAACCAAATCTAGATACTAACACTGCATTATGGGAAGAATGGCAGCCAGTTGAAAAATTAAAACAAAAAAAGAAAGAATTAGAATCTATTGGACGTGTAAGTGTATTTTACAGAGAATACCTATGTGAGATAGTTGGAGATGAAGATCAACTATTTAAAGAAGAATATATTAATTACTATAAAGGTAAGATATTACATGAGGCTGGTAAAGCCTTTTTAAAACTTGAAGACATTGAAGGTAAAGAAATAAATGAAACTAGGGCAGTAAATTTATTTATGGGGGTAGATCCTGCTTCATCTACAGCGCAAACAGCTGATTATAGCACAGTTGTTACTTTAGCCATTGATAAAGATGGAAATCGCTTTGTTCTCCCTTACTACAGAAACAGGGCTACTCCCATGAATTTAGCTGAATCTATTTTAAATCAGTTTAAAATATATAAACCTACTAAAACTAGGATAGAGTCAGTTGGTTACCAAGAGATGTTAAGAGAGTATGTAAGAAAAAGATGTGAAGAAGAAAAGATATTTATATCTGGATTGGAAATAAAAGAAAGACCTCGTAATTCAAAATCATCTAGACTTGAAACACTTCAACCTTACTTTGCGCAAGGCAAGGTATATATAACAAAAAATATGATAGAATTAAGAGATGAATTGCTATTATATCCTAGAAGTAAGCATGATGATTTGTTAGACGGTCTCTATTATGCAAATAAAGGTATATATCCTCCGCATCATAAAGATTCCGAGAGAGAGGATAATAAAAGCAATGATTTTCAAGGAAATATTAAAAATGATTCTTGGATGACAGTGTGACTCTGTATTAAATTAAACGCAATTTCACGTATTTAATTAATTAAGGTATTATGCCAGACCAAAATCAAGAACAGGAAGTTAAGCTAACTGAAGAATTATTAAGAGAATACTCCTCATCTAGATCTGATTGGGCACAGCAAGCTGTAGAAGATAGTGAATTTAAAGCTGGCGTTCAATGGACTAAAGAACAAGTTAATAAACTTAAAGCAAGAAACCAAGCTCCAGTAGTTGTTAATTGCATTCATAGTGCAGTTGAACAAGCTAAAGCAATGCTTACAACAAATAAACCTAGATTCCAAGTTATAGGCAGAGAGACTAGTGACAATAAAATTGGAAAAGTAATTTCAGATTTATTGGCATGGGTATGGGATAATTCAACAGGTAATATTGTTTTAAAGCAAGCAATAGAAGATTACTATGTAAAAGGCTTAGGATGTATAATGGCTTACCCTGATATGAATGCAGATTTCGGTAAGGGTGATGTTATTCTAAAGTCTGTTGATCCTATGGATTTATATATCGATCCAGCATCAAGAGACACATTCTGCCAAGATGCAAATCATATTATTATTGCTAAAAAAACAATGCAATCTCAATTATTACTTCAGTATCCTGATTATAAAGAATTAATACTTTCAGCTAAAGAAACAGGGAATCTAGGTGATTATAATACAACTAGAGATTCATCTATTGACAACCAGCAAATTGGTCCTTTTAATAAAGGAAGTTCAAATAACGCTGCAGATGAAGATAGAGAATTAGAGATAATGGAAAGGTTCACTAAAGTTAAAATGCCTATGCTTCGAGTATTTGATCCATTTCAGCCAAAAGAATCTATATTTACACAAGAACAGTTTGAAGAGTTTTTAAAAAAACCAGCGTTTCTTGTAACTAGAGCAGATAATCCAGAACCAGCTTATATCACAGGCGATGAAGAAGTTGCCCAAGCAAAATTACTATTTCAAGAGTTTGATGGTGTATATCATGAGTATATAGATCCTATGTCTGGTCAGCCTATGCAATTAAAAGGCCCAGAGCAAGCAGGTTCAGTTCCTGGATCAACTACAAAAATAATACCTATGACTATTAAAGATTTGTATGAAGATAAATTAATTCAGGTAACTCCAATAAAGTGTGATAGAATTAGATGTATTATATCTATTGGTGATAAACTTATAGCAGATTATATGAAACCTATAGAGCATTACCCTATAGTTACTTTAATGAATCACCACGATAGAAACCCTTATCCTACAAGTGATGTTAGGTTAGTTAAAGGTTTACAGGAATATGTAAATAAAGTTAGAAGTTTAATAATAGCACATGCATCTAGCTCTACAAATGTAAAACTGCTTATACCTAGAGGCTCAATGGATAAAAAACATTTAGCTGAAGAATGGGCTAAAGCAGGTACTGCTGTAATAGAGTTTGATCCAGAGCTTGGACAGCCTATTGTAGCTGGTCCTGTTCCATTACCAAACGAACTATATAATAATGAAAGAGAAGCTAAAGCTGATATAGAAAGAATTTTAGGTATATATGCTCTTATGCAAGGAGACCAAGGTTCTGCTCCTCAAACATATAAAGGTACTTTAGCTTTAGATGAATTTGGACAAAGAAGAATTAGATCTAAAAAAGATGATATAGAAGCTATGTTGAATCAACTTGGTAAGGTCACAGTGCAATTAATGCAATGGATATATACAGATGAAAAAACTATTAGAATAACACAAGCAAATGCTAGTCCAAAAGATGTAGAAATTAATCAAGTTATATATGATGATTACACAAATGACATTTTAGGAAGAGTAAATGATATAACTCTAGGAAGTTATGATGTTCAGGTTATATCTGGTTCTACATTACCATCTAATAGATGGGCGAGATTTGAATACTATAAAGAATTATTTTCAATGGGTGTTATAGATCAACAAGAGTTATTACTACAAACTGATGTTGCAGATATGGAAGGTGTACTTGAGAGAGCTGGACAACAAGCGCAAGCTCAAGCACAAATCCAACAATTAGAACAAGAAGTTAAAAAACTTAAAGGCGATCTTCAAACATCACAACGTGAATCATTACATGATAGAAAACGTGTTGAATTAAAAGATTTTGAGGTGAAACTTGCAAAGATGGAAGCATCAATGCAAGCAACAGCTCAATTGTACAAACATAGAACTAATGATCAATTCAAACAGATAAAGGAAGAAGTCGATGAAATGTCTGAACAGACTGAAACCGATAATGTCCAAGCTGCAATGAATGAGGAATTATTAGGTCTAGAATAATAGTTGCTGATAATGACAAACTAGGAGAGTAAAATGGAAAATGTAATTCCAACAGAACCAGCAGTAATGGAGGTAACTGATCCTGCAAAAGCCCCTATAGGGAATGCGGGTATCATGCCTGAAAATCCAAATCTTTCAACTGAAGGAGATATGATTAAACCATCTAATGAATCTGCTGTAGGACAATTAGCTCATCAAGCTGATGCTGTTCCAGAAACACAAACTTCAGTAAAACAAGATGCAGATCGTTTTGAATACTGGCAATCAAAAAACGATAGGACTCAAAGTGAACTTAATAATATTCAAGAGCAATTTAATGCTTATAGACAACAAATGGATCCACTTGCTGCTAGATTGCAGCAAAATCCAGAAGTCTTACAGAATTTACAGCAATCGCTTTCCAATGGACAACCTGCTCAGCAGAATTCATTGCAGACACCTGTTAGACCTGATAAACCACATTCTTACAACGAAGTAGATGCATACAATGATCCAGAGAGCGATTCATTTAAGTATAGACTTAAAAATGATAGATATAGAGATGATATGATAGATCATTATGGGAAAGTTGATGAATATCGACAAGCAGAGCAAGTAAGAACTCAAGAAGTTCAAAAGGAAAGAATGGCAGAAGGTCAAGCATATAACCATGCTGTTACTACTTTAGGCTGGACTCCTCAAAAAACTACTGAAGCAATTAAGTGGCTGCAAAATCCTGCTAATGTATCATATGATGCTTTATTTAAAGTTTATGATATGATGAATGCTCCAAATAAACAAGCAGTACAAACTCAACAAAGAGTAACTGAATATCAAAATAGGGAGGAAAAAATGAGAGTACCGCAATCAACAGTAGTTGCTAGTGGAACTCCTCAAGCTCCTAAAAATGATGAACAGATATTCAATGATAGTATGATGGCTTGGAAAAAATAAACCGTCTCAACTGAAGGTCTGTATGACAGTTGAAGAAGAGACAAATTAAGGAGTAATAGAGATGGCAGCAAAAGATCTCACAGGATCGGGTGTTCTATATACGGATAGACGTAATTTTTACATCGATCCGCAAGTTGTTAAAGAGTTGTGGACAGATGTAACACCTTTTACAACTGTTATAGCAAATAAAGAAACTAGAACAGTTCCAGATCCGATTTTTAAAATGTTCGAACATAAACAACCTTGGGTAAAGCAAAGTTTCTTTGCTAACGCAGACATAGCAGCACCAGGTGCAAATACTGAATCAGCAGATTTAGCAATTGATAATATAGTAGGATTACCTACTCCTGATGCATCATGGCTTGGTTTAGTTGTTGAATGTTGGAATAGTGCTGAGACAACTAAAAGAGGTGTCGCAGTAATTACAACAGTAACAAGTAGCACTCAAATTCAATTCACACCATTAAATGATGATTTGGATTCAGATAATAATGATGTTTTCTATGTAGTTGGTAATGCACATGGTGAAGGTGGTTATTCTCCTGAAGCATGGGCAGATGAACTTAAAGTAGTTTATAACTCTTGTCAAATATTCAAGAATCCTCTTGAAATTACAGGCACATTGTTAGAAGCATCTTTAAGAGGTGATTCATCAGAACTTGCTAGATTAAGAATGCAAAAATCACAAGAACACAAAATCCAAAAAGAAAGAGCTTTCTTATTTGGAAAACGTGTAGGCGGTACTGGACTAGGTGAGTCAGCTTTTGCAGATGGCTACAGAGGTTCAGATGTTGATGAAACATTCGCAGATGGTGGCATTAATGGTCCAGCAGTTGGAACAATAGCTACTCCTGCAGGTTCAGGCGCTGGATTGGTTAGAACAACTTATGGTATTGTTCCAGCTATTGAAGCGTATGGTAACTCAACATCAACTCATGATTATCAAAACATATTTACAGCATCAGAAGCAAGTTATACATATGCTAATTTTGTTGATAATATGGAAAAAGTATTCCAATATGTTCCAACTTCAGGTGTTAAGAAAGCATTTGTTGGTGCTGGTGCATTAGGTTACTGGTCTAAAATGGCAGGTAACTCTGGATTCGCTGGTAATAATGGTTGGAGTGTTAACATGGGTGATATGAAAAGAGATGCTTTAGGATTCAATTACAGAACTCTTGAAACGCCTCATGGAATGTTACAATTAATTCCAACACCTGCGTTAAGAGGACCATATAATAAATACATGGTGATAGTTGATGAAGATAATCTATTTCATTCACAGTATAGAGCTTCAATGTATCAAACCAATATCAAAACTGATAATGCGTATGATGGCGTTAAAGATCAATACTTTAGTGATGAAGGAATTGGTATCACTAATATCAACTCACACTCACTGATTAAAATAACAGCGTAAGGAGGGCTAAAAAATGGCTAGACCTTATATTGGTGGAACAAATGGCTGTATAAAAGAAGTAACAGCAGCAACTACTTTGCAGAATGCAGATCATGGGAAAACTATTCTTATGAATGCAGGTTCAGACAATATAGTTGTAACTTTACCAGCTTTAGCTAAAGGACTTGAGTTTACTTTTGTCCAAACAAAAGCTACTGCTGGTTCAACTTGTAGAATAACTCCTGTTGGTGGAAAAATAATAGGATACGTTGTTCAACAAGAAGGTGAAAATGCTGATGCTACTACAGCTGATGGATTAGTTTCTGTTTTAGACGGAGCTGACGATAAATATGTTCAATTAGATAAAGCAACTGGTCATCAAGGCGATTATATAAAAATTGTCTGTGATGGATCAGATTGGTTTGTAATTGGCGGTATTGGAGAGTTCAGTCACGAAGCATAAACAATTAGTTTAACAGAACTAGGAGCAAGTCGTATAAAGGGCTTGCTCCAAATCTGAAAAGGAAAAAATGATATTTAAAGATAAAATAACAGATTATGTAGGAACAACAGGTGAGTATACAGATGCTCAAGCACAGCGATTTATCGTTGATGGTTGTTATGATGTATATAAAAAAATTATACAAACTAAAGGATATGATGAAGGACTGAAGTTTGGTAAATGGTATGACATTTCAGCGTCTATTACAGACATAGATGAAACAAGAGATATATTACTTGTTAAAAGAAATGGAACACAAGCTAGAATAGGTACAGCGGCTAATGCAGATAAGTACACAGATACAGAATCTATATACTATGCATCAGCTACAGATCCTTTATATTACATGTTGGCTAATGATTTAACTTTATTACCTGCTCCTGTAGCTGGGCAAGATAACAAATTTTTATATTTACCTGAATATAGCATAAGTAATTACGAAGGAACTATAAATTCAAAAGTTCAAAATTTTCCTTCTGAATACTATGAACACATATTAACTTATGCTACAGTTAAAATTTTAGAATTAATTTACCAAGATTTTATAAGCAATCAAGAAGATGCAGAGTTATCTCAAGTTATTATAGGTAGATTAGACAGAGTAAAGATGCAGTATCAAGAGTTATACGGAATACAACAACAACAATAATAATACTAATGAAATTAAAAGAAATGATAGAACACATTAAGGAAGTACATCCACAAGCTAGCGAGCAGAGGATTATTAAATTACTTAATCAAGCAAATATTGAATTTTGTACAGATACCAGAGTATCAGAAGCATCTTACTTAATATCTGGTGGTACAGTAGTAGATAAAACATACTATACTTTAGACGATGCTATTATAGGTATTGATGAAGTTTATATAAAGGGCGAGAGAGCTCAAAGATTAGAAGTTAAACCAAATAAAGAAGATGAGGATATGACCTAATGGCAACAACAATTACACCAGCAACACTTACATCTACGATTACAGAGAATATAACTTTAAATGGATCAGAACAAGGTAGTACTAATACATTAACAATTGGCAGTGTGAATGAAATATCAAAAAGAATTGTAACCTGCCCAGCTAATGTTGACACTACTGTATTTAGGAGTGGAGTAACTGTCGATGTTACTGACTCATCTATGGATGTTCAAGATGTTAAATATATCAGGTTAACTAACCTTGATGGAGCAGAATCAATCAATGTTAACCTGCAAATAGATGTAACTGAAAGTGGTAGTGGTGCAAGTGCTGTAAATGAAACAGCAACTATATTACTTGAAGCAGGTCATAGTTTTGTAATGGGCACTTCACATGACTCTATTGCTGTTTATGATACAGATGGATCAGTTCAAACAACTTTACATGATTTAGAAAGTATATTAATTGATCCTGGAACTAATGCAATTGATATAGAAATATTTGTAGCGAGTACATAGGAGATAATATGGCA
>TARA_R110002012_G_scaffold151440_3_pt1 | contig 10178 bp, 2 predicted proteins | sample TARA_R110002012 | Tara Oceans TARA_R110002012 (sample SAMEA4396515) | marine metagenome | biome: Westerlies Biome; feature: [DCM] deep chlorophyll maximum layer (ENVO:01000326); material: water (ENVO:00002006), including particulate matter (ENVO:01000060) such as... | depth 40 m
GTTTTCTTATGTTATAAATATATTAAAATTTTATAAGTTTAATAAACCTTATAAGTTTAATAACTCCATCCTCCACGTCTTTTTATATTTTCTACCATTACTTTAGGAGGTTCAATATTATATTCAATTAACTTTTCATTAAATATATCTAAATCATAATGAGGAGGTTCACTTAAACCTTCATTTATTAATCTCACTATACCTTTTAAATGATCAGGATTATTATAATCTTTATTTAAACAATCTAAACAAAATTTAAATGTTCCATCTTCATACATCATTTCAGGATCTTCATTCCACATGTCAGGATTGCTTAATAAAAACTCACGCTCACCTATTGCATAATCATAAAAACTTTGTGGAGCTTGTTCTTCTACTCCGGAAACTTCATATGTTACACCTCCATTTTGCATCATATCTTGTGGAGGCATCATTTGATTAGGATTCATTTCCATTTGTCCTTGTGGCATCATTTGACCTCCTTGCATAGCTTGTGGAGGAGGCGGTATAAGCTCTTGTTCATTAATGTTATTAGCTTGCATATATGGTCTTGCTACCATAGGTATTCCTTGAGGAAAACCTTTTGATGATTCTTGAGCTAAAGCTAAAGCACCTAACTTCATGTTATAGTTCTCAATCATCATCTCAGCTGTCTTTTTAGTTATATGATCAGAGTTAGGATCTTCTAATAAGGCCCTATACTTATTAATATCATATTGCTTTGCTAATTCAGCAGGAGTATAGCTAGGTTTTTTACGTCTACCTTTTTTCTTTTTACCTCCTTTACCAAATAAACTTAAAACATCTGGATCAGATATTTTCATACCACCTGTTTTATAATCACTGTATATAAAAGTATCATTAGGTAGATTTAAAGGAACTCCTCCAGCAGCATGTCTTGGGCCAGTTATTTTATTAGTTTCTGGAAATCCATCACCATTAATATCTCCAAATATTGTTTCTCCACCCTCAGCTTCTAGATTAGCTTCATCTCTTGGAACAGCTCCTATAGTACTAGTTGTTCTATTCTCACGGGGAATATAATCCTCACTAAAACCATTTGTATATCCCGGAGGTAACATTTGATTTATATTGGTTGTACCAAATGGTGCATCATGTTCACCACCATGTTCATAAGTAGGTTGAATCATACCTCCTCTTTGTTGACCTCTATATATTGTATTAAGATCAGGACGCATTTTAGGAGAAGAACTAGTTCTTCCTGACCTCAGACACTCTTTAATAAGTATCTGTTTTGTTGCTTCAGGTATACTTCTATCTTTAAATTTATTATAACAAGATTCATAATACGGAGTAGGATCTGAAAGTTTAGGGTCCTTTTCACTAGGGATATAATCCATTCTTCCTCCTACACTTGGATCAACTGCATAATCAGGATACATTTGATTCATAGCATCTGTCTTAAATCTATTAGTGATTGCATTTGTATACTGATCACCTAGATTTCTCATAGCTTGTCTTTTAGCATTATCAAACTGTTGATTAGCCATTGTAGTTTGATCATATAATCCTTTTTTAATTGCCGCATTTTGTGCTGCTTCTTTATTTCTAATATCTACATTAGCAGCTTCTACTTGATTAGCAATCCCAACATTTTGTTGATTATATTGAGATAGTATATTACCTGCACCTTTTGCACCAGCTCCTTGAATAGCTGACATTCTAGCAGTTCCTTGAGGTCCTGCAAAAGAAGATGCTGTTTGTGCTGCAATGTTTGCTTGTTCTGCATTAGCAGCTAATGCGGCTGTAGGATCTACAAAGGTTGCACTTGTTTCTTCAAAATCAACAGGAGGTGCCCATGGTAAATATTTTTTAAGTCCTGCTAATTCTCCAAAAGCTCCTGCAGTTTTTATAGTATCTTGTAACCAATAAGGAGCAGTTCTAGGCTGTCCTGGTAATTTTTGTTCCGTTTTTACTTCTTTCTCACAAGGACAAACCATTTCACCAGTTGTAGGATGAGCTACAGGTACTTTTTTAGTACCGTCATCACACACACATTCTTCTGATTCCTCTTCTTCAGAACACGGTAAACAATCATTAGTTACAGGATCTCTTGTAGGCTTTGTTCCATCAGGACATTCTGGACAATCCTCATAAGTAACGTCATCTAATGTAAAATCAAGTTGCTGTTGTCTAAATCCAAAAGGATTTCTTTCTACACTGTATATATCTTTTCCTTTTAAACCTCTTAAATCTATAGGATCAATACCCATTACTGATTTATTTAGATCAAACATTTCTTTTTCACTAGAATAATAATCTGGGTTTAATTCATCAACCTGATCTACACCTAAAGAATATTTATAATTTGGATTAGTTTCAGCAACATTATAACCTCTTTCATCAAAACTTAAATCATCATCTCCATACTTTTTACTTCTTAGAATATCCTGTTGTGCTTTATATTTATCTCTAGCAGCAACCATTTTATTATAATCACTTCTTAAGATTCTTTTAGTTACAGGTGTTTTTTCTATTTGACCATAATAAGTTGACGCATCACCTGATTCATCAGCAGCATCTGGATTCTCTGCACCTGAGTAATAACCTGTTACAGTAACATATTCTTCTGGCGGCCCATCTTGAGCTTTAGGTAAAACACCTCCTCTTTGAGTTCTAGATAATCTTTTAGCACCCATTTGATCTTCCCTAAACATTCCAGAATTTGGATTATAGTCACCTTTATCAATTGAACTTTTACTAGAGTATATATTTTCAGGAGCATACATATTTTCCTGTAGTTCTCTTTCTCTATTTGCACTACGTGCTCTATCTATAATTCCTGCAACTCCTCTTCCTATTGTATTTGTTTGATTTAAAAAAGATTCAGCATCAAAATTACGCATATCTTTTCTTTTAAAATCCTGAGTAAATTCTTCTTCATCTTCCTCAAATCTTTCAGCATGTTCATCAATTGCAGATTGAGTTTTAATATTAGTCATAGATGGATCAGCAGCTTCATAAGGATTAGTAGGCGTATCACTATCAATAGGATTAAATGTAATATTATCTTGAGGTGCTAAATTAAGTGCACCATCAGGGTTTCCAATTATACTTTGTTCTAAAGAAGATCTAACTCCCCCTTTAACTCCGCCACCGTTTTCATAAATAAACTTATGCAAACCACCATATTTCATAACAGGATATACATTTCCCCAGTACCCTACTTTTTCAGGTAAACCTTGAGAACCCGGTAGTCTTTTAATTCTTACTTTATGCTTTTTCATATTTAATAATTATATAAATTCTACAACTCCGCCTGCACGCATATAAGCTGCAATTTGATCTTCACTCATCATTATCTCATCTCCAAGAGTCATTCCTCCAAAATTATATTTAGGACAAGTAGGACATCCTCCGTATTGAAAATTATCATTGTCTGCCCCCTTAGCCCAATCAGGTTGCTCATCAACAAACCCTCCTCCGTCAGGACCAGAAATTCCAGGATTATCTCTATAATACTCCATTGCTGCATTTACTCCTTGTTCCATAAGTCCAAGTGGTGAAACATTACTAGAAACAGAACTTGGATATACGTCTTTAGCCCAATCTGGCTGTTCTGTAACAAAACCACCTCCATCAGGACCATAATCTCCATCACCACTATTAACCTCTGGAGTTTCTCCATCAATAAATCCCATTTCATTCCACGGCTCTTCTTCTTCTTCTTCTTCATCCCAATCATAATCATCATTATAATCATCCGCTCCTTCAGCCCACGCTGGTTGTTCATCAACAAAGCCTCCACCATCGGGGCCATAGTTTACTTCTTCTTCTATTTCTAAATCTGGAATTACAGTAGTTTTTCCTTCCCAATTATTTGTAATAGGGTTCCAAACTTTATCAGCTTGAGATAATAAACTATTTGGTATCTCCCTACCTTGACTTTCATACTCCTCTCTTAGTGTTTTAGGTTCTTTATTAGCCCATTCTATAGGTGAACCATATTCTAAAGGAGTAGTATCTAAATTTGATACTGTTGCTTGTGATATATTAAATCTAGGATCAACAGGATTATTCTGATTATTATTAGCTACCATCGCAGCTTGATTTGCCCTAGAAGCATTACTTGCATTAGACTGATTATTATTATTCATAGTAATCATAGGAGTCTGTTGTTTTTTAACTAAGTCACCAGTCTTTTGACCATATGTAATACTATATCTTTTAGGTCTACCAAATATTCCTGATTTAGTTACATCTACACTCTTTATTCGTGCATCAGGTGAAAGTTGACCTTGCCAAGGAGTATTAGTTCTCTTATTATAGAAACCACTAACAGGTTTACTCCAAGAACCTGCATATCCAAATGCTGGATTTGCACTAAATACATGATTCATTCCTCTTGGTCCAGTTAATGTTGGAAAACTCATCTGATTTCTAAGTACTCTATTAGCTCTTCTAAAATCTCTACGTCTTCCTCTAGCTTGCTGTCTTTGATCTCTATTAGAATTTCTACGATCTCTTCTTATAAATCTTTGTCCTCTCTGAGCCATAGGAATATCTTCCATTTCACCACCATCTTGAAATACACCTCTACCTTTTAAGATATCAGCATAAGAAAGTTTACCATCATTGTTTAAATCTGGAAAACCTCCTTGTTGCATTTCTCTTGACTGCTCTGCCATTTCTTTAGCTTTTTTCAGTGCTTCTTTCCAAACAGCTGTTCTTTTAACTTCTTCAGCAGCTTTTCTAACAGCTCCCTTATTATCTTCTTGAACAGATTCCATTCCCCATACAGGAACCCCTCCTGCTTGATAATCTAAATTATTTGTAAAATTATATACACCAGGATTAGTTCTTCTTAAAATCTCTAACTCAAGTTCTTCTTTTCGCATTTTTTCTTCAGGACTTAAAGGAACTGTTTGAAAACCTCCTGAAATAGTAGGTGCATTATAAATATTAGGAATATTATACATCTTATTTATCTTATCCTGTTGAGCTTGTTTTCTTTGAAGTTCTTGATACTTCATAAACTCTGCTATCTTGCTTTCATCTGGAAAATTAAAAGGCATTGCTTTACCTGTACTTTCTTTAAGATATGCTAAATATTGATTTCTAATTTGAGGGTTACTCATATTATTTTGAATATCTATTAAAGACATACCTTCTGTAGGATCTTGATCATAGTCTATCCCTTCATCTTCTGTTACTATAATATCTTCTACTTGTCCTTTTTCATTTGCTTTTACTTTTACATTTGGTTGGTTCTCAACAACCTCATTTTCTTCTTCCTCTTCTATTACTTCTTCAGAACCATTTGTTTCTTCTATTTCTTCTGTCTCTTCTGTATTTTCTATTACTTCTTCTGTATCTTCTTTTTCCTTTTCTTTATTTTCTATTTCTTTAATAGCTTTTTTAATAGGTTGATAATCTATTATTGTTTTCTTTCCAGTTATAACACTAGGAGTTAAAGCATCAATATTATAAATACTTCTTAATAAAGGATTAGCAGCAAGCAACGCATAATCAAATGGTGCAATTTCCATAGAATATTCTTTTGGTCTTCCAAAAAGTCCTGTTCTTCTTACATCAACATTTTTAACATTTAAAGGGCTGATACCAAAACCTCTAGGAATCATTCTCCTAGCTCTTCTAGCACCCATACCACCATATTGTGCTTGAGGTAACTGCTGTTGCATACTTCTCATATCAATCATTTCTTCTCCACCTTGAGGAATAAAATTTCCTAATTGTTCACGTTGAGCCATTAGCTGTGCATGTTCTTGCTCTAATCTTTTCTTCTCTTCTTCTTTTGCTACATTATTTTGAGAATAATTTACAAGAGCTTTTGTTTTATCATTTCTTTTCCAAGTTTCCTGGTTAATTGTCCAAGGACTATTCTCATCATTCTGAGTTGTTCCTTGTGCACCACCTGGTTGAAAACCTTTTAAATGCTTTTTAACATATTGTTTAACATTCATTAAATTACCTTTAGAATCAGTTAATTTATTTTCAATATTAGATAAAGTATCTTTAACATTTTTAGGAACCATTTCTTGCATGTCTTCCCATGTAGGTTCATTTTTATTTGGGACAGTAAATCCAAAAGGCCAAGGTGGAGCTGGATAGTTAGTAACTTCTCCTGCATCTTGAAATTTAAATCTAGATCTATTACTTCTTCTTCTACCTCTATCTACAATAACTCTAGGTGTTTTGCTACGTTTTTGTCTACCATCTTGTCTACGTTTTCTTCTAAGCTCTCTAGGATTATATGATCTTACATCATCAAAGTCTACATCCATATCTCCCATTTCAAACTGTTGCATGTCTAAAGGAATTACTTGAGGATCTAAATCCATCATTGGAATTTCAGGTATAACTGTTGGTTCATATACAAATTCTTCCTGTGGTGTAACTGGTGAATCCATAACTACTTCATTCATTACAGGAGTTTCTTCAGTTACTTCTGTAAATGTTCTTTTTCCTTTATTTTCAGGTTCAGGCATTAAACCTTGATCCGCAATTATACTTCTAAGAACTTGGTTATTAAATCTATCTGATTTTTTTTGATTACTAAGTAGCTTTTCAATATTATTCTTTTTAAAATATTCAGGATCTTTTTGCTTTGCCCATTCTAAATATTCATTAAGTTTTTCATCAGTAGTATATGTTCTATTACGTGGAAGCTTTTTTGCATAATTTGCAATTTCATCTCTTTTATTTGCATCCCAATCTGTAGCTCCCCAAGCCCTATTAATTTTTTTATCTTTGAACTTATGACCAGGTGTACCTTTTGGTAGTTTTAAAGCTTTTAATCTTTTATCTTCAGAATACTTTGTAAAATTTAAATATTGAGGGCTTTTCATCCACTCTGTACTATCAGTATAATCCTTTACTACTGACCATCTATCATCATATGCATCATGAGCCTTATCTATAAACCTATTATGTTTTCTTATAATATCTTTATTGTATTTATTAATACCTCTATATTTTTTATATCTAGGATCAAAAATACTTTTAATAGGTTCATTTCTAGTATCATCTTGCCAGTAGTCTGCTTCTATATCAGCAAGTTCATAACCTCTTTTATCTGCTAATTCATTCCCTATTTTTATTCCTCCTTTTTGTTGTTGAGGTAATTCTTCTTCATCTGAAAAAAACAACTGTTCTTCTAATTCAGGATCTTGAAGATCAGGTCCTTCATCCATCATAATTTGATCCATAAGAGCTTCATCCTCTTCTTCTCTTCTAGCTTCCTCAGCAGCAAATGCTTGTTCAGCCTGTTCTTCTTTACTAGTAGGTCTTGATACAGTTTCTCTTGCAGCACCTTCATTTTGAATACCCTGTAAAACATATTCTATTACATCTGAAGCCATATTCTTATCCAACTTCATTTTTAATAATGATTCATATACATCTTCAGGATCTTCTTCTTGATTTATTATAGCATCATAAACATAACTTAGGACTTTATCCATCATAGCTTGTTGCTGATTAACCTGTGCGCCTTGTTGAGCTATAAACAAGAAATTTTTTAACTTGCTTCTATGCTCACCTTTACCTTGAGGTGCTTTATATATTCTAACTTTTCTTTTTGCCATAACTTAAGATATATACATATATATTAAATATACTAAAATTTAATTTATTGTTTAAACATACAATGTTTACTTAATACGTTTATAATATTCATCAACTTTAGTTACATAATTAGATTTTCCTTGAGCATCACCATAACGTAAAGTATTAGGAGAATTCCAGTTATATACAAATTGTTTAAATTCATCTAAATCTGAATTTCCGGCAGTTAATTTATCAACAAGAATAACACCGTCTTTCCTATAGACTTTATACTTACCTTTTTTTATTGCATCAAACTGCTTTTGAATATTATCTATACCTGCATCCACACCATCCCAATCATTACCAAAATATACTGATGGACCTTCCTCAGTGTTATATATATCTCCATCATACACATTACTTCTTGAATTAGGATAGAAAGTTCTTGTAAGACCTTTCTTTTTACCTTTTCTATAATTATCTTTAGCACTATTCATATTTTGTGTAGCATATATCATAGAAGCTATAGCTGCCTTTTTAGGATCATATAGATCAGATTCTTTTGTTATACCATATTTTCTAGCAATTTTTGAAAGCTTTCTATCATTTAAAATATTATCTATATTAAGCTGAGTAAGACCTTGAGTATCTCCAAAGGTAGTGCCAAGAGAACTTTGAACATTATGTTCAGGAGCGGAGCCTCCTCCTGTTTCTTGCATACTAATAGCATTTAACCATTTTGCATATTTATTATAGTCTTGAGATTTTATTTTAAGATCTAGCATTAATTGATTTTTATTATTTATTAAAGCTTCATTAAAAGGCTTTAATTCATCTTGATCACCTTCTTCATAAACTGAATAATTAATATTTAATGGTTCAATCTCATCTTTAAATAACTTCTTTTTTTCTAACCATTCTTTATTTTTTCCTAGTACATCTTTAGGTATACTAATATTAGTTATATGACCCATATTATACAGAGTACCTTGACCATCTCTTCTATACCGCTGGTGACCAACTCCATAATCATCTCCACCTCCCTTAGTCCTCAATTTCCACTTATCTAATGGAATATACTTTCCATAATCATAAATTACTGGAACACCTCTTTCATCATAACCCACAACCATTGTACTATGATTAGATGCAGATAACCCCTTTTGTTTATTATAAGATTTTTTATCAGTTGTAGACCATCCTATTACAGCTCCAACAGGTATCTTCTTATACATTTCCATTTTTTCAGCATCATTATAATCAAGAAAATTTTTATTTTTCGTACCTGAATAAATATTCTTACCTCCTGATTCAACTATTTGACCATGCACATCCCAGCTATCCATTGAAAAATCACCTCCTTCATAATTAAAAAATGGAACTGATCTTAACCACTTGTCTGTTTTTTGAGAAACAGGTTTTCCAGTATTACCTTCCAATGTTGTAACACCATCTTTTTCATAATACGTTCCTTTCTTACCATACCATATTTGATCCGTAGTCTCATCATAATAATAACCATCAGAAGTATATGTTGCTGACTTTGCACTCTGTGACTTTAAATGTCTTTTCATTCTACTTTCCTTTGGAAACAAATGCTCGCTATATGGTTGTCCTACTACAACATCATAAGCATTAAAAGTTTGTTCTAAACAGTCACCTTCAAAACAATATTCATCTGGATGATTATTCAAATACTTTATATCAGCATTAGTATAATAAAAATCATTAAGATATACTTCTCTTTTCTTTTTATCTCTTATTACTTCTTTAACTGCATCTGCAACATTTTGAGCAGTACCTCCTGCTGTAGAAGGATAGTTCCAATCACTATTAGAATTAGAAGTAGCTCTATTAACGCGATCAGCAGCAGTTTCAATAACATTGCTGAATCCTCCATCTTGATAACTTGGAATCTCTTCTACTATATATCCTCTTTGCGCATAGTCAGCAATTTCATTATCATCTAATTCAACTTCTATATAATCATTAGATGAACCTCCTCTTTGAGCCATTTGCATATCATCTCCTTCTACTTGAGGAGCTTCATTTTGAGATACATTGTTTAACATCCACATTATTTCTTCATCACTATATGAGCCTTTAAGTTGGTCCATAGGATCAAGCCGTTCTCCATCATATTTATTTTTTAATCTTTTTAGTTTTTTATAAGCTTTCTTATCTACTTTTTGTGTAAAAGGATTATATATACCTGCCTTTTGAGCTTCTTGTCTAATCTCCATTAATCTTGCTCTAGTTTCAGTAGGTTCTTCAACCTCATTCATAAACTCAGTTCTCTTTTGTACACGATTAGGATACTCTTTTTTATACCATTGCCATTGTTTTTTAGGAGTATCTACATCTTCAGGAAACCATCCTTCATCTTCCCATCTTTTTCTTAGTTTATACCAGTCAGGACTTCTACGATATTTCTTAGCCGCAGCTTTATTCATATAAGCTATATCAGAATCAGGAATTAATCTACCAGAACCCTTTCTAGGTCTATCTTGACTATGACTAATCTCATGCATATTAGAATGACCATAATGTTCTAAGTTTTCAGGATGATGACCAATATGTCCAGTAGCGGTTTCAGACCAAGCAATTGGCGGCTTACCACGCCAAACCTCATTATAATCCTGATATTT
>TARA_R110002012_G_scaffold157777_1_pt1 | contig 10175 bp, 7 predicted proteins | sample TARA_R110002012 | Tara Oceans TARA_R110002012 (sample SAMEA4396515) | marine metagenome | biome: Westerlies Biome; feature: [DCM] deep chlorophyll maximum layer (ENVO:01000326); material: water (ENVO:00002006), including particulate matter (ENVO:01000060) such as... | depth 40 m
GCAAGTGGCAGTGTATAGAAACAATAAAATACCTCCTTTAGAGTTTACTAATAGAGTATATAAGATTCTTCGTAACTGGGGATCACCTCTCGCTTTAATAGAACGAAACAATTGTGGTGCGCAAGTAGTAGATAGATTAGCCACCGATTTAGGATATGAGAAGATAGTATCATATGGCAACGCTAATGCCCACCGGCGCAATGTAATGAGGGGTATGATAGCCCATACCAATACAAAGTATAAAGGTGTATTAAACATGCGCTATTTTATGAATGAAGTGCGCACTGTACATATAAATGAAGAAGAGACAGTAATGGAGTTAAGAAACTTTGTCAGGTATCCAAATGGTACATGGAAAGCCCGAGCAGGCTTTCATGATGACCGGGTGATGGCTATATTATATGGCCTTTTCATATTAGAGAGAGAAATAACGGAGCGCTTCTTTGAAATTGTTGAAGAAGATGATATGGGGAAGCCTCTAGTAATAGAACCAATGGATTTCGGTATTGATTACTTCGAGGACCCTACATCAATTTATCTTGACGAAGAAATTGTAGGTTCAAATACTCATGCGTTACCAGCAATAGTATGGGGAATGGGGCAAGAGCAAGGTGCAGAAATGGATGAACTAAATATGTTTGGGTATGAGGTGCTTAATGATCAATGGCGCCCTGGAACTGGTAAATTTTAATAAATAATCTATATGGCTAGAAATACTATGCAGCAAGCAGTGCTGAATAAATCAAGAGCTGATAAGTTTTCATTGGTTTTTGACGTACCGCCTATATTAAAGGAATTCAACAAAAAATTTAATCAAGATAATAATTCTATAATTAGTGATTCGGTTCAGTTTTCTATATTTGGTACTGCAGTCCCAGAAGTAACAGTACCGGCAGAAGAGACTCGTTACGCAGGAAGTACATTATATGTGTCTTCTCACAGTAAAAATCCCTATCCACCGGTCAGTGTTAATTTTAATGTAGATAACGAGTATAAAAATTACTGGGTAGTATATCAATGGCTCAATCTATTACATGATCAATATCAGGGTAGGTATAACGCAAGGGAGATAAATGCAACAGCTCAGGAACCAACCTTTAAAGACTATCAAACTAATTTAACAATTTATGGTAAAGATGAATTTAATAATAACAGGATTAAATTTACTTATACTAAGGCCTTTCCTACTTCAGTAGAGGCGATAGCTTACAACTATCAGACACCTGATGAGATTACTTCAGGATTCACTTTTGTTTATTCACAATTACATACAGAAGTTCTAGATTTTTGAAATTATTTACCTGAAGAAGGATAAATAATTTTATGGCACAGCGTACGATAAACTCCCCGGGAGTAGAAATTAGAGAATCCGATCTTTCATTGACAGCGCCAGCAAACATTGGTACCAGTGTTTACGTCACAGGCTTTGCCCAGCAGGGGCCAATGGATGAAGTACTTCTTATATCTAGTAAACAAGAATTACTCCAAATTTTTGGTCCTCCCACAAATTCCCCTGAAAGATATTTCCATCACACTCTAAATGAATTATTAAATTCACCTTCCACTGTATATGCTGGAAGATTACCATATGGTGCCGGGAATGGAGATGGATTTGGTTCAAAATACTCAGCCCTAGCATATCCTGTTAGAGCTGTTACTGAAGACACAGTATTAGGAGATACAATTAGTGCCTATGACATGGACCTAGAATTTAATCATTCTTTTCGTTATGAAGCACTGTCAGGCGCACAATTTACTATCGCAACCAACGATGGTACAACCTCCGCTACTTTTGGTATAAGTAGTAATGCGGTTGTGGGTGACACCGGCGCGGAGGCCGGTACATTGCTTGGCGGTCTTTCTGCCGGACCAGGAACACCATATCCCGATTATGTTATTACCTTATCTGACGCCGATTTGAACGGACTCGCAACTAATTATAGTATAGCCTCTTCTATAGGATACGCTGTCCAGACATCCGGTGTTAATATCACCTCTCAAGGCAGCGGGTTGACTGACCCTACCAACGCTGGAGTAAGATTTTTACTCTCGGGTGATGTGGTACCAGTTACTTACGGGTCGGTGACTCCATCTGTTACGCCTGGATATACCGGTGCTAATGACACCTTTACTTTATCAGCTGTAAGTGATCAAAATGTTACTAGTACCTTAAATATGTCAGCTGCAACTTATGTGCTAGGGCAGCCAACGCATTTAGAGCTTACAGAAAATCAATACTTAAGTGCTCTTGAAGGTACAGCATATTCTTGGGACACGACAGCAGGTGGAAAAGACTCCTTCAATGTATCCAACGGTGAAATCACTTCTTTAGGAGGTGCTGGTGTTGTTGTTTTAAATAAATCTACATCTACTATTAATGATAAATTTGAAGGGTATTATGTAGGGCTTGCTGACAACACTAATGTTAACCCTGCTGATAACTTTAATACGGTTTTAAAAGCTAAGACGATAAACACTAGTTCCGACGCGCTTAGTACATATGTAGAGATACCTCAAGCTTCATTAGAATTTAATTTATCAGCTAATGCTCAAACCGGATCGACCAACTCAGTGTCTGAAGTATTAGAAAATCTCACTGATTATGACATTGGGGGACGAAAAGAAGATGACTTATTACAATTAGGTGTCTTTAAGTTACGTAGATCGATTTATGCAAATGAAGCATTCAAGCTAGACTACATCCTAGAAGATGGAATTGTCGGTTCAATCAATGCATTTAGAACACAGCTTAATCCTCAAGGAGGGTTGCCTATTCCATACTTTATTGAACGACAAGATACAAACTCACGGAATGTAGAAATTCAAATTAATGAAAACATTTCTAATAGGTTAACAGGTACTGATGCACTGAGTGCAGATGGTACACCTGTTAAGAAGATTAGAGTACTAACAACTCAACTGACAACCTTAACAGATGCTGAACAAGTTGCAAGATCAGGTATACCATCTCACTTGTATACACCACTGCAAGCCCAACTCGGAAAGGCAGATAATATTTACCCATTAGGGGCCTATACAAACAATACTGTTACTGGTAAAGTCTTAGGAGATATTCCATCTAAGCTGGAAAGAGTGTTAGACGGAGTAAAGAACAATGAAATATACGACATTGACGTTGTTGTGGAAGGTGGTCTAGGAACTATCTATTCCGTTGCATGTGCAGCAGAAACTGACTATTATGATGAATTTGCATATGCTGGAAAGATCGCAACGGCTGTTGATGGATTAAGAACCTCAAATGGTATTGGCGGTACAGCAGCAACACTAAGAAATAATTACTCCACAATCTTTAACAAGTTTGAGCAGTTTGTTTCACCGCCTTACTTAGGAGGTGGAAGAGGTGATTGTATCTTTATAGCAGACCCAATTCGTCAGATTTGTGTAACCGGTAACGGTGAAAGAAGGATCCTTGATAATAAAGATCGCAATTTCCAAACCCATGTGTATTGGCCAATCCGCCATCAATTTGAGAATGAAAATACCTCTTATGCGTGTACATATGGTAACTGGGCATTAGTTTATGATTCTTTCTCAGGTCAACAAGTATGGGCGCCTTTCTCAGGATTTGCAGGAGCTGCAATGGCAAGAACAGATGCTGTAGAATTCCCATGGTTTGCGCCGGCTGGATTCTCTAGAGGATTAATTCCGTTTGCTAATGACATTGCAATAAATCCAAATCAAAAACAAAGAGATGAGTTTTATAAAGCAAATATTAACCCAGTGGCTCAATTTCCAGGCCAGGGATTAGTAATATTTGGACAAAAGACTTTAAATAAAAAGCCGAGTGCATTTGATAGAATTAATGTAAGAAGGCTGTTCTTAGCACTAGAAAGACCAACTAAGAAAGTGGCTAGGTTCTTTGTATTTGAACAGAACAGCGAATTTACAAGAACACGAGTTATTAATACATTAATGCCTATTTTTGAGAGAGCTAAAAATAACCAAGGCCTTTATGATTACTTAATTGTGTGTGATGAAAGAAATAATACACCAGCGGTCATCGATGCTAACGAACTAGTGGTTGATATATACATTAAACCTACTAGGGCTGCAGAATTTATTCTAGTTAACTTCTATGCAACTACAACAGATGCTAACTTCGAAGAGTTAATTGGAGGCTAATACAGACATTTAATAAATAATATTATGGCAACAACAATTCAAAACTTTTTTACCCGAGCAGCCAGTAGGCAATTTTCACGAGATTTCTTATTTCGTGTAAAACAGATTGATTTAGTCGGTGGCATTTCATTTAATGGTGAAGAAGATCTAGTTTATGCAAGAACGGCATCTTTTCCGGGAAGGAACATAGAAAATAAGACTGTAAATTACTTTGGTCAAGATTTTCAAGTACCTGGAAGGTCAACATACCCCGGGTCAGAAGGATATAGTATAAACTTCTATCATGATGAAGATTGTGAACTTAGAACTAAACTTGAAGCTGCTTCAAGAGCCGTTTTTAATAACGAAACTTCATTAGGTCAATACGGCATGCCTGGTGATGAATCCGTAATTAACTTAGTTCAAATAGATAAAGAATTAAATGATGTTAGAAATATCGAACTAGTAGGTGCTTCTATTAGAGATATTAGCCCAGTAGAATATGATATAGCAGGCGGTACCGGTGAGGTGCTAAATTTTGACGTGACCTTCGCTTACCATTTTTATAGAGACATTAGTTAATATTCCGCTAGCGCCATCTTTGATTAAATATTATCAATGGCGAATATATTTAGATCATTAATCGAGATACTTACTCCTAATGACCCCACCGCAGACTTTCTAGATGGGTATAGTAAAGAGAGGCAATACTTTCTCTCGTTACCATTTTTATGGAAAATAGAATTTATCTACAACGGTAATCCTAACCTTTGGTTAAACATAGATGAAGCTCTAGATAAGGCTGGAGAGCGATGGCGTGTTCAAAGCGTACCGGAAGCGTTTACAAAAAATGGTAATGTGCTAGTAGCCCGTGAAATAGGTGTTCCTAATGAAAATACACAATTTTTAGCGCCTGGGGCGGATATAAATAAAGGTGGTTACTTGCCCGGGTATGGAGTAAACCAAAGAACGAATTTTTTAGAGAGAAATTTAACTGTAAATTTCTTTGAAACAAACGGTGATATTGAGCATACATTTTTCAGACCATGGATGATTGCTGTCGGCATTGATGGTCTTATAGGCAGAGGGCTAGGGAGAAGTCTCTTGTGCGACAGTGTTATATTAAGACAATATGACAATCTAGGACGAGTGCGTAAAGGGTATCAGTTTGATGAAGTTTTTCCTACAAATGTTGAAGGGTATACATTAAACTACGACGGTGGCTCTGAGTTTACGGAAAAAACTGTAACCTTTGCTTTCAAAAATTATAGACCATTTCCAGACCCCAGAAGATATACCGGTTTAAGGCGAAGGCGTAGCGGTAGATCAAGTGGCAGGGTTTTCCGGCCGAGAACCGGCGAGGTGGGTCACAAATGGCATCCTCGGGGATTCATTAAGAGCCCTAGACGCACACCACGTTCGTTTGACTAAGCTGACAAATAAATTTATTAGCTTTTAAAAATTAATAACTGCTATAATTAATAATATGGAACTATCTTTTAGACTTCCTAACAAAAAGGAAGTACTAGTAAAGGAGCTACTATTTAAAGATTTAAGAAATTTTTCTCTTTATAAAGATTCTACCCTTACAGGCGCAATAAAATTTTTAGAATCTTTTATTTGTACTAAGAATCTGAATATTGTAGAAAAATTCTTAGCATTGTTAATTCTTAGAGAAAAATGCATAGGGGATAGAATAGGTGTTAATTCAAAAAGAGGTGTTGTAAACGTTGATTTAGAGTATGTCCGAAACAATATCGGTACGTTTGAAGATATTAGAGAAGAAATTACTATCGATAATATTAAATGTGTATTAAACTACCCGTCTAGATTTAACATAGGAGACACAGATTTTGTATTTTCTTTAATTGAGAGTATAGAGATAGAAGAAGAAAAAATATTAATAACTGGCTTAGCCGACGAAGAATATAAAGCAGTAATTAATAAGCTTCCAAAAGAAATTTATAGCCATTTAGAACAATTTATTAATAAGAATCAGGTGCATTTTGAAGTGACAGCATTAGAGGAAAGAGAAAAACTAGATATAGAAAAAATTGAATTAAATGTACTAAATAGCTCTTTTCCTTCTTTTATCGTTCACATATTTAATTGTATAACTGATGTAGAATATAGAGAGCTATTATTTATACTCTGCAAGAGAGTACTCGATGTTACATTCTTAATCAACTCAACCTATCTAGAGGTACAGGATTTTTATAAGCTATATTCTGATGAAACGACAAAGGAAAATGAAACCTTGAAAAGCGAGAATACAAGCTAAATATTTATATGAGTAAAAATGTCTCCAATTTTCTTTCGAAACTAGATAAGTTAGCTGAAAAAACTATTCAGGTCTTTGTTCCATCATTAAAGAAAAAAGTACCTGTAAAGCCTTTAAATCTGAAGCAACAAAAAGATCTTATATCTTCTGTACTTGATGGCCTTAAAGGGACCTTGGATTTTAGTAAGACACTTAACACAATTATATTAGAGAATTCAGGAATAGGGGACTTAAAACTGTACGATAAGCTTCCATTTATTATTGCTATGCGTAAGGACGCGCTTGGAAATAAGGCCGGTGATATCGAATTGCAGCAAGTAATTAACAACATAAAAACAATTCCATTTAACATACAGGATAGTAAAACTATCAAGCATGATAACTTAAAAATTAATTTAAAGGTACCGGGACTTCGTCAAGAAAATATATTGCTTACAAAATGTGAACAGGATATTAGTACCGAGGATAGTCAATTAAAAGAGGGAGTAGGTCTTCTATATCTGTTTGAACTTGTTAAATATATAGATAGTTTGGAAATTGATGAGGATATTTTAGAAATGTCGGAAATTAGAATTAATGAAAGAATTAAGTTAGTTGAAAAATTACCGCTTCATGTCTATACTGAAATGTCTGAGTTTATTGAAGCAATTAATAGATATAATAATGATATATTAACTGTGGGTGACTTTGAACTAGCAGTTGACTCAGAATTTTTCGATACGTCTAGTACAGATTAAATATATTTGTGGCTGACGATATTATAGGATCTTTTTTAAACACACTAGATAAGGACGACCAGAAAGGCGGTGCCGGTGCTGATTCAGCGGAACGCGAAAAAATTGGTCAGAACATAAACAATTCTTCGTTATATGGTATAGGCGCTCCTCCAATTAAGCCTGTTCTAGAGCCTACGGAAAGAGCGCGCTTACAAAATAAAACAAAGATAATAGCTCAAGTATGGTATAAAGAAAAGAAAAAGTATGAACCAGATGTAAAAGGTAAGACCACCGTTTTTAAAAGAAAAACTAAGGAAGTCAAAGAGGAGAAAGAGAAAGAGGACGACAAAGGTAAAGGTAAAGGTAAAGGTTTACTAGCACTGCTGTTGGGCGGATTGGGTCTACTGTTCACAGGAAAATTCACATTGAAAGGTCTTTTATTGTTACTAGTTAAGGGTATATGGGGACTACTTAAACTTATAGTTAAGGGTATATGGGGCGCTCTTAAGTTAGCATTTAAGGGGTTAGGGTCGTTATTTTCTACAATGTTTAAAGGATTAAAAAATTCAAAAATTTGGAAAAACCTAACCAAGGGACTAACAGCAGGTAAGGATGCTATTAAAAATATATTTTTATCAGTAAAGGGTAAAATTGGAACGGCTGTAGGAGCTATAGGAGGATTCTTTAGAACCATTTTTTCTAAAATACCAGGGATTAGTAAATTATTTCCATCTCTCGCCGCAGGTGCAGGAGTTAAAGCAGGTATTAAAGGTAGTACTGCTGCTGCAAAAGCTGCAGAGGCTGCTGCAAAAAAGAAAGCTGCCGGGGGGGTGACTAAAGTAGCAAGTAAAGGTATTTTTAAGTCAATTCTTAAGAAAATACCTATTGTGGGCGCAATTGCAGGAATAGGGTTTGGAATAGCTCGAGCAATGAAGGGTGATTTTGCAGGAGCAGCCGCAGAGGTAGCTTCTGGTGCAGCTTCAACTATTCCAGGAATAGGCACAGCCGCGTCAGTTGGCATCGATGCAGCACTGATAGCTAGAGATGTTTCAAGAGCTAAAAAAGCTGGGCAAATAAACGATGGTTATATGAACAAAGATGGTAAAATTACGCGTATAGATGATAAAGACCAAGCGCTTCTTTTTGCTGAAAAGGGGCCTCTGTCTAATCTTTTTCAGATGCCTCGAAAGGGATTGTCAAAAGAGGCCATGGCAGATTGGAACAAAGGCGCTTTTAATACCGCTTTGAGGAATATCGGCCAAGCCATGAATGCTTTTACAAAGTGCATCCATACGGTAGCCCGGGGATTATTTGCTATTACGGGTAAAATTAAAACTTCAAATAGATACTTGCATAATTTAGTACATGGTCGCAGGCCTGTGGATAAACGTCAAGCCTCTAGCACGATAGCTGTCACTGGCAGGCCCGGCACCCGGGATCCTATATCTCAAGTGGTACATAATACAAACATAGGAGGGAAAGTAGCCAAGCTCCACCTTCTTCAACAAAAGCTATCCAACAGACATTTACAACGCTTAGTAGAGCTAACCAGTGAGCTAGTTAAGAACGGTACAGGAGGAACTCCTGCAATTATACCTACGACAGCAGGACCGCTGCCTCAAAATAATGATATTGGTGGAGACATGAATGGGCCTGAGTATACTGATAGTCGAGCAGATTTTTATGCCTCCGCGTATAGTATGCACACTCCAGGATTGCCAGCATAAATATTATTAATGGCTAATATCTTTACAGAGAATCAGAAATGGTACCAGGAACACCCCGGTTCTTATCATCAATTTCAGGGACCCGGGTCCACCGCCCTTCCCCTGGATGCTGGTGACGGGCTCGGTAGGGTTGGCCCGACGATGGAAAGATTCAGCGCTAAATTTCCTGTGGAGGCTGCTTTTAGGAAGTCCAAAAAAGAAGCATTTGATATAGTCAATGACTTTGATTGGACCACTATTCCTAGGAGATCCCCACTAAGAGATGAAGCTCCTTGTGCATATGTAACAGCCTATGAATTAGAATTTTCGCAACTACAAGCATTTGTTGACGGTTATTTAAGTCTGGCGGCATCAAGTCTACTCACAGCAAACTCGAACGTATCGGACCCGGGATTGGAATTTTATAAAAATATATATAAAGCAACAAAACAATTAGGAAACTTTAACTTTCCATTTTTCTCTGAAGACATAAGAAGTTTTTCTACTGAATTTGCAGATACATTTTCACCAATAAGCCAGAGGGGGGCGAAGTTTTTAGGAGCGGACATTGCCGAAACACTTGGAGGAGTAGGAGAGGAAGCGATTGGTGGTACAATTGCTTTAGGTAAAAGCCTGGCCAATATGGGGGGAAATGCAATAGCGGATAAAGTTGCTAGTATAGCTAAAGACGCAGAAGGGTTTGTCGCTGGAGGATTTGAAAAATTAACTGGTAAAAAAATGCCCGGCTTACAAACGGTAGGTGCTCCGGGATCTTATATTGAAACTCCAAAATTTTACCAATATAGTAACACGGATAATCCATTAGAGATAAGTTTTGCCTTAGCTAATACAATTGAAAATGACGGTGAAGCGAGAAACTCAGAATTTATAAAACACTTTACAACAATAAATAGGCCGAGACGCCTGGGAGCTATAGCAATGACATATCCTGCAATATATCATATTGAGGTCCCGGGACAGCGATATATAGAGTGGGCTTACTTAGAGAACTTTAGTGTTGGGTTGCTTGGAACTAGAAGAAGGATAGGTAGAAAGGTTATACCAGAAGCATATAGCTGTAATTTTACTTTTAGGTCATTAACTATAGAAGCGGCTAACTTCATGGACAAGATATACGATACAGAAGCATTTGATGCAGGGGATGCAAATTACCTCCGGTTAAGGGCCGAAGCAGATGCAGACAGAGAAAAAACTGCTGCTATCGTCAAAAAACAAATCGATCTCGCGTTGGGCGGAGAACCGGAAGATCCGGAACCCGTTGTGGTCGATACCTCACCGTATCCAGAAATTTCCCGAGGTGGTGCTGTGCTCTGGGGCTTGAATAAAAAT
>TARA_R110002012_G_scaffold41544_1_pt1 | contig 10173 bp, 5 predicted proteins | sample TARA_R110002012 | Tara Oceans TARA_R110002012 (sample SAMEA4396515) | marine metagenome | biome: Westerlies Biome; feature: [DCM] deep chlorophyll maximum layer (ENVO:01000326); material: water (ENVO:00002006), including particulate matter (ENVO:01000060) such as... | depth 40 m
GATTTGTTCCATCCGCTTCTTATTGCGCGGGCTGAGCTACAGGATGAAGAATTTGATTGCCTGCCTACGGTGAAAACTCCGACCTACATTGGCTTTTTAAGTAGCATCGTAGTTTTTATTTATCGATGAGATGGCTTGTTGCATGAGCTCAATGGCTTCGACCGTCCTATCTGTCATCGCGCCCCCCCTCAATACCTTGATCTATTGGTCCCGATTGGATCGCAGTATCTGCGTCATCAAATCGACAGGGTCCGGCCCATCGCGGCGCTCTGGTCCACCTTCCGGAAAGGTCGTGCCAGGTTTCAATCCGTTTACAGTCACTTCGGCAAATCCGGTCTGGAGGATAGCGTCGATAGTTTCCCGCTCTTCCTCCGGTCGGGTGTGGATTTTTGCGCTCAGCCCCGCGATCAGGTCACAAACCTGAACTCCTGCACTAGCCTTGGAATTTAAAGACGTCGTAGAGCGAACAGGAAGTGGGAATTTGACCGGAGGGCCGTTAGCCACCGGATGCCACTGCTCCTTAACTTCCTTTGACATCAGCGCGTCCCACATCTCCTTACGCGCGAAAAAGCTGCTCGATTGATCGTGGAAAAGATCGAGCTCATCCGTTGCTCGTTCCGCCCAGTATGCGACAGAGGCCAGCATGGACGTGAGGTAGATTTCCAGCGTGTCATCAAACGTCGCGATATTACTGTGCTTGTGGAAGAGTTGCATGCCGACAAGTGCTGTGGAGAAAAAGAAGCGGATCTCCTCCGGCGCGCTACTGGCGAAGAGTTCGAGCTGAAACCGCAGACGTTCCAGTGCAGGGTCACTAGGTTCACGTGCAAACGCCAGGTACGCTCGGACTGTGGCGTCGTAGAGCTCGGGCGATCCAATCAGCGCAAGGCCGATGTAAATGTAATTGGCATACTTGAATGCGTAGGCATTCTTATAGAAATCAAAGCCGGCGTCGTAGGCGACTGGTTCAATCAGAAAGTCTATCATTTTCAGAAGAACGCAGAATTTCTTATCGACTTGCCAGACGAAGACATCTTTGGCCCGATCACCCAGCGCTTTACATATCGCGATGACTCCGCGCCGGTTGCGTCTCCAGACGTCGCTGAACTTGAGTTCAGCCCCTTTGAACCTTGGAAAGGCGTCATTTAGGATTGCCGCAGCTTCGACCTCAGAGATGCGGCACGATGCGATTACGAACAGTGGCTGGACCGGATCAAGCAAATTGCGTCCCGTATAACCAGACTCATCGAAAAAAATTGCCGTCATACCGCACCTTAATGAGAACGGGGCTACCGCGTCATATGGCGAATGTTGCTCACCCAATCGAACAGTTTCTCAAAAAAGACGCTCACGGCTTTGCTCAGATCGGCGCAGACGCGGAAGAAGTAGCAAGTCGATGAGCCTCTTCCGATCAGGATCACGCTGCTTCGTAAACCTGTCTTCCAAACTCATTGCCTGTTGCGGTTGTAATGGCATGCAGGCGCTGAGGATCATCACCCAAAATTGCCAGACACAGGCTAATCAAACACTAGCCTAGGTTGATTAACGCTGGCCAGCTGCTACACTTTTCGCGGGCTGGGGGAGAGTAGGCGCGTGTTTATTTCAGAAATCAGGATCGAGAACTTCCGCGCCTTTGGTTCGGCTGAAAGAGCCTTCGTACTACCCCTGAACCCCGGCCTGACAGCCTTAATTGGCGAAAATGACGCGGGGAAGACCGCCATAATCGACGCCATTCGCTATGTCCTCGGAACACGAGACCAGGCGCTCATTCGCGTCGAGGAGAACGATTTCCACCAAGCGCCGGACGGCGAACGCGCCGACCAGATCCTCATCCGGTTGACCTTCAGAGGCCTGACGCCAGACGACCGCGGCGCGTTCGCCGAATTCCTCACCTATGAACAGTTGGATGGGGCAGTGCAGACCGCCCTGATCCTCACTTGGGTCGCAAAGCGACGCACTACGGAAAACGCCTCCCGTCGCTCCGCCCCGCCCGAATGGAGGACCGGCGCCAAGGGAGATGGACCGCTGCTAGACTTCAGCGCTCGCTCGCTCCTGACGGCCACTTACCTACGCCCCCTGCGCGACGCCGAGCGTGCGATGAGCGCGGGTCGCGGGTCCCGCTTGTCACAGATTCTTCAGCACACCAACGAGATCAAAGATACTGGCGTCGCCTTCGATCCGACCACTGCGGCCTCCGTCGACCCAAAGACACTCAGCGTCCTGGGGCTTGGCGACTATGCGAATTTTCTGTTCAGCGAGAGCGAAGGGATAAAGGCAACACGTGAGAAGCTGAACGACCATTATCTAGCGCCGCTTTCCTTCGCGAATGATCTGCTTCAAGCTCGGATCGGTGTAAGCGGGCACACTGACGACGTAATCCGACTGCGCCAACTCCTGGAGAAGCTCGAGGTCGCGTTGGCACCGATCGCGGACGCCGAGAGAACACACACCCGAGGTCTTGGTTCGAACAATCTCCTGTTCATTGCGTGCGAGTTGCTCCTCCTCGCGGCTGAGAGCGATGGATTTCCGCTCCTCCTGATCGAGGAACCCGAGGCACACCTGCATCCGCAACGGCAACTTCGCCTGATGTCGTTCCTGCAGACGGAGGCGGAGAAGCTACGACCCGACGGTCAGAGAATCCAAATCATAGTTACTACCCACAGCCCGAATCTGGCATCGGAACTGCCACTCGAGAATCTTGCGCTGATCGAGGGCGGCAAGGCCTTCCCACTCGGCGAGGGCAAAACCAAACTCAGCAAATCCGATTACCGGTTCCTTGAGCGGTTCCTCGACGTCACTAAGGCAAACCTCTTTTTCGCCCGCGCGGTCATGATCGTCGAGGGTGATGCCGAGAACATCCTTCTCCCAGCCATCGCGCGCCTACTGGACCGAGATTTCGGGACATTTGGAGTTTCGGTCGTGAACGTCGGCGGCGTCGGGCTCGGGCGCTACGCCCGCGTGTTCTTGCGCGAAGACCCGGCTAAAGACGGCGAGATCGGTGTCCCCGTCGCGTGCATCACCGACATGGACGTCATGCCTGACAATGCCCCTTGGATCGTCGGCATCCTCAAAGAAGGCGAACCCGTCCCCGAGCGCCCGCCATCAAAGAGGCAATGGCGCATCAAAGCCGACTTCACCGAGGGAGAATTGGACATGCGGCGCAAGGACCGGACCGACAAGGCCTCCGGCCAGCGGGTCCAGACATTCGTAGCGAACGAATGGACCCTGGAGTTCGACCTGGCCTACTTCGGTCTCCTTCCCCACATTTGGGCCGCGACTGTGCTGGCGCTCGCAGATGACAAGATCCAAGCAGGGAAGATCACCGAAGCCGAGGTAATCAAAGAGGCAGTCCCGGAGTTTAATGCGCTGAAGGATCAGAAGCTCGATCAAGCGACCATGGCCCTACATCTTTATGCCAAATTCGCGCACGGGGGCGCGTCTAAAGCGATCGCGGCTCAGTACCTTGCCCAGCGACTGGAGAAGCAATTCGTCGACAAGAAGATGGACGCGGAACAGCTGCGGAAAATCCTACCTCCCTACGTCGTCAGCGCCATCGCGCATGTAACCGGGCCCTTCGACGCCCCGCCCGAAGAACTGGCGAGGTGTGAGACGTTACCTGATGGCTGAACTACTCGACGGAGTGATCACAGAGACCGAGATTCGCTGGGCGGCCAACCTTATGGGGCTCGGCGCGGATGGCTTCGCCCCCGTTGACGGCGACGACAGCCGGATGCGCGCCATCCTGGATTTTGAGACCGGCGACTACGAAGCATGCCCAGGCAGCGGCAAGACCACTCTACTCGGCGCGAAGTTAGCCATTCTCGCCGCTCGCTGGCAAAATCGACAGCATGGCATCTGCGTGCTGTCGCACACCAATGCTGCCCGCAATGAGATCGGTGACAAGTTGAACGCCAGTGCCACTGCGGGCTCGCTGATGCGGTATCCGCACTTCGTTGGGACGATCCACTCGTTCGTGAACGAGTTCCTCGCCACACCATGGCTTCGGTCAAACGGCTACCCGGTCCGCGTGATCGATACGCAGATCGCACTTTCCCAGCGTCGAGCCAAACTCGACTCTAATTGGCTCTTCGCCATGAAGAAGCGCCATCTCACGGATTTCGCGCTGTCCTACGAAAAACCGGACTTCACCGGCGGCAACAAAGGCGCCCTCGGGGTTCACACCGATTTCTACCAAGCGATGGTAGTGGCCAGTCGGCAGTCGAGCGAGGAGGGCTACTTCTGCTTCAACGAGATGTTCGTCTGGGCGAACCAACTCCTAGATCGCTATCCCGGTATCGCCGCCGATCTTCGCCGACGGTTTCCGATAGTTTTCATCGACGAAGCGCAGGACAACAGTGAAGAACAGGCCGCGATCCTGCACCGCATCTTCCGAGCCGGCGCCAATCCCTCGCGCATGCAGCGCTTCGGCGACTCCAATCAGGCGATTTACGCTGGGAACGACCAGGAGGGCGCCAGCACCGATCCCTTCCCATCGGGTCCGACGCACAAAATCCCGCGTAGCTACCGGTTTCCTCAAGCGATCGCCGACATAGCGAAGGGGTTGGGCGTCACGCCTCAGGATTTAGTTGGGGCTGGCCCGAGCCTTGGACGGGTCAAGTCCGAGGCCAAACCGTCGGCGATGTTCCTCTTCGACGATTCTTCGGTCGAAGCGGTGCTGCCGCGGTACGGCGCCTATCTTCTTGAGCACTTCGACGAGATCGAGTTGCAGGCTGGAGTCTTCGTCGCTGTGGCGGGCGTCCACGAGATGGACGAACACGACCGAATCCCGCGAGCCATGGGCCACTACGCACCGCACTACAGCGCGGCATGCGCGAAAAAAGAGGCGGCGCCCGCGACACTCGCTCAATTCTTGACGCGAGCGCGCTTCGAGATGGAAGGCGGGGGCAACACTCATGTCCTCATTAATGGGCTCGCATCTGGTCTGAATCGACTTGGTGAGCTTCTAGGCGCGCCTCCTGCTTCCAACGCCCGGAAGTCAGCGCACCGGTGTCTACTTGAGGCTTTGGAGGGCGCCGATGCCCATGGCGCCTATCTCAAGCTGATCGATATCACGCTGGCAGTTGAGGGACATTTCGCGCATGCAGGCTGGACCGCCGACGTCCTGCCCCACGTAGCGATCATCGCCGGCCATATTTCCAATGGCGCCGCGCTCACCGGTCCGGCTGGCGCGTTCCTAGCGTGGCCGGAGCAAATCGAGATCGAAGCGAATGACGGGGGCGACGTTCCACGGACTGACAATATCTTCAGCTATCCGCAGACCGAGCCCAAGGTTCACGTCCGGCTCGGGTCAATTCACTCCGTGAAGGGTGAGACCCACACGGCCACGCTCGTGCTCGACAGTTTCTTCCACAGGCACCATCTGAACGAGTTGAAGCCTTGGCTGCTCGGAGCACGGTCCGGAGGCTTAAAGCTGAAAAAGAAGGGCGCGCCCGAACTCGAAGGTTCTCGCCTTCTCGGCCGGCTCAAGCTTCACTACGTTGCCATGACGCGCCCGTCGCATCTTCTATGTGTCGCGATACGTAAGGACGCCTTCAGCGACGACGAACTCGGCGTGTTGGAAGGCAAAGGTTGGACGCTCATAGACTGTTGCGCAGCTTAAGCCGTCTCGCCTCATCGTTGACGGGTCCTCGATACACTGGCCGAAACTAAGGTTGCGCCTGAAAGTGGAACTTCCGACTGTCCTCCTGACATCAGTCCAGCCAAATCGAGAGTAAAAGCTGACCGTCCGCTATGGTCGCTGCCGGCCATTAGGCCATTAGGCTCTAGAGGCTCTAGAGGCTCTAGAGGGTGGGAAGCGGTCGTTCGCTGTGCCTGTCAATAGTGGCAGCGATGCGCAGGAAACGGGCCCAAGAAGGTGCAGAAAAACCGAACGCTGATCGTCCGAAGCAGGCATGGTTCGACAGCAAAGCTTTCGGATAACGCTTTCGCTTACCAGCAACGTCTATACATATTGGATAAGCTCCTCTAACGGCATCGGCGTTCCAACCATTCGGGCGGGATAGCGAGGCTTCGCAATAATTGCTGTTGTGCAACCTTGGCGGTATCTATCGTCCCAAGGAAGCTGCGCTTCCGCCATCACTGACTTAAGGCAATCCCTTGAACCAGACGTCCCATAACAGCCTTGTATCGTTCATCTGGCGCATCGCTGACGACTGCCTGCGGGACGTCTATGTCCGTGGCAAGTACCGCGATGTCATCCTTCCCATGGTCGTCTTGCGCCGCCTGGACACACTGTTGGAGCCGACAAAGAACGCAGTGCTGGAAGAAGTCCGGTACCAGAAGGAAGAGATGGGCGCGACGGAGCTGGACGATGAGCCGCTCAAGGATGCCGCAGGCTATGTGTTCTTCAACACCAGCGAGTGGACGTTGAAGAAGCTCCACGGAACCGCCACGAACAACCAGCAGATCCTGCTGGCGAATATCGAGGACTACCTCGACGGCTTCTCCGACAACGTCAAAGAGATTGTCACCCGCTTCAAGCTCTTCGACCAGATGCGGCACATGGCGGACAAGCAGGTGCTGCTCGACGTCATCGAGAAGTTCGTCTCGCCCTACATAAACCTCACACCGGACACCGTCGAGGACCCTGAGGGCAAAACACTCCCGGGCCTGTCTAACCTTGGCATGGGCTATGTCTTCGAAGAGCTGATCCGCAAGTTCAACGAAGATAACAACGAGGAGGCAGGGGAACACTTCACCCCGCGCGAGGTGATCCACCTGATGACGCACCTCATCTTCGACCCAATCAAGGATCAGCTTCCCCCGGTCATGACGATCTACGATCCGGCTTGCGGGTCGGGCGGCATGCTTACCGAGGCACAGAACTACATCAAGGACCCGGATGGTCCGATCCAGGCCAGGGGCGATGTCTATCTCTACGGCAAGGAGATCAACGACGAGACCTACGCGATCTGCAAATCGGACATGATGATCAAGGGCAACAACCCCGAGAACATCCGCGTGGGCTCAACTCTCTCGACCGAAGAATTCTCGGCAAACCGCTTCGACTTCATGCTCTCCAACCCGCCCTACGGCAAAAGCTGGAACAGCGAGGTCAAGTACATCAAGGACGGCAAGGACGTCATTGACTCCCGCTTCCAAGTCGAGCTGACCGACTATTGGGGCAGGAAGGAAACACTGGACGCCACGCCGCGCTCCTCGGATGGCCAGCTGCTGTTCCTGATGGAAATGGTCAGCAAGATGAAGCCCACGGGCACCAGCCCGCTGGGCTCGCGCATCGCTTCGGTCCACAACGGCTCCAGCCTCTTCACCGGAGATGCGGGCAGCGGTGAGTCCAACATTCGCCGCTTCATTATCGAGAACGACATGCTGGACACTATCATCCAGCTGCCGAATAACCTGTTCTATAATACCGGCATCACCACCTACATATGGCTCCTGTCCAACGCCAAGCCCGAGGCACGGCGCGGCAAGGTGCAGCTGATCGACGCCAACCTGCTCTATCGCAAGCTCCGCAAGAACCTCGGTGACAAGAATTGCGAGTTCTCGGACGAGCATATCCAGCAGATCACCGACGCCTTCCTGGACTTTGCGCCCGTCGAGCGCGCAATGGACGCCAACAACGACCCCACGGGCATCGCCGTACAGATCTTCGACAATGCGGATTTAGGCTATCATAAGGTCACCATCGAACGCCCTGATCGCCGCCGCGCGGCCTTCAGCGCCGAACGCCTTGCCCCCCTGCGCTCCGATAAGTCGCTGCGTGAGCCGATGGAATGGCTCTACGCGGAACACGGCGATCAGGTTTATCAGCCGGGCTTCCTCAAGGAACAGACCAAGGCGATCACCGCGTGGTGCGAGGAACAGGGGATCAGCCTGAACGCCAAGGCGAAGGGCAAGCTGACCGACACCAGGTACTGGATCAAGCTGCGCGACTTGCTGGCCACGGGGACCCAGCTCATGGGCGATGTCGGCACCGAGGAAACGGACGATTTCAACGTCTTCCGCAAGGCGGTGAACGCCGCACTCAAGGCGCGCAAGATCAAGCTGGGCGTGACCGAGAAGAACGCCATCCTGAACGCCGTCAGCTGGTACGACGAGACCGCCGAAAAGGTCATCGCCAAGCGGCACAAGCTGTCCGGGGTGGAGATCGAGGAACTGACCACGCATCTTGGCTGTGCGGCAGGCGACCTCACCGACTTTGGGTGGTACCGGCAGCAGGACGGCAGCTACCTGACCTACGAGAGTACCAGCGAGTTGCGCGATGCGGAAAGCGTGCCGTTGAAGGACGACATTCACCGCTACTTCCTGGCGGAAGTGAAGCCGCATGTGGAGGAAGCCTGGATCAACCTCGACAGCGTGAAGATCGGCTACGAGATCAGCTTCAACAAGTACTTCTACCGCCACAAACCTCTACGCAGCCTCGATGAGGTGACGCAGGACATTCTGGCGCTGGAAGAGAAGGCCGACGGGCTGATCGCCGACATCCTCGGCGTTGAGGTCGCGACCAAGCTGGAGCCGGCGGAATGAATATTGCGACGCATCCCAAGCACGGCAGCTATAAAGACAGCGGCTTCGACTGGGTTGGTGATGTTCCGTCCCATTGGAGGGTTGAAAGGCTCGGCTCTACGCTGACTACGGTTTCAGAGAAGAACCATCCAGCTTTGCCGCTTCTGTCGATCACACGTGAGCAAGGCGTGATCGAACGTGACATCGAGGATCAAGACAGCAATCACAACTTCATCCCGGATGACCTCAGCGGCTACAAATTGCTGCGTGATGGCCAGTTCGGAATGAACAAGATGAAGGCTTGGCAGGGATCTTACGGTGTTTCGGCATATACCGGGATCGTTAGCCCCGCCTACTTCGTCTTCGACTTCACCCGAGAGGTTGATCCACAATTCTTCAATATCGCGATCCGAAGCAGGCTATATGTGTCCTATTTCGGCTCTGCATCGGATGGCGTTCGCATTGGTCAATGGGACCTGAACCAATCGCGCATGAAGCAGATCCCCATTCTACTGCCTCCACTCCCCGAGCAATGCGCCATTGCGGCGTTTCTGGATGGGAAATGCGCAACAATCGACGAAGTGGTGCGGATCAAGGAGGAGCAGGTCAGGCTGCTGGCCGAGCGCAGACAGATCCTGATCCAGCAGGCCGTCACCCGCGGCCTGAACCTTGACGCCCCCATGAAGGACAGCGGCATCGACTGGATCGGCCAGATCCCCGTTCATTGGGAAGTTGTGCCGCTCAAGCGTCTGTTCCGAGAGCGAAACGACCGCTCGACAACCGGCGCTGAAACACTTCTATCGTTGCGGATGAATGAGGGGCTCGTCCCCCATAACGATGTCTCGGACAAGGCGATCGGCGCAGATGCCCTGAAGGACTACAAGCAGGTGTTTCCGGGCCAGCTGGTGATGAACCGCATGAGGGCGTCCATCGGGATTTTTGGAATTGTCACGTCCAGCGGGATCGTTAGCCCGGACTATGCTATCTTCGATATCGCCGCGCGCGCCAACGGAGATTTCTTTCTCCAATTGTTCAAGACTGGGGTGATGGGGCAGCAATTCAGAAACTCCTCGCGCGGCCTTGGAACAGGTTCTTCCGGTTTCATGCGGCTCTATACCGATGACTTTGGCGCTATTTCAGTTGCTCTGCCGCCAGCCGCCGAACAGGCTGAGATTGTTCTGCACATCAACAGTTTGTCGGAGAAAATCGGTGACGCGGTGCGGCTGAAGCAAGACCAGATCGCCGCGCTCAAGGAATACAAAACCAGCCTGATCAACGCGGCGGTCACGGGCAAGATCAAGGTGGCGTAAGGGGGAATCATGGTCAGCAACACCAAGGAAATCGCCCTCGAGCAGGCCGTTGAACGGCGGCTCTGCGGCGTCACCACGGAAGAGCTGGCTTCCGGGGGCGAGGCGCCCGGCCCGTTCCGCATCGGTCAGCCCTCGGACTTCGACGCGCGCCTCGCGCTCGACAGGGCAAAGTTCTGGGAATTCCTCGAAACCACCCAATACAAGGACCTCGACAAGCTAAAGCAGCACAACCCCGCCGACTGGCAGGCCAAGATCACAGGTCAGCTCGACAAGCTGATCAAATCCAAAGGCCTGCTGCATGTCCTGAAAAAGGGCCTGCCCGTCGACAATGCGCATTTCCAGCTGATGTACCCCGCGCCGCTGGCAAGCTCGGCGC
>TARA_R110002012_G_scaffold95478_1_pt1 | contig 10173 bp, 10 predicted proteins | sample TARA_R110002012 | Tara Oceans TARA_R110002012 (sample SAMEA4396515) | marine metagenome | biome: Westerlies Biome; feature: [DCM] deep chlorophyll maximum layer (ENVO:01000326); material: water (ENVO:00002006), including particulate matter (ENVO:01000060) such as... | depth 40 m
GACCCTGGCATCGCCATCACCGTTATCAGCGATGCCCCTTTAGCCGCTTACTCCGGCAGTGTTCCTGCGTGGCTGGCGGGTGAATGTACTCTACGTGACACGCAGATAGACGTGGCGGCACTATGCCAGAGGGCTAATGCCAGGCTACTTCTTTCCTCAGTGAACGCGATCAATACCCGTGCGCGCTACGTCAACCTTGCTAACGGAGAGCGGGTTTATTTTGACGTTGCTTCGTTCAACATCGGCTCAACCTTAACGCCTCCCCAGCGACACGGAGAGAACCTTCCCAAGCTGCTCATCATGCGCCCGTTAAGCTCATTGCACGAGCGCTGGCAGGCGTTGCTGAATGATGTTCAGCACTTACCCAGCCGCAGCGTCCAACGTATCGTGGCCGTGGGTGGCGGTGCAGCTGGCTGCGAGACCTTGATGAGTGTGATGGCGCAGTTGCGTCATCAACGCCCGGATATCGAGTGGCAAGGGAAGATACTTAGCGCCTCTTCGCAGTTGCTTCCCAGTGCGGGATATTTACCGCGATGGCTCACCCGTCGGGCACTGGTAAAGGCAGGTATCAGCGTGCACTCATCGCTACGCGGTGAAGCCCTTATTGAAGGCGGAGTATTAACGCAGAACGGTAAGCACATCGGTGCAGATATCGTGCTGTGGGCAACGGGGGCAGTGGGTCACCCTTGGCTTGCGAACACCGCACTACCGGTCGATAAGCAGCGCTTTATTCGAGTCAAAAACACGCTGGAAGTCACTGGCCTAGCGGGTATTTTTGCTGCTGGCGACTGTGCCGCGTTTACCCCCAGGCTACCCAACGCAGGCGTTTATGCGGTGCGCATGGGCCCTCACTTAGCGAACAATCTTCGCCATGCCTGCTACGGCGACGCGCTAACGCCCTGGCAGCCACCCAAGCGCGTCCTGGCACTGATTGGCACCGGCAATGGCCACGCCATCGCCAGCCGTGGCGTCGTGGGGCTAACCGGAAAATGGGTGTGGGAATGGAAAAAGCGGATTGATGCGCGCTTTATCGCCCGCTTCAATCCGCCTTTTGAACGCTAAACGCTTAGCTGGTGACTAACGACTAGTTACCTTCGCGCCAGCCGCCAAGCACTCGACTATCCGGACCGAAGAAAACCAATCGATCATGGTCAATCAAGTAACGATAGGCGGATTCCATCATGTCCGTCACCCGCTTAGCACCCCCCATTTGCGGGCATGCCATCCGCGTCGTGCCCAGGTTACTAAACTCAATGCGCTGGTTATCGCCTAACTTGACCTGACCAGTGATACGGTTACAGCCATCACTGCCGCTCACCTTTCCTTCTCGGGAAATGTGGAAAAAGGGGGTTTCCGGCATGGCAAGACGCTCATCGGTACCCACCAACAACAAGTTCCAGCGCTGCTCGACGATAGCACCTGAGAATGAAGAATCTCCTGGCCCTTGGGGCGCCGGCGAGCTTGGCCCTGGCGCGCTGCTACATGCACTTAAAAGCAGCGCTAGCGACGCAAGCCAAGGCAGTAATGGCCAACCTTTCATGGTCATGATGATGTTTCCTTTCATTAGCAATTACCAGCTACCGCTATTTTCCATGGAAGCCCAGGGCTCTTGCGGCTCGAAGGCATCGCCTTTCTGGAGCAGCTCGACGGAAACACCATCCGGCGATTTGACAAAGGCCATATAGCCGTCGCGGGGCGGACGGTTAATCGTCACGCCATTATCCTGTAGATGTTGGCAAAGCGCGTAAATATCATCGACCCGATAGGCTAAATGGCCAAAATTGCGCCCGCCGGTATAGGTTTCAGGGTCCCAGTTATAGGTCAGTTCAAGCTCGGGAGCCGTCAATCGCTCTGAACGCGACACATCTTCCGGGGCTGCCAAAAAGACCAAGGTAAAGCGCCCTTTCTCATTCTCTTTACGGCGGACTTCTTCAAGCCCTAGCAGATCGCAGTAAAAATGTAGCGATGCATCCAGATCACTGACCCGTACCATGGTGTGTAGATATTGCATATTACCTCCAGAGAAAACTGACATTTACAGGCGTTACAAAAACGTGACAGCGTAAATATATGACGGCACCGCTGTACAATTAATTAATAACGTTTATCTTAACTGGGTTTACCCGTAGGAGAAACCTGTGGATTCTGTCACACAAGCTGCCCTTGGCGCCGCGATTGGCGGCGCCGTGCTGGGCCAGCGTTTAGGACGTAAAGCTATCCTTATTGGCGCTGTATTGGGTACGCTCCCAGACCTTGATGTGGCATTAGATTATGGCGATGCGATTGCCAATGTCACTGAGCATCGGGGCTTTAGTCATTCACTGTTTGTGCTCACGGGTGTGGCGACACTGCTGGCGATTCTATGCGCCCGTTTTGCATCAGTAACGTCTGTCAGCCTAGCTCGCTGGTGGTGTTTTTTCACACTGATTTTGATCACTCACCCGCTACTTGATGCGCTGACGACCTACGGTACCCAACTTTTTTGGCCCATGAAGGTCGCGCCCACAGCGTGGCCCATTATTTTTATTATCGATCCCGCCTATACCCTCGCCTTACTGATTGCACTGGGCTTTGGTCTGGTATCTTTACGGGTAAAAAAGGCGTGCACCTGGGGGCTGGCGATCAGCTGTATTTACTTAGCCATGGCGGCAGGTGCCAAGTTAACGGTTGAACAACGACTCGCCCCGGCACTGGCGGAGCAAGGATTGGAAGAGGCCCCCCTCCTGGTCCAGCCTACGCCCTTTAATATTGTGCTATGGCGTGCCACGGTGGTAGAGGATGATCGCTACTATGAAAGTTTAGTTAGCCTTTTTGATAATGGTCACGAACCAACATTTGAGCCGCTGGTTCGTAATGTCGCGTTAGCCGCCCCCTCGCTGATGAGTCAGCAAGGACAACGTTTGGCCTGGTTCACTGGGCCTTTCCTGCGCTATGAGACGCGCTGGTTGAACCATAAACAGACATTGATCGCCACCGATATCCGACTTGGCTTTCCGGGGTTTCATCCCTTCAGCTTCACTTTGGCCACATTAGAGGATGACGTGTGGGTGCCACTAGCGGTGAGCGAACAGGTGCAGACAACCCGCGGGCTTCATCTGGAAACGCTATCACGGCTTGCTGCTCGTGCGGCGGGCGACACCTCAGCTCTCTGCGCTAGTGACTATGTCGCCCAGCAGTGGCGGGCCGAGCGTGTGGTTTATCGCTGCTAAGTGAGCCCAGCCAATACCCCGTAGCGCGCACCGCCGTTAGGCAAGGCTAGCGTCATACATCCTAGGGAGCGATACCTTGGCCACAGCCACTGTACTGCTCACCACCATAAGTCAACGTGACCCGGGCCGGGAAAGGCTCACCACTCATGCTGTCAAAGCAGGCACCTGCGTCAATTCGCACACGATAAAACGGGGCCACATCAGCGCTTTCCAATACAACACGCCCTGCCTCGTTATCCATGACGCTGACCATATAGGGTAGTTGAAGGCTTTCTTCCCCGTAATTTGTCTGCATAGTCAGCGTCGGCGTATCGTGCGCCAATGCCACCGACCAGCCCGGCTCATTGCCACGCGCAAAAAACATTACCCCTGGCTTATCATCACGGGTTAACGCAGCACGCTGCCCGGCCAGCGAACACTGAAGCTGCCCCCGGGGAGTCTCCACCAGCGCCTTTTCACCCCGGTTCCAGAAGCTGATCTCGCCATCTTGATAGCGTGCGCCGCTCGCCACCACCGCTTGCGGCAGTCGCCATGCGCCATGCAACGACCAAAGGCGCAGGTCGTTAGCATTGGTTGCTGTCACTAAGTGCTGCTGAGCTGGCGAGCAGTGCCAAGCATCAAAGCGCTGAGCAGAGCCGGGGAAAAGCGCCGATGGAAAAAAAGGTGCTCGGTTATCGCTGCTTGCCTGGCTGGCGGAGGAGGTGGCTGGGGAAGAGGACGTGGCAGCACAGCCTCCCATGACGAGCAGGACGCCAGCGGCGGCGACACCCCCCCACGCTGTTAACATCTTCATACACTGCGCTCCGTTTATATTCTGACGCTATTCATTGCTGATATTCTTGCCTAAGCAATTGATTACGATCGTACTTTACCACGCTTAAACGCCTGCAGATCGTCAGTGTCGAGCTGCTCTACCTGGGGAGGCAGCTCCAACTCTTCACGTTTAATTTTTACCTGCATTTTTTCCGCCAGCCGCTCGGCGTCATCATCGGTAGTCCGCCCGTTAAGCTCTGCTAACTGGGCCATGCCCTGGTGATAAAAGGTAAGCAAATCAAGCGCCGTACGATTATTCTCGTCCACCGCTTGGCGCAGTTGGGTTAGATAGCTACTGACTTGCGACAAGTGATGCTTAAGCTGCCAGACATAGCGCACTTCTTTCATCCAGGGACGCTCGCGCAGCACGGCGAAGAGCGCACTGGTCGCCAACAGTCCCAACAGCACGCCCAAGGCATTCAGCCACAGGCTACTGCCAAAGGTGGAGGTGAGCAGCATTGAAAAAAGAAGCCCAAATACAATCAGTTGGCCCGCCATGGCGAAGCTAATGATGCGGGCTTTGCGACGGTAGGTTTCAGGGTCGTGATGCTCAAGCGTAAATACCATGGCCAGCCTCAATGATGGTGCAAATAAGCTATGATACGGGGCTGGCCACGGCAAACAAGTAATAGCATGCGTCAATGCTGATTTAAGCTAACCGCTCTGCGGCGGTTTTCAGCAAGTGCTCGGTGGTTTCCCAGCCAACACAAGCATCGGTGACCGAGACACCGTAGCGCATGGCACCGGGCTTAAGCGGCTGCTTGCCTTCAAATAGATGGCTTTCCAGCATCAGCGCTACCAAATTGGCTTCGCCTGCCTGGCGCTGCGCTAACACATCCAGCATGACTTCACTCTGGCGACGATGATCTTTGCGCGCGTTGGCGTGACTGCAATCGACCATCAGTCTAGGGTTTTGGCCAGCGTTACGCAGCGCTGCGGTGGCGGCTTTTACGTGGTGTGTCTGGTAGTTGGGCTCACCGTGTCCGCCGCGCAGCACCACATGGGTGTGAGGGTTGCCTGGCGTTTGCTGGACAACCGGATAGCCCTGAGGATCTACCGCAAAACGCTGGTGCGGATGGGCGGCGGCACTCATCGCATCAATGGCCACCTGCACATCGCCGCTGGTGGCATTTTTGAATCCCACCGCGGCCGCTAAATCACTGGCCAACTCACGGTGCAGCTGCGATTCCGTGGTGCGCGCACCAATCGCTACCCAGCTCAGCAGGTCATCCACATAGGGGGCCAGCATCGGCTGTAACAGCTCGGTCGCCACCGGCAGGCCGCGCGCGGCCACTGCGTGCATTAGCTCACGGGATAGCGCTAAACCGCGTGGCATATCACCACTTCCGTCGAGTCCTGGGTCGTATGCCAGCCCTTTCCACCCTACCGTGGTGCGTGGCTTTTCAATATACACACGCATCACCGGCAGAATGTGCTCGCGCACCTCTTCACTTAACGCGGCAAGGCGGTCAGCGTACTCCAGTGCAGCGTCAGGATCATCCACGGAACAAGGCCCTACCACTACCAGTAAGCGGTCATCGTGGCCACTTAGAATTTGCTGTACGGCATGGCGTTGATGGCTAATCTGCTCACGTAGGGAGTTATTTAGTGAGATGCGCTGGCGAAGCAAGGCGGGCGTAGGCAGCCTGGTAGCAGTACCGTCAGGTGCGGTCTCAGTGCCGGGCGCTGAAGGCGTCAGCGGTGGCGTCGCATGGGTCTTGTTGATAACAGAACTAACAGGGGCATTCATGGGTCATTCTCCGCAATCGTGTGACTAAGTGACCACCCAGGCGCACACGGTCGGAGGTGGCAGCTAGCACCGACCGCGCGTCACTAAATCGCCAGCTATAGCCATAGCCTACAAAGCCCGTAGCGAAAGCGTTAATCAGTGCACGATAGATCATGATGCTGCTCCTTGATGAAAGTATGATGAAAATCAACTATGCCCATAATGCCAAAAGCCCCGGCGGGGTTACCGACCGGGGCTTGTATGCTTGCGGCAGGCAACCTGGTGGTGTGCCTGGTGGCGCGACGTTACGTGTCGGCCAGGGGCACACCGTGGCTAAACCAATACCAATAAACCACAGCGCTATTCCCAGGCACGCCCACACGTGAGCCGCCAGCCATGTAGGGCTGTTGCTTCACTGGAGAGGACGTGCTGAGTCGGTGCATGGCTTTATTCCGCAAGAGTGCCTAATGGCGTTATGGTTTTATCCTGCCTGCAAGTGGTGAAAATGGCAACACTCAACCACTAAAAGCTTGGATGATACGCAGGGTCGCGGGCAACGCGCTCATGCTGACCAGTACCACCAAGCCTAGAAAAATAGCCAGAAAACCAGAATCGTCTTTAAATTCTTCGTCGTGATGGGCCATCTTAGCCTCCTTTTGTCAGGGAATATAAACGATGAGCGCCATCGCGTGGGCGCTTACCAAAAGTCTACGAGCCTTAACCTAGACAAGCAGCGCCACCAAAACGAACTCGCTCTAGCACGGGCCATTATTCATGCACGACCCTACGCTGCTCGTTTACCAACCTAGGGTGTGCGAGGCGCGTAAGCAAATACGTCCGAAAACACGCGTTCCAGCGTTATCCCTTTTGCTTCGAGCACATCCAGGCAGGCGTACACCATTCCAGGCGAACCAGAGATATATACATCGCAGGTTTCGGGAGCCATCTCGGCGGCTTTAAGTACCTGATCAATACGCCCATGGTGATGGCTAATCCGCTCGCCCACCGCTAACGGCTCTTCTAGCGGCAGCTCGGTGACGGCATGAAACGAAAAATTGGTATGGGTTTGCGCCCAGTGGCTAGCCAACTGCTCCAAATAAAGGTCTTGTCGACCACGGGCAGCCCACCACAGCGAAATTTCCCGCTCAGGCTGTTCGTGCAGCACCGCTTCAATGATCGCCTTCATTTGGGAGAAACCGGTGGCTGCCGCTATCAATATCAGTGGCCGCTGGCTGTCGAGATCCAGCACACTCTCGCCGCCGGGCAAGCGCAGAGTCACCTGGCTTGCGACCTGAAGCATCTCGCGTAGCCTTACGGAACTATCCCGCTCGGGCCAGTGCTGAATATGTAGCTCAATGAGACCTTCACCACGGTCAACACTGGCAATCGAAAACGGCACCCAGGTGTTCTCGTCTAGCTTAAGCTCTAAATACTGCCCTGGCGCATACTGCATAGCCTCAGCACGGCCTAAAAGCCTGACACCGAAAACATCGGCGCTTAAGTTTTCAACCTCGGTGACTTGGCAAGTCAACGTCCTTGCACTCATGAAAGCCTCTTTTTGCAAATTCGGTCTGCGATTCGTCACAGGGTCAACACAGGTGGTCACCACATCAAAGACGAGAGGGTGGCAACTCCAGGCCAATACCCAATGTTTCCCAACGTTCATCGACACGTGTTTTAACGGACTCGTCCATCACGATGGGAGTGCCCCATTCGCGGTCGGTTTCACCCGGCCATTTATTGGTGGCGTCTAACCCCATCTTGGAACCAAGACCTGAGACCGGCGAGGCGAAATCGAGATAATCAATCGGGGTATTCTCGACCATCACCGTGTCCCGCGCAGGATCCATGCGTGTGGTGATCGCCCAGATCACGTCTTCCCAATTACGTGCGTCTACATCGTCATCGAGTACAATCACAAACTTGGTGTACATGAACTGGCGCAAGAAGCTCCATACCCCCATCATCACGCGCTTGGCATGGCCAGGGTACTGCTTCTTCATGGTGACGACCGCCATCCGGTATGAGCAGCCTTCGGGTGGCAGGTAGAAATCGACAATTTCAGGGAACTGCTTGCACAGGATCGGCACAAATACTTCGTTAAGCGCCACGCCCAGAATCGCTGGCTCATCCGGCGGCCGCCCGGTATAGGTCGAATGATAGATGGCATCACGACGCATCGTCATCCGGGTAACGGTAAATACCGGAAAATGATCGACTTCGTTGTAATAACCGGTGTGGTCGCCAAAAGGCCCTTCTGCGGCCATGTCGTCGGGGTAGATAAATCCCTCGAGGATGATCTCGCTGGACGCCGGTACATCAATGTCAGCGTGGCCACACTTTACAAGCTCGGTGCGCGAACCGCGCAGAAGCCCTGCAAAGGCATACTCAGAGAGGCTATCCGGTACGGGCGTTACGGCACCCAAAATGGTTGCTGGATCAGCACCTAAAGCAACCGCAACGGGGAACGGCTCGCCAGGGTGGGCTTTTTGAAACTCCTGAAAGTCCAATGCCCCACCGCGATGCGACAACCAACGCATGATCAGGCGGTTTTTACCGATCTTCTGTTGGCGGTAAATCCCCAGGTTCTGGCGTTTTTTATGGGGGCCTTTGGTAATCACCAATGGCCAGGTAACCAGAGGCCCCGCATCGCCAGGCCAGCAGTGCTGAATCGGCAGCAGGCCCAAATCAACCTCATCACCTTCGTACACCACCTCCTGTACGGGGGCATACTTAATATTTTTTGGCCCCATACTGAGTACTTGCTTGAAGATCGGCAGCTTGTCCCACGCGTCTTTCAAGCCCTTCGGTGGATCAGGCTCTTTAAGAAACGCCAGCAGCTTGCCAACTTCTCTCAGTGCTTCAACCGAGTCCTGGCCCATGCCCAATGCCACCCGCTTTGGGGTGCCAAACAGGTTACCCAGCAGCGGCATGTCGTGCCCTTTGACGTTTTCAAACAGTAACGCCGGGCCGCCCGCACGCAGGGTGCGGTCGCAAATTTCGGTAATTTCCAGGTAAGGGTCGACTTCGACGTGGATACGCTTGAGTTCACCTTGCGCTTCAAGCGCCGTGATGAACTCGCGTAAATCTTTGTACTTCAAGGCACGCTCCCTGGCTGGCGAATTCGCCGCTGGATAACCATAGCGGCGTTTTAGCGTTTCTGCGGCGTTTTACGACAAGCTAGCGGCGTTTCATCGCTTCAAAGAATTCTAGATTGGTCTTGGTGTCTTTCAGACGATCAATCAAGAACTCAGTGGCTGCGGTGTCTTCCATCGGGTTGAGCAGCTTGCGCAGAATCCACATGCGCTGCATTTCATCTTCCGAGGCCAGGAGATCCTCACGACGGGTACCACTGCGGCGAATATTGATCGCCGGGAATACACGACGCTCCGCCAGCTTGCGGTCCAGGTGGGCTTCCATATTACCGGTACCCTTGAACTCTTCGAAGATGACTTCATCCATTTTGGAGCCCGTATCGACCAGCGCCGTAGCGATAATCGTCAGGCTGCCGCCCTCTTCGATGTTACGCGCCGCACCAAAGAAACGCTTGGGCTTCTCGAGCGCGTGGGCATCAACACCACCCGTCAACACTTTGCCGGAGCTAGGCACGACGGTGTTGTAAGCGCGCGCCAAGCGGGTAATCGAGTCAAGCAGAATGACCACGTCTTTTTTGTGCTCAACCAGACGCTTGGCTTTCTCGATGACCATCTCGGCCACCTGAACGTGACGTGCTGGCGGTTCATCAAAGGTCGATGCAACCACTTCACCGCGCACGGTGCGTGACATTTCGGTCACTTCCTCAGGGCGTTCATCGATCAACAATACGATCAAATGACACTCTGGGTTGTTGCGGGTAATGGAAGTCGCGATGTTTTGCAGCATCAGCGTCTTACCCGCCTTGGGCGGCGACACCAGCAAACCACGCTGTCCTTTACCAATCGGCGAGGTTAAATCAATGATCCGCGCGGTCAGGTCTTCGGTGGAGCCGTTGCCGATCTCCATGCGCATACGATCGTCTGGAAACAGGGGCGTCAAGTTTTCAAACAGGATCTTATGCTTGGCATTCTCAGGACGGTCAAAGTTGATTTGACTGACCTTCAGCAGGGCGAAGTAACGCTCCCCCTCCTTCGGCGGGCGGATCTTGCCTGAAATGGAGTCGCCTTTACGTAAATTGAACCGGCGGATCTGCGACGGCGAAATGTAAATGTCGTCTGGACCGGCGAGATAAGAGCTGTCAGCGCTGCGCAGGAAGCCAAAGCCATCCTGAAGAATTTCCAGCACACCGTCGCCGTAGATATCCTCGCCACTTTTGGCATGTTTCTTGAGGATGGCGAAAATGATGTCCTGTTTGCGCGAACGGGCCAAGTTATCGATTCCCATTTCACGGGCGATATCGAGGAGCTCGGGAACGGTTTTTTGCTT
>TARA_R110002012_G_scaffold232443_2_pt1 | contig 10168 bp, 8 predicted proteins | sample TARA_R110002012 | Tara Oceans TARA_R110002012 (sample SAMEA4396515) | marine metagenome | biome: Westerlies Biome; feature: [DCM] deep chlorophyll maximum layer (ENVO:01000326); material: water (ENVO:00002006), including particulate matter (ENVO:01000060) such as... | depth 40 m
CTGTAAACTCTGGGGCCTCGCCGCTTACCGAGGTAGCTCTGAGTTTTTCATTGAAGGACGCGAGGTCTTCTTCTGAGGTAATGAAGGACTTGTAGACTTCAGTGACGTTGTCTAACAAATCGGCATCAGCAGCTAATGGAACGTTTCGATTAGAAGCAATTCCACTCACGTATTCAATTGCTGTTTCTTCTTCCTCGAGGTCCCACCAATACGGCCTGTTCTCCATTCCTCGAGTTTGCCGCTCTTGGACACTACGGGCTTCCCGAATCCTTTCAGGGTTTCCAACAACATTTCCTGCGGAATCCCAAGTGTACTCAGTGCCTGCGTTGGGTGCGTCAGCAGGAGCTTTGTATGTCCAGCCCCAATCTCCCCAGTCCTCGACCCATACAGGCTCTGCGCGTTTCGCCCAAACGTTTGCAGGGCGCTCCGGGGGCGCTGCCTCATCTTCTACCTCGGGGGTAAAAGGCGTGGCGACCTCAGGCTCATCCTCTTTTGCCATGCCAGTAAAGCGCTGCATAAGCGGGCTGAGATCTATTGGCGCGGCTTCTGGCTCGGGATCGGATGCAGGTCCGGGCTCTTCCTCAACTACTTTATCCTCAACAGGCTCTTCTTCTAAGAGCCCTGAAAATCTTTGCATTAGAGGAGAAAGAGTTTCGTCTGCCATTTTTTAACTCTCGTCGTCTTTAAGGAGAGAAGTCAACCTGCTTGTTCGTTGTGCTGCACGGGATGCCGTAAGTGCGCTGTCGCGCAACCCATCTGCCGGAGTCATCCCTGCGCTTCTTCCCAACTTAGTTGCTAGCTGACGCTTTCTGCCAGAATCATAACGCTGAGCAAGATCTGTTTCACCAAAACTCTCCATCATGCCCTCGGCTGTGCCTGTGGGTACGTCAGTGAGCGGTCTTTGAGGGTCGAGCATAAAGGGTTGAGGTTGACGAAACGATGCGGGCTGTTGCCCCACTGCTCCACCAGGGCCGCTTTCGACGTCTCCTCGCAGAGCCATAGCGTTAGCATTCATTACAGAGGCGGTGTTGGCGGGAGCAGCAAGCAGTCCCTTCTTTGTCTCGTCAAGCATCATCGTGAAAGCTTGATCTGGTGAGATCATGCCGCCGTCTCCTTTTTCAGCCATAAACTGCTGAAACTCAGGAGAGTCCATAATTTCCGCCCGTAAACGCTCGTGGCGGCTGCCTGCAAACATAAAGCGCGGATCGTCTAAGCGGTCGAGTTGCGCTCGAATGTTGCGTGTAAAGTCGTCTTCTTCAAGAACCCGCTCTTTCGCAGGATCTCGAATTTCATCCGGCATTGTGGCCAACATCTCGTTGACTCTTGCCGTTGTGTCCTCAGGGGTTTCATTAAAGATGTTTTTCAACTCAGTAATGAGCTGGGGATTTGCACCAGGCCCAGACCGTCGCTCAAAGCTTTGCCAGGTTTCGTCTCGCCTGTCTTGCCAATCGGCCCGCTGTTGTCTGTGTTGTGTCGCTTCTTGCACAGCCCTTGTTGCTACGTTTCTGAAGTTACCAAATTGATTTGCAAGATCAGGATTGGGGTTTCTGCCAATTGTGGCCGCCATTGCGTTTCCAAACTCTGGAACTCGCTCGTTTAGCATTTCAAAAGCGTGCTCTGCTTGACCCGCTGGAAGGCTCCCAACCTCTGCTTCAAATTGAGCAATAATAGTCCGCTGATCTAACGGAGTTCCGCCTTCTCTTGCGTTGTCCAGAACGCCAATGTATTTATCCAGCTTTACTAAGCTTCCGGCGTCAATCATTGCCCGACGTTCGGCTTCGTTTGTAGCGGCTCTAAAGTCGCCCGTTTCAAGAGCACGGTCTGAAGCTTGCATGTCTGATGTGAGCGCCGCAAGTTTTGCAGCCGTAACAGTGGACTGCCCCTGCATTTGCTGCTTTTCTAGCTCAACAACCTGCTCCATTGCCCATTTTCGTTCGCCGGTGATGTTGCCGTACTGCTCTTTGAGAAAATCCAGTCGGTCTTTGTCGCGGCTCGTTAGGTCTGCTCTGCGGGACTTTTGGTAGTCAGAGAGCGTTTTTAGCAGATCGTTTTTAGCCTTTGACCGTTCAGCCTCGGTCATTGAGCCGCCGTGCTGAGAAATCATATCCGACGCGCTTTTACGACCGGCAATGATGTCGCTGACAAGAGCAAAGGTAGCGCCTGCACCGCCAACAATGTCTTTTCGTCGCACACTGTTGTAGAGTTCAAGGTTGCCTTGCAGTTTTAGCCTTGCTTTTTGTTGCGGGGTTAGTTCGTCAGCCATTTTTTATCCTACTGAGTCATTCGGTTTCGAAGTTCATCAAATCTACGTGTTCTGCCTTGAGATTCCAATAGCTCCTCGCGTACCGCACCAACCATTAAGTTGAAATCTGACCCTTGTTGGTCTGCTGCTGCTTTTGCGCGAGCGATAGCTTCCGGCGAAGGCATTTCATTGTTTGGAGGACGAATACCGGCTGCAATGTACATTGCGTTCACGTCTGCTGGGGACGAGGATCCTAAAACAGCCTGAGCTGATTCGTTGAAGTCCCCAATCTCCATAATGCCTGAGGGCAGTGTTGGAAGCGTTGCTGCGCTTGCCAGAGTTGCCGCGTGCTCGGTTTCACTTTCAACGCTAATGTCTCCCAGGTCAGGACGGCCCAAGGTAAAATCGTCGTCGGGCTGATCAAACTCTAAATCTTCTGTGTCCTGCTCAAAGCCGCCTTCTGTGTCTTGACCAAATCGTTCTCGTTGACTTTCAAGCAAAGCCTGCCTTCGAGCCTCCCTTTGGTCCAAAGTCGGTCCAGGGACAACATCAAGCTCGTCATCGTCTTGGCCTGTGACGTCTTCAGGCAATTCACCAATTGGCTCCTCGTCGTCTTCAAAGCCACCTTCTCCAACCCCCTCCGCCCGAGCTGCTTGACGGGCCTCCATGCGCTGCCGTGCCCTTTCTTCACTGGTAAGCTCGCTATCCAACTGGTCTTCCGGCGCCGGTTCGGCTTCTGCTTTTTCCTCGTCCGTTAGCTGGAACCCTGCATCCAGGGCGTTTCTCAGCATTCGTGAGCGCCTGGTAGGGGCCTCCTCCGCCTCCGGTTCTTCCTCCGCAGGCTCTGCCTCATCGGCTGTTTCTTCTGGAAGCTCCTCAGTCTCCTCAGGCTCGTCATCACCGCCTCCAAGAATAGCGTCCCCCACGCCTCCGGCTGCCGTAATAGCGTCTTGTGCTGTTTCGCCAAGTGCCTTGCCTGCCTGAAATCCCCCGGCTGCACCAGCCCACATACCCGCAGGCCCGCCCATAATACCGCCTGCGCTGCCTGCAATAGCGCCACCGACACCAATAAGATCGTCGAGAAACCCGGACTCTGCAAGCTTGTTTAGGGCAACTCCGCCTGCTCCCACTATGCGCGGGATCTTGTCAAAGAGAAGGTTGCTCCTTTCGTCTTTGAGACGAGCAGTCTCTTTTTCCATTGCTGTGTAAGCCTCGTCGGCTTGCTTCATCTTTTGCTCACCAGCCTGCTGGTAGCCCTCGCGTAAGGTCTTTGCCTTCTCCTCTTGGGCTTTTTCGGTGGCTTTGCCAAACATGTCAAGCTGCTGACCAGGCTGCAATCCACCGGCCATGCCTGCTCTCATCGCCTCAATGTTCGCTTGTTGTCCTGGCCCCATGGATGCCTGGTACACCTGTTCCGCCTGCTGGCCGACCATTGCTTCGTCAATAGGGCTCTGGGCGTCCGCAATCTGTGTACGGAGCATCCCTGCTCGGGTCTTGTCGGCTTCTTCAACATTGAAGCGAGGGTCGTAGTTCTGTTTCTTTTTCAGTCGTTTTGCAGCGAGAGCGCCTGCAAGAGTGCCTCCGGCTGCAACCCCCAGCACACCTCCGGCTGCTTTTGCCATTGGGTTTTTCTCTTCTTCAGCCATTGAAGCCTCCTACCTGAAAAACACGTGCCGGATTCCCCGGACACGAACGCGAGCTTGGTTGCTGTTCGAGTAAATCCTTAACCCAGCAGAATGCCAGCCTTTTGTTAAACCTGTTCCGTTTGACACCGCAGCGGCGTGGTGGCCGTTCCAGTAACGGCCTTGCATCAAGGCCCCACCTGGCACGTAAAGGGCCTTATTGAGCGAAGAACTGCTGCTGTCTCGGTATCCTCTGGTTTTGATGGGAAAGGAAATTCGCTCCTGCCCTTCTACCCATGCGTCGTCGACGTAGAGCCTTAGCCACGTTCTGGTGCATCTGTTAGTGTCAGAGTCCAAGCGAAGTGGCGCAAACAATGATGTTCCGTACTGAGCGTCCGATTCTTTATTAACTCTTGCCCCTTGGTCCCCGTCATCGTCGAAATGAACGTTCCATGTAATCAAAACTAAGGTGCAATCATAAGGCAGATAGAACTCAATGTTAGCACCGGGCACAGGAATAAAATCGGCGCTTTGGGTAACAAATCTGTCGTTGACTTGTTTTCTGTTGTTTTCGTTATCACTGCTAGGGTCCGCGTCAATTTCTTCATCGGGACCAAAAATTTTGTCGCGCCACGAGTCGTTAAACAGGGGGTTTCTAAAAAAATCAACGTTTCCTGTAGACCCAACCATTGACCCCCCAGTGAACGTATTGTCTTGAACAACGTCTCCTGTAACTTGCCAGTACTCTGCGTCTGCTGTTCCTGGGAGGTTTTGGTCATCAAGGTGACCGTTGATGTGCTCAAGGGAGCTATATCCGGTTCCTGGTTTGTAAATGTTGTCGGCAACCTTGTCAGCGTCTGAAACTTGATTGTCGGAAAACAAGTTCCACTGGCCGTCTACAATCTTTGACATCAGTTCACCTTTGCGTGCAATGCTACCGCAGTAAGCTGACAAAATCTAACTCTACAACGAGTAGAGCTTGGGTTTGCGCCCGTTGCTGCGGTAAAGTCGTCTAACGTAGCCGCAAGCACCTGAATTGTTTGAATGTCTTCGTTTGGCTTGTACATTAGAATTCTATGGGACACGTCAACAGATTGGTAACCGTGCACCATATTGTCAAATCCTACAGTTGGTCCCATTACCAAAGTCGTGTACCTGAGCGTTTCCCAGTAGAAAGTTCGAACACCGGTTGACGAAACAGTGCTTATTACAGTGACTAAAGCAGCCGCCTGTCCGGCTGTGGAATGTACAGTCAAAATACCGTTGTCTAATTGTTTTTCAACAGCGCAAAACTCTACATTAGCCATGACAAGCAGCGACGAGTAGTTTTCTCCTAAAATTAAACCTGAAGTGTTTACTTCTAAGTAGGTTGTGCCTGCTGCGCTCCCGCCGCTAGAATCTGAAATCCGTTGCCAACACACCCCCTTAGGCAGAGCTGTTTCAAACGCAGTTGCTTGAAAACCAGGGTAGGACGCTGCTATTGGATCACAAAACCACTCTTGGCCGTTGTGCTCCCCTGCCTTTGCGTGTTTTGGCGTAAGCACTTTTGTCTGTGTTTTTGTGTTCGACAACAAGCTGCTAATGTGTGGGGGCCCAAGCGCATTCGCCTGGTTGGCTTGCAGAGGCACGGCGTTCACGGTTTCTTTAAATTTTGAAAACCGAGTGTTTAAAGAAGCAGCGTCAAAAACGTCGTTTTCGTCATACGGGTCAAATGTGTCGGCCATTACTTCCTCAAAGAAAGAACAATTAGTTCTCTTGCCCCAACGTAAAAATAGGCAACCGTGCCGTCGCCGGAGGTCATGCGAGCACACAACTCAACTAAATGTGTGCCTGCGGGGACACTAACAAGAGCATCCAAGCTAATTGACCTGTACCTGTGGTTAATGCCTGCTCCAAACACTACGGCGTCGTGCGGGTCAACAGGATGCAAACCAAAAGGAGGAGTGTCTATGTCGTTTGATTTGTGGTGAATTACATCCTGCGTTGGCCCGGAGCTGCCTGTAATTGATTCTGGAATCAACGTTCCGTTTACGCGAATTGCGTACTGTATCACCCCTCTTGCATTAGTGTCTGAAGGGGCGTTGTAGTGCTGCAAGCTAGCCATAATCCAAAGAGTTGTGCTTTTCGTGCTTACGATTTGGCTGGCTGTGTAATTCTCACTTGATATTGGGAACCACGCAGGCTGCTGCCTTACCCGATAATACTCTTCCAGAGTTGTGCTTGGAATGTGACCTGGGTCTTGCTGTACAGATTTTTTCCAAACCCGCATTGAGACGTCTTCAGCGCAGTGGGATTTTGTAAAAGAGTCCTTTTCCCAATTGTGCTCATTTAGGCCGCCGTCTAATTCTTCCGCGTACTTGGTAAGACCACGGTTTAGGTCGTCAATTTCTACAACCCCGCCGGGTTTTACTGGATGTTCTGGAAATTTCCAACTCATTTCGGAATCCTCATCCCGCTGTCGTCAGGGCTTCCTTCCGAAACAGAAATGCCAACAAACTCAAACGGTGTTTGTGACGTCAATCTTAGTCGAAAAGACTCGCACGCGGGTAAAAACAAGTCGGCTTTTACCCAGAACGGGCGGCGCAGTTTGTACTCGTTTGCTGTTGACAAGCTGGCGGAGCCCCAAAACGGAGGGGCGTCTTCTGTTGAGTAGGTGTTTACCGTTTCAGTGTGGACAACCTTCATTCTCCAATCCCTGTAAACCTCAACGCTTAGCTGGCTGTCGGTTGTTTCACGCAACCAAATGTAAACAGTAAATGCGGTTTTGCGGTCCATTGATCGCAGGCCAGCAAGCCAAGAAGTTTCTACGATGTAGTCTCGTTGGTTTGGAACAAACGACGCCACCTCGTGGTCGAGAACCCAAAGCCCTGTGCTTGTAGTTGTGGTGTCCGTGCCGGTGTACCCTATAGTTGTGCCCCCTTCCGCCGTGGTTGTCCCCAGGGACGTGCCTCCTACTAAGCAGTACTGTCTGTGATCTACGGTTGTGCAGGCAGACTTGGCTTGAGTGTCTGTTCTTCTGCGCCAGCCGGAACCATCGTAAACCAGACAAAGGTTGTTGATCGTAGAGTTCTGGTCTGGAACCCAGCAACGATATTCGCCAGAGGCTTTGTCGACGACACTTACGGCGGCCCGGAGCCTGGGTTTGTTTAGGTTGCGAATAGTCCTTTCTATTTCTTCGCTAACAGGCACAATCTGCAAGCCCTCTTTGCGCGACGTAGAGGCCCTGTAGAAGCCGTCGAGCCCTAACCAGACCAGTGACCCGTCCTGCATCGTTTGGATGGCTCCAGGGCCAACACAGCCCACTCCTGAGTTGAGGGTTTCAATAACGTACCCTTGCGTTTCTCCTTGGCGCACAGTTGCAGAAGGCTTGATTAAAAACGTACTGTTAGAGGTAAAAACAAACAGCCCTCCGAAGGCTCGCCAAAGAGCAGTGACTTCAGCGCCTGTGGGGTCAGGCTGGTATTCAATTCCCTTTTCAAAAGTTCCCCAGCGTCCTGGCATTGACGGTACTACTGCGCCTGGTTGTCCCGTAAGATTTGCAACCCAAAGCCTGCCGAAAGCAACACGGCAAAGCTTAAAAATTGGCACAGGTCGAACATCAGAAGCAATGCTGCCTAATTGCTCGTCACCAAAATTGTCAGGAAACAAGGTTGATACGTTGTCTGGAATTGTGCAAAAATTTGAAAGAGACCCTCCGACGTCGGAAATGATTTCGAAGTAATCAATAGACCCGCTGTTTATTTTGTCCTTTGTTCTTGAGAGAACCCTCCCAACAGTTCCTTCAGGACCTGGCGACACCGAGTGCCACAAGAATTGTTTTAGAAGCCTTGCTGATCGAAACCCGTTGTAGTAGCTGTCCTGAATTTCCGGTTGCGTAGGGTCGCTAAGCCCCCACGGCGACCCCCAGTCTCCTCGTTGTTGTTCAACGGTAACTGGGTTGCTTTCCTGTGAAAGCGGCGACAGGTTTCCCCAACGATCAATCCATTGTGTTTTGCATTGCCAAGTGCCTGGTAAAAGCGTTGCCGTGTTTGTGGCAGCATGAACGCCTGGGCTTACTTGCAAAGTTCCAATTTTGCAGAAACCAAAATCAGGGTGCATTCCTGTGTTGTCAATGTCGGAGCCGTGCGACCAGGTAGTGCTGCCGTCTTTTGCGTAGCCTCGTTGGTTTGTTTCCAAGTCTACAAAGTACTCGGAAGAACCACTGGTTTTCAGGACGTGATCTCCTGATTTTGACGGGTACTTCGCGTAGCTCATGCAGTTGTCGCCCAAGGGGCCGTCGCCTGCGGGGGAAGCCGGGGCGCGGTCATACCCTAAGGGTGCAATTGTTGTGCCGTCGTAGAAATACGAACGCCCGCCTTGTGGGACAATCACCGTACCTGCAGGGGTGGATTCAAACTGAGTAGGAAACGAAACCGATTTAGTGTCGGGCATTTCATCTGCCCGGAGCGGGTTTGCTGTTGAAGGCCCAAGGAGGACCTCCCACGTTGCGTCCGGGTTTGCAAAATCAATGTTCCAGCCCTGGTGAACCCAAAGTTGGTTTCCGGTGTGAATCAGCAGCATGTCTCTTCCGGTGTCCGCAGAAACCGAATGGTGGATGCCGTGCATGGTTTGGTACGACGGGTAGCCTGCTCCGTAGTCGGGGACGTAGGGCGCAGGACCACAAGCTGACCTGAGTGTTCCCTCCTCAGTTACAACCATGTTCTGGATTTTTGAGCCCATCTCCTCAGCGGTCAGAATCTTTTGCGACTCTGTTCGAGGGATGAACGGGCCTTTTCGTTTTTTGTTGTACTGATCAGCCACAACCGCCCCCCATTTTGTCGTGAGCGGCTTCTATAAGTGACTGTGCAACCTTCCCCAACTCGCCATGGTCTAAATCGCCAATGTCGGTTTTGCCTGTAAGGGCACGCATAAGCTTCATAAAATCAGGGTCACTCGAGCCTTTGAGTCCCATGTGATCCGCGATTTCAAGTACTCGCTTCTCTGTCCACGGTGTTTTCAAGGCTTTGTGAGCGGCCCCCATTCTCACGACGATGACGAGCTTAGGGGAATGCATACATGCTCCTACGCGATTGCTTGCTCGCGCTTGTTGAGCTTGCTTGTAACGCGAGGCTTGGGTGATTTGATTAGACCAGGCTCAGCGTAAAGTTTCCAGTCTTTGAAATTAGTTTCCCCAGAAGTGACCCGTTGTGGGCTGTACCCGTAGCGCTGCAACAAACCATGAGTCTGTCCGCTTTTTTCAACTACTCCAATCATTGTTGCAAACTCAACAGAGTTGTCGGGCATTTCCTTTCGGTAAACTGCTCCGCAAATGATTGGCACGATTTCAGGGCTGTCGTTCTTCACGCTCATGTTGTACTCCTAAGTACTAGTGGTCCACCATTGACGCCAGTTTCGAGCAATGCGGTTGCCGGGGTTAGCGCGTGCCACCTTTCGGTAGTTAGCGCGTGCCGCAGTTCGCAGGTCTCCGTAGCGTTTAGATAGGGTTTGTAAGTCTCTTTCGTATCTTGCAAATGCAATACCGGACATTCCCTTATTGCCTTGGGCTTCATAGAGAAAGGTCAAAGCTCGTTGCAGGACAAGTTCTACCGCTTCAGGGTGAACCCTCGGGGCGTCTTGGTCGTTTACAAGGGACGCAGGACGACGCACGCATCGAACGTCAAGCTCGTAGCGAGCATCAGGGCGCGGGTACAAAGCAATGTTTTGGTAGCCGTGTACCGTCTTCAGTCGCGTACCGTAGTCCGGCGTGATGGCGCCATTGTCGATGATCTCAGAACACCAACCGGGAACTTCCATCATCAAGTAGTAAGCTCCTGCATCCTCGACGTCTTGTGCGTCAAATCCAGTAAAGCCTGTGCCAGTGGTGGACGTCAGTCGTTTTCTGTAGATTCGAATCCGCCATCCGCTTCGGCGGTATCGCTGTGCTTGTCCCGAGTAGCCAAACCCTTGCATCTTTTCAAGATCAGGGAACTTGAGGTAAATTCCCTGTCCGTTTGTCGCAGCGGTAATGACATCGCTCGCAGGCGACGGGGCGCTTTCCCATAAAGGGCTGTATCGAGCGCGGTCACCAAGGTTAGCAAGCTCGTTGTACAGGGTGCTGTCGGAGCTATACAGCGACAATGCAGTAGACAACGGATTGCACCACGATAGCGTTGTTCCAATTTGTGACTTGTCAAGACCGGGGTTGTGGCGCCAGTGTTGGTCGTCTCTACGCCCCCAACAGTAAGTGTACACGTACTGGAACGTGCCGCCAGGTTCAGGGCCGTGCCAATTAAAGGTTGTTGTTTGCTGGGTGTTTTCCAGCGCA
>TARA_R110002012_G_scaffold61728_1_pt1 | contig 10158 bp, 5 predicted proteins | sample TARA_R110002012 | Tara Oceans TARA_R110002012 (sample SAMEA4396515) | marine metagenome | biome: Westerlies Biome; feature: [DCM] deep chlorophyll maximum layer (ENVO:01000326); material: water (ENVO:00002006), including particulate matter (ENVO:01000060) such as... | depth 40 m
TGAATCCACTTGGATGGGCCGTTTGCATCTGTTTGTATAGTTTCTGCATTGAGATTCCAAGATCCTGTGAGAAGAAGAAACCCTTCTCTATATAAAGCTACACCAGCAACAGAACCAGAGCCGGTAGAACCTTCCGGTCCAACTTGAACCAATTCACCGTTATAGTTCTTATCTTGTAGTTCTCCAACCAATGTGCCCGTTACATAATATTTCAGCGAGATCGTGCCTTTCTTTATTTTTGATCCATAAAATATTGATGGTATGGAGATCAAATTTATTGTCTGTGAAGACTTATCTCCAAAAGAAGATGAGTATTGATAATGTGGAGACAAATAATTGTAATGATTTAAAGTATTCTGGAGAGCATTTATTCTAGTTCTTGTTGTTGTGCTGTAATAATCTCGTGATATACTCGCCGACAGACTGTAAGAACCTGTGGATGTTTCTCCGAACAACAGCGTTGCATTGTATGCTTGCTTTGAAATTGTCTTAAGTGTATCTCTGTGTCCGTCTTTAATTATAAAAGGATATATAAGATTACCCGCTGGGCGATCTATGTTGTATTCATAAAGCGAAACGAACCCTTTAGGTACGCCAAGGTTGTTAACTGTATTTGCACCGGATAAATGAGGCATATCGTTTATGTAGATAGATCCACTTTGTGTATAAAATCTATATTGCGGATACGCTTCTATTGTATTGGTGAAGAGATCGTCTTCGTCAAACTTGTAAAATGACATGACTTCCTCCTAGTAGTCTAGGCGGACTCTGATAGTGAACTCTGTATCTGAAGATTTCTTAAGTGGCTCACTAAGCTTTGCAGTTGCTAACAGCTCATTATTATCGTTATAAAGCCCAACAGAAGTAATGTAGGATACAGGAAGATCAGACGCTTGAGTTTTCACTCGGATCTTGCTTCCGGAAAGATAAGTTGGATTCGTTGAATAATTGTATTCGTTGTGATTAATACGACAGAAGTAAACAGAAGAATTAAGTTCCACTGTATTATTGAATTGTACATTGTAGATTCTATTTCGCAATGAATCAGCTATAACTTCGTTTGTGGAACCGGTTACAATGTCAAGTCCACTGTATCCACCGGCTGATAGTAGCCTAGTGGAATCGGTGTTTGTGGTGTTTAAGATACCACCCTTCGCAGCATCGTGGAAAACTGATCCTGAAATTACAGCAACACCTGCTTGATAAAATAAAAGTCCGACAGCATAATATTGGTTAGCAGCCAAAACAGCATTACTGCCAAAGCTTTGAGTAGCATATAAGACACCATATTCTCCAACTGGTGAATTAACCAAATAACCATTAGATCCACTGAGGTCTGTTAATTTGATTCGTCTAGTGAAAACTACACCAGCCTGATCATAGTCGCTGTTTACTCCTAGTTCTAGTTCAAAAGTACCTTTTTTGATTTCGTCTTTAATCAATAGACGAGAAAAATTCATAAAGAACACATTATCCAGTTTTGCGCCACCGGCAAGAATGTTTCCGTCTTGGTCAAAGCGCTGTATAGAACCAGTGTGATCATACCCAGCAAGAACCTGCGCCATTTGATTATAAATATTTAATTTTTTGGACTTTTGACTTGTAACGCTAGCGTAGAGACCGGATTGAGCACTAACGCCAACTGTTAAATCAAAAATATGATTTGCAGAGGAACTTAGATAAGGATAATCATATACCGATTGAAACATGCCGTGAGCATAATTCTTGATATTATTATCTGAATATGTTCCGGATACAATTGTACCGGTCAAAGGAATCGCTTCATGAAGAAGTGTCCTTGTGTTTGCGACATCCTTTCCGATGTCTAGTGATTTGTAAAAACTTTCAGCCATTATTTTCTCTCTATGAAATTGTTGATTTTGCGAAACGAACTGGGACATCTACAGAATATCCTGTTTTCATTCCTGTGACTCGTACGATTGAGTCGATATGTTTAACTGCTTTTCCTTCAAGTGTAGAAGTTCCACCCAACTGTGTAAAAAGAAAGGTGCTAGTGTTCAAATCAATTGAAGCAGCAATTTTAAACTCCAAACGTGTTCCTCTAGGTCCAGCAATCGCTTCAGAAAGTCCTGCGCTCTCATCTGTGATTTGACTCACAAGTCCAACGTCTACTGTGTAGTATGCTATGTTGTCATCGTCAATATAGTCTTCTGGGACCATATCTCCGTTAATTGTTGCAATCTTACCTAGGCGGTTATCAATCTGAATGATATAAGAATCCTCAATCAAATCTGGGTCTAGGCTCTCTTTTGGAGAAATTTCAGAAGAATCAACTCCTTGATCCAAACGAATTCTGTTATCTCCTGCGAGAGATGATCCAAAAATAACACCTGGAACCGGTTGTCCGGCATTATAACCTACAGAGTATGTTGTAACATTATCTGCGGTTCCCTCAGTCTCAGCATCAACTGCGACTATAAAGGCACCAGAAGTGTGCATTTTGGTAGAACTGTTAAGTTGGTTGATTTTAACAACCGGTAGATAAAGAAGATTCATAGAACCATAAGAAATCAACTTAGACTTAACAGACCCTGCGTTGTCCGTAAAAGCTTCAAGTACAGGGGTTTGTAGAATTTCTACATCATAATAAGCAGACCCACTGGCGTGTGTTGCATTGTAAAGTGTATAGTTGATCTCATCATCTGCAAGAGCAAATTTTGAAATTTGAAATGACCCATCGCCCTTTGCGAGAAGTTTTCTTCCGTGATCTGTTAAAACAGCATCTAAAATAATATCGCCGCTATTGTCTAGAAAGCCCATATGTTTCTCCTAATAATATTCATAATAAATAGTTTGTCCTAAATATTGTCCTTGTTTAAATTGAATTTTACATTTAAATCCACAATTTTTCCTGTATCTTTTGACTTTACTCTGATTTTAAATTTTTTACCCCACACTTTATCTATGGCGGTACCTAGAGGTATATCCTTGATTTTTTTATTAAAAGTACTTAAGTCCTGTATGAAATCTGTCCGATCATCTAGCACCTCTTGTTGAAAAGCAGGTTTTATTTGAAGAAGATTTTTAAACGTCTTATCTAGGAAAATCTCTTCTTTTTCCAATGTCACCACTCGGGACAAGATTTTAGATCTTGAGGAATCTTTGATAAGCTCTACTTCGTACACTGGTGTGGGATTGGATGGTACCCCTATTACATTAATTGCTCTGAACATATAGAAATACTTTTTATTCGCCAACAAATTTTCTTTGAACACAACTGATGTGGAACTTCGCTTATTTCTCACATCTAATATTTTTGCGTTTTCAAAGTCCCTATAAGACATCGGCATCTCGTCTACACGAAATACTTCAAATTTTCCATCTTCTATGGAATATTCAAAGTCAATTTTGCCATCTCCATCGGTTGGTATATTTTCCATAGCAGAACTATCTTGTTGCATGATTTGTATGAAACTCTCTTTTCTAGAGTCATTGTTTAGATCTAGATATATTTTTATAAAGTTTCCGGAGTTTGACTCATTTATAAACTGAACATAGGGAGGTAGTGGAATCTTTGGTGACACTTTGACTAAAACAGTTTCAAAATCAACCACGGCCATCTTATATGAAGGAGAAGAAATAAAATCTAATTTAAAACTATCTTGATCTTCTCGTATGTTGTTAACGCTTGTTTGTGAACCGTAGATTATACTATAAGCCTTGAGTTCGTACCTATATGTCTTATTAAGTTTGATTTGATAATCCATATATTCTTTCCATTCACTCTCAAACATCCAAAAAGTCTGAATAGGTAGGGTGTCGGTGTCAACAAACTTGTCTATTTTATATATAATAAATTCCTTTGCGCACCCTTCACTATTATAAATTTGCGTAAAGTTTTTAACCAGTTCTGCTCTCTTTTCATTGAGGTAATTTACAAGCAAGAACTTTTTGAAATTGTTAGTAACATAATTTGATGTTTTCTTGGCAGTTCCTAATATGAGTTTATCAGACATATCTAGGACTAATGAGTTGTTGTTTACAATATCTAAAATGTCTTGAACAGCGATTGTTGTTTCAGCTGTGGAATTATTGACATTAAAATTAACGTTAACAGTTTGATTGTTTGCTATTAAGCCGCCAAACATTTCTTCTTGAAACTTTATTTGCCTTAATAATGTCCCAATTACTTCATGTGTACCTTGAGACCCTATTTGGATTCTATTATAATAACAAAACTCATCTAAAAATTTCTTTGCACGTGCCTTTTGAAACTCGTTACCAAATAAAATATTTCTCATTTTTATCACTTCAGATTGCGGCCTGGCCACAAGGGACTGTTGTTTTGTTGTTATATTTTGTATATAGCTTTTGGATATTGTATCCACAGCAATGCTTTTTAAATATTGAAACCTTTCGTTTTGTTCCTTAACATTTTCAATGTAATAAAGGGGCAATTCTAGTTCTGGTGATGTTCTTGTTATGTTTTCATATTCATTTGAAGAATAGTTAAAAAAATTGTCTACGTTCATATCAGCGTTTAATGTTGAATTATGGTAAAGTTGCGTTCCGTAGTTTTGTAGAACAGAACGCAATTGTTGTTTCTGTTCTTCGCTTTGTGGACGGATTTCTAATTCGTTAATTGTACTTCCCTGTTCTGACTGTTTTTTAGAAGAGCGATATCGTATTCCAAGATTCTTAAGGAGATCAACAAGAGTGTTGGAATTAGAGTTTTTTAAATTAACTTTAGGCATTAGTAAGATCCGAATGAGTTTGTATTGACACTGACTGGGACATTGACGGTGTCTTGAGGTGTTGTGGGTGCTTGTACAGCACCTGTTGTCTGTTGTATTTCTACAGTCATAGGTTGGTTTGTTTGCGTGACAATATTAGAATTCATAAATTCATATGAGATATCTAGTGTATTATAATTAGGCGCACTCTCAATTGTCTGTGATTCGGACTTTGTTGTTAAGTTTATATCAGACATAATAAAAGATGAATCTATAACAGAGACCTTATTTTCATCTGTGATATTAAACTTGTTATTCGTATAAGACTGCAGAAAACAAATCACAGGCTTTGAGGTTAGTTGGAAATTATTCAAGAGCATAGATTTATAGACCGGATTATTCAAGAGAATGTTGTTATTATTGTCTTGAGCAAACCCGTCTATATATACTAATTGTTGCACGGAGAAGTTGTTAAGCTCATAGTAGTTTTTTGTCTTTGGATTCGCCAACAAATCTGTTCCGGAAGTAACATAGTCTGTTCTTGTTGCTGGTGACTGTCCAGCGATTACCGCTTTAAGTTGATTTGGTAGGTTTGTGGCTTCGTCTCCCGATAGGAGTTTTGTGGCAGCGATTGTTGTAACATACGTTCGACTGTTTTGATATCCCGCAAGTGCATTATTCACTTTTTGACTTGATCCTGTTTTACTCTCAACAACATTGTAAGAATCAATAACATCTGTGTAAGACACAAAGGATTGTCCTGAGCCGATAATCTTAGAAGAATCTACAAAAGCTTCACCAGTATCTTCTGCATCTTGCTGCGGAATTTTTGGCCCTTCTACAGCGATAGCGGGGGCTCCTGTGCTGGGTGGGTTATCGAAGGGACTCACCTGTGGAGCAATGGCACCCAAGCCTGTGTTTAATGGATCAAAGGGATCATATGCTGTTCCGCCCATCAATAATCTTGTCTGTCCTATATTCATCAATGTTGGTCCAAAAAAAGTGGTCTTAGTTGTTGAGATGTCGCTTAGCCCAACATTGGTACTAGTATCTAAATCTGGGCTATTTGATGTTGGGGTTCCAAGAAAATTATTCTCTGTTTCTTCGTTAGCTCTATTTTCTATATCAAATTTTGAATAAATCTTCATTGATGATCTCTTTGATCGGTCCATATATGCAAAACCAACAGCATTAGAAGCTGGTTCAATAATTTTATCGAAAGTCTTATCAATTAAAATTCTGCTGGTTGTTTGATTCTTTGACATTATACTTACTCTTTCTTTTTTAGAATAAGTTTTCTCTGCATTAAAGTCCAAGAATATTAAAAACTCGCTATATAAATCCGCGTATTGCTTTTGAAAGTTTTTTATAGATCTTTGATTCGCTGTTTGAGTGTTTAATAGAGCAAACATTTTAAGAGATAATTTGTCTTTCTCTCTGTTCGTTAACTCGTAAACATAAGAATAATAAGACACATAGGAGTTTACTAAAGATTGTACATTTACACCAGCAATAGTCAAATCTCTACCTCTAGAGGCAAAAGAAGCATATCTTTTAATATCTGATAGGTCTTGCTTCATTGATCTAGATATATTTGAGAGAAAAGCGTAGACAGGATCAGAAAACTGCATATCTATTTTGTACTTATACTTACCGGGGGTTTTCTCAGTCAACTCATAATCATTAAATTGAAAGGTTCTTATTTCTTCGCCATATTGAAAGAATAATTCTTGAATCATGGCGATTTTCTTATAATCACTAAGCTGTTCTTTAAATATTTCATTTCTCTTTCTGTTGGGCTCTCCGACATCAGAGCGAAGCTCTGATTCAACAATATCGTATGACCCATTGCGTTCTAATCTTGTAGAGTTTCTAATAACCCCATCAATGTCATATGTTTTGATGATGTTTTTCTTTGAAAAAATGCTCTGTGTAACTTGTTTTTTACTCCTCAAGCGAGTAGATTGATTGTAGACTCTAATTCTTTGACGCTGTATTGTCATCAAGCTTATTTTAAAGGTCTCAAGTATCTGTGAGACTACACCGGAAGATGCTCTATTGAGAAAAGAACCGTATTTTGTGTGTTTTTTCAGAAGTGTTTTTACATTAAGCATAAACATAGCATTGATATCTGTGTCTGAGCTATATGATACAATTAAATCGCTAAAAAAACCTGCAGACGAGTCTGTTGTTTGGTTGTTTGTTTTTTTAGTTCCACGAAAATCTTTAATTTTTGCATTTGGAATCGTCAACCTACCCAGGTTCGCATGCGGGGTTTGCGTATGATAAGAACCAATCATGTATCTACCATTGTGTTGATGCACAGGGCCTGCCCAGTATTGCCCGTTATCTTGTGTAAAAACACTAGTATTTGCTACAATATTTGAATTATTAAGGACTCTCTCGGACTTTATGGGGCCATAGTAGTCTTGCGACATTGAGAAGCCATATTCTTCCAAAACTTGCACTTTATCAACAAAACAGAATGAATATAAATTTAAGTGCCTTGTGTTAATTGGAATAGATTTTCGGAAAGTAACTTCAAAGATCAAATTACTCTCGGATTCTATAGATGCAGGAATCGTTCTGGTTTCTGATACCATAGAGACAGGCGAAACCTCTCCTCGTGTTAATTGATTGCTTTGGTCAACATTTGTCGATATAATCAGGCCAATTCTCAATAGCTGAGTGAGAGTCTCTGAGGTGTCAAACCATATAGACCCAGTTTTTAAGTCGTGTACTCTAACTGTGACTTGTATCTCTATTTGATTGGAATTGTAGTCAAATAAAGATACTTCTTTGATATATGCGTTCGGTAGGTTCTCAAACCCAATAAATTCTATAGACATTAGCAATCCTCCAAATCTTCGGGCCTCACGCGTGACCCATATATATTAACATCAATATTTTCGCGATCTGGACATTCAACCTCTAGATCTAAGAAGATATCTTTCGCTTTTAGTCTACGAACGCCATCGCAGATGTGCTCTTCCGGGATTTCTTTATCAACAGAAATATCCATATAGTACTCAACGTAATCTTTTGTTAGATCTTCAGGCACGTCAGATGATAAGTCTGGTCGTTCTAATAGCATATTATTCTCTATTTGGCGGTCTTGTTGATAGAACTTAAGCTTTCTATCAATTTCAATCTCGTCTGATTCGTAAAGATATACCTCTACCTCATATGAATCTTTATGGAAAAACCCGTTCCTTTCAAATATATTTAACAAAATTTGTTCCTCTATAATATCTACAAAACTTCCATCAGGTTTAACAAGAGTCGGCAGATCTCTATTAAATAGCAATCCACTGTTGGATAATTCAAATTTATTCTGATTGCCAGCAGACATTGTATATTCCAAAGTCATTTCTAGCTGAGGAATTGGTTGTGTTGAAGTTGTTGATCCCGTAAGAGTTAGAGAGGTTGTATCAATTTCGCCCAAGAGAGCTGTTACATTCCAACCTGCTGCTCTAGTCTCTGCCGTATTGTTTGTTCCGATCTTCTGCTGAAGATATGTAACTTGCTCAACTTTATTGTCAGCGTTATACAAGCTTGTGTCAACGCCCTTATAATTTGTTTGAGGCTTCATATATGGTGTCTCGGAGAGAATTCGGTCTTTCATTTGGGAATTGTTCTCGGAAACTCCGCCTTGAGCGCCGTCATATAGAATATCGTCATCCAAGAATGAATAATACTCTGGCTTTAGTTTTCCTTGCGACAGAAGCCTTCTACCGTGGGGCGTCAGCTCAATCCTCAATACGTCTTCTTTTTTGTTAAAAAATGTCATTTAAAATCACCATACTTATCATAACTAGACTTCTCCCACCGTTCCGAACCCATGTTGCTTAACAGTACCGTCACTGTCTAACTCTACTTCATGCGAATGCTCAACAGAGGCATCTTCAGCTTGGTGTTTGTGTTCTTTTATCGTTACTTTCGCGGCTTCTCTTGCGGCTCTTCCACCATCAATAGTATCTCGTTTGGATCCATCTCCTACAGCTCTTGTTGCTGCTCTTTTTGCCAATGCGACTCTTGCTTGTCTCTGACGGTCTACTCCCATTCTCACTTCTTTAAGACTAGCATCTAGAGAAGTACCTCCAGCACCAACTTTATTGCCCAAAACAGGAACAATTGTGTCGCGAGGTTCTTGGCCTGACTTAACGGCTCTCTCAGCAAATTTAACTTCTGTTTCAATCTTAGCTAATTCTACTAAAGAAAAGAAATCATAAGGCCAGTTGTAAGATATTTCTGCTTGATCTTCTTGGAAAAGATTAGCGTCTCCTCTCCCTATGATCTTCAAATTATAATCTATGTTTGCTCTTTGTTTAACCTTGAATACCATCCAACGGACACGATCGGGTATTTCATTCCCAACAGCATTCACATCAAGTGTTCCTTCGGGATTTAATTTTGCTCCACCGCCAAGTAGTTCATGAGCCAACAATTCATGACTTATAGAGGATTCTGCTGTATCAAAAGTTCTTCCAATTTCCGGATATAGATTCTGCCAAATATTTGCGAGATCTTGTTTCTTAAGAGTGTGAGAGAATTCAAAAATGTACATAGCAAATGGATCAACTACATCATTGTTCAGAAAGTCCATTGATGGTGGAAACACATATCCTTGCATTTTTACAATCATTTTAAGAACAGAGTCTCCGACCAGTGCTCGTTCCGTTTCAGTTCCGAACGCTCTTGTTATATCTATTCTGGGTATACGGAAGAATTTTCTATTTCCTTCTTCTTCAATGAATGGAACAGCAACAACTGCTTCCCTAATTTCTTTTGTATCTGCTATTTCACCAAGTTTTTTTGTTTCTGTTGTGAACCCGCACAAATCTGCCAACGATTCGACTGTCGAAGAGTTGAGATCTAGCGATTCGTCTATCCAAGAAGCGGGGACATTATCAACTTGCAAAAAGATTCCTTTTGTTGGATCTGTTTCAATATTTCCGTATTGATGCCACATACCACGAGGAACAGATTGGGAGGCATTTTGAGGAAGAGTTATGCTAGTTGAAGCAGATAAATGATTGAAATTAAGCATTGGAGTTTCAAATTTTGTTTGGATAACCCAGCGAGAAGGCGGGTCGCTTGGATCAGCACCGGCGGCACCTGCTGTGGTTTGCGAGAATAAGTTCACGCTAGCGTTTAAATCCATAGCATGCCTGTTAATGCTGAGTTTTCTAATGAATTCATTATCACTTGTATCGATGGGCGCATATCTATGAAAAACAACAGTAGAGCCAGAAATTATTTCTTGAATGGAGTGTTTTCCACTTCGAGTTGGAGTAAAAGTGATATCCGCCCAAGACTGTCCATAATAATATGGTGGAGTAAAAGCATAATTTTCTCCTTGGTCTGCTAGTGGTATATCGTAATTAATGGACGCCAGGGCTCCTGTTAAGTACAGAGGAGGGCCAAAAGCGGTCGGGCGTGAATACATAGTGAATGTCTCGCG
>TARA_R110002012_G_scaffold44811_2_pt1 | contig 10157 bp, 24 predicted proteins | sample TARA_R110002012 | Tara Oceans TARA_R110002012 (sample SAMEA4396515) | marine metagenome | biome: Westerlies Biome; feature: [DCM] deep chlorophyll maximum layer (ENVO:01000326); material: water (ENVO:00002006), including particulate matter (ENVO:01000060) such as... | depth 40 m
ACCTCATCATCGGTAAAGAGAATTCATAATTCATTGAAAAAAAGATATGGTGATGACTATGCAAAATTCAATGACCTATTGAAAACTCAAAAAGGTCAATTCGGAAATTGGTATCTCAAAGAATCAGTTAATGAAGGCAAAGACCTATATCATGTAATTGTCAGAGACACTGGTGAAATAATTTCGGATGCTGACGGACCATTTGACAAAAGCTTCGCCAAACGATTTGCTGCTAAAAAGAAAGGGTGGATTATTAAGAAAGTTGATGAATCAGTTAATGAAGGCTCAAGAAAGGAAGTAACAAAGTTAATGTGGCAGGAAATGTCGAGTGATGAAAGAGTTGATGCTTTGCTAAGTGTAACTGACGATCCAGACATCGCTGAAAAATATTATGAATACGATTGGACTGAACTCCCAAGTGAATATACATCAGCATATATGTACACAGAATCATATATAAGTGAGGAATTAGAAGATGAAGGCACATATCGAGTCTATATGAACTCGGATATGGATGAGCCGAAAAGAATAAATTACGAAATATACTTCGGTGATGGAACAAAAACCGAAATGGTTCAACAAGCTAAAGAAATGGCCTATTCTAATGATCCAACAAACCAATATGGTGATCCTATATTAGTGGTGGTAACTCATGAAGATGATATTGATGATGTTGCTTTTACCAACGTACCAGTTAACGAATCTGACATTAATGATCCAGTATTAGTAGCTTTCCGCGCTGCTAAAGACAGAACTAATAAAATGTTATCCTTACCCAACTTAAGGGATGATGAAATCGACAATATGAATAGAATCGATTATGATGAAGCTTTAACATTAAGAGCAATGAAAAGTGAATTAGAAGATGAAAGAAAGCAATTATTTATTGATATGGAGCAAGAAGCAGAGCCAGAAGGTGGTCCTATAGCAGATAGATATGGAAATGAATTAAACAAAATTGAAGATCGTATCTATAAAATTAAAAAGCAATTGAGACATTATGATATGAATGAAGGTAATGAACCCGAAAAAATACTAACATCTAGAAATAAACTAGAGCAAACACTTAATGACATTGCAGATGAACTTACAGATAATCAAATAGATACTATATCTAACATGATTGTTGATTTATCCTCTGAAATTAAAAAAACTTTAAAAAAATGAATGAATTTATAGGAAAATGGAGAAATTTTATCATTGAAGATAAAACACCACTTAGAGAGAACTTTGAAGTGGGAGATATTGTAACCTTTAGAGGAATGGAAGCAGGTGGTGATAAAATGACTGTTGTAGGTAAGAGAAAAATGTTTGCAGTAAAGGATGATGGGAGAGATTTAATGGCCATTCTAGTTGAACTCCCAGATGGTACTACATCAGAGTATGATGAAACCCAATTAACAGCTGCCCCTACAATTACGAGTGATCCTAATGCTGCTACTTTTGACGATGATTTAAATGATCTAGTAGATGAATTTAGTGGCCAAATCCCCCCAGATGAATATGTAGATGATCCCTCAAACCCTTTAGGAGAACCTGGGAGTTCGGATGCAGATTATGTTTTGGATAGTGTTCTTGATGAAGAATTATTTACTCCAAATGAAATGGGGGATCAAGCAATAGAAGATGAATCAAATTCATCAGCCTTTCAAGAAGGTAAAGGTCAAGATCTAGCAGACAAATATGTTGCTAAATTAAGACAAGAATTTAAAAACCTCAGTGATGATGAGCTAGATGAGTTTAAAAAAACATTAGCTACAGCATTTGATATGAATGAATCAGTTAATGAAGATATTAATTATGATGAGTTTGATGAAAAACCAAAAGACTTCAAATCATTATTAGAGTTAGGTGCTAAAGCTACAAAACTCATGGGTGAGGATAAGCTAATAGAGATTTCTGATGCATTTGAAGAGAGAGGTGATGAACAATCAGATCGTATAGCAAGTCATCTAAATATGGCTATTGAACTTATACAAGATGGGGAGTCTAAATCCGCCACCCCACACCTTAAAAAATTCAACAAGGCGTGCCGTGAAGCACTTGGGGAATTGGACGAAGCGGCATCTGCTAAAGACATTGAAAATCAACAAATTTTTAATGATGAATTAGCTAAAACAGCTAAATTATCTAAAGATGCAGGATTAACAGAAAATATTAACCCTGAAATATATAAGACAGTAGATAGATTTATTAAAGCAATGGCTAAACAATATGGGTATCAAGAGAAAGATGCTGTATTTGCTATTCAAGCTGCTCTTAAGGAGAGAGAATATAATATTGATGTGTTCGGAGATGCATCAGTAAATGAAGCTGAACTTTATGGCACCGAAAAAAAGAAATTAAAAGATATGGTTAAATCTTTAAAAAAATCTTCTAAAGGACATGCTGCTCAAGCTAAATATTTAACTAAATTAGTTAAAGAAGGCCATAGTTTAGAGGGTAAGGACTTAGATTTGTTAAAATCACTTAAAAATCAAATTGATCAAGGGGTTTTAGATTCTAAGAAAAAAGATGCATTTGTTACATTACTTAATAATCTAATAAACACTAACATTTCAGAAGGTATGTCTAAAGCAGGATTATATAGTCAAATAAGAGATATTATAGATTCTTTAGACAGTGGGATGTCAGATGGTGTCCCTCTTGATAATGAAACCGAAATGTTACTTCAACAAGAACTTCAAAGATTAAGAAAGATATATAAATCTCTAAAAGAAGGTTTACCTAAAGGATTTTGGGATAAAAAAATCGATGCTGAAGATGAAGATCAAGATGGTAAAAAAGATGTTAAAGAAGGCGCCTATGGAGACGGAAGTTCAGATCCTTTTAATAGTGGTGAAGAGGCAGAGGGAGATTATGAAGAGGATATTGAAGAATCATATGCTACAGTAGTCAACAAAATTAAAAAATCAGGCAAATCAGAAAAAGCAGCTAAAGCTATTGCCGGTGCAGTAGCCTCATATAAAGCAAAAGGTGGTGGTAAAGGCCCCACAGCAAAACAAAAATAATTAAGATAGGATGAATCCTATAACTTAATCGATTAAAATACGAAACTCCCCGATGAAATGAGGGAAAATGAAGCTTAGGTTGGTAATGCGCACTTCCAATCGTATATTTATGCTTCGCCATTTTTAACAAATAGTTCTTTTAACAATTTATGTTAAAGCATTATGTAAAATTAGGTAGAAATAAAATTAAGGAAAATAATCAATCATAAATCAAATAAAAATGAAAAAAATGATTTTAATTTTAGCCCTCGGAATGCTTACAGCAGCCGGAGCTAACGCGCAAGACGCGAAAAACACAAAAGGCGATTGGTACGTAGGTACAGGTGATATCGCTAATACATCATGGACCGATTGGTCTGTGGCACCAACTCTTGGATATGGTGTAACTGATAATCTTATGGTAGGTTTAGACCTATCACAAGCAGACTCAGATACAGACGTTTCAATGGGTTTACACGCAAGATACTTCTTAAGTGTAGCTGGTGAGGATTTGTTTATTTATGCAGCATCTACAGATGTTCTTAATTTAGACACTCCAAGCCTAAATGTTGGTGTAGGTAAGTTTTTTACCTTCCACAGAGGCATGTATGTTGATCCAAAGATCGTATTTGATCTAAACGAAAAGACAACTAACCTTCAATTAGGTTTCGGTCTTAAATTTTAATAATAAAAAAAATAATAAAATAATATGGAAAGTATATTTAACAAAGTAAACGGATTTATTAACGGTCTAGGAAGTATATTCCTAGGTCTAGTCCCAGTATCAATTCTATGGAATGTCTTATCAGGCACAGACGTATTTGGAATGGATGTAGTAGGAAACCTTACTAATCTTGTAAGCACACTAGGTAATGGTGGGTTTGTTGGATTTATAGTATTAGTCATTCTATGGTCATTCTTTACAGATAAGAAGTAAGATAATTAAATAAAATTGATTGATTATTAGGGGGATGACGAAAGTCATCCCCTTTTTTTATGAACCTTTAATTGTTCGCGACTCCCATGAAAAAATTTGGATTCCCGAGGTTTTGTTCGTATATTGATGGGGTAAGGTTGCGGTGGCAGCTGAGCGTAATTAAAAACCAATTAAAAATGTTGTATAGAATAATAGGAGTAATAGATGGTTCACATCAAGAAGAGGTCATTGATCAATTTGCAACAAAAGGTGAAGCAAAATCTAACCTAGCACATTATAGAACCGCATTTGGTAGCAATTGGAAATTATATATAATATAAAAATAAAAGTTATGAAAAATAATTTAAATTCAATAATAGAAGAAACAATCTTCTGCATAGGGTTAGTAGTATTAGGTGTAGCGTTTATTATATTAACTACAAATTTACATGAATTATGTCTATAATAAAAACAACAGAAGATGGTTGGAGTTGCGTCCCAGAGTTAGGAGAAGTAGTATCAATATATGAAGGAGTGGGCAGCCACATATACGAAATTAAAAATTGCGTAAGAAGTGAAGACTTAGAGCAGATGATTGATGAATTAATGGGTATGTGTATTGATATGAAGGAAAAATTAGAGGAGATTGATGAAAGTCAAGAATTTGAAACAGTAGAAGAAGAATATTAATGGAAAAGCGAGGACGACCAACCATTGAGGATACCCCACCTCCAAGAAAGTACACTAGAGTGTTTAAAAATGCAGATGGTGGTGCTGGTGATACATGGTATTATGACTTAGATAAGTTTGCTAATGGGCCTTATAAAGTTGTAATACATGAGCCCCCGAATAGTGAGAGTTGGGAGCAAATAAACGCTAAACAACGAAAAACTCACCGTAAGTATTTTAACCCTGCTAATGACAAATATGTAGGTTATGGAAGAGCAAAACAACTCGGATTAATTTGAAGGAGTCATATTGACGTCATATTAAAATGTGGATTCTAGAAGTTTTGTTCGTATCTTGGTGAGGTGAGGTTGCGGTGGCAGCCGAGCGTAAATCCAATTAATAACAATTATGTTAAAAAATTTCAAAAGTGGTTATGAAGTTAGTGGTTCTAATGCAACAGCAAAGAATGAAACTAACGACTGTGTTGTAAGAGCAATTGCAAATGCTTGTGATGTAAATTATACCCAAGCTCACAAATATGTTGCTGATAAATTCGATCGTAAAAAAGGTAAAGGAACTAAAATGTTCATGTCTACATTAGATCAAGTTAAAAAGATGGAGTTTGATGAGGTGGGTCAGTTAAATATGTTTAATGAAGGTATTGTTCGTTCAATTAAATTATTAGGTAAAGGCCCAAAACAAGGTGGTGATTTAGTTAATGCTAAATATAGGCATAAGCCAGTTGCCTACACTGTTAAAGCATTTGCTCAAAAATTCAAGAAAGGTAATTTCCTCCTAGCAGTTAATAAGCATGCCTTAGCTATTAAAGATGGTGTGGTGGTTGATAATGGTAATTACCAATTCGATGGTTACCGTAGAGTAGTAGAAGGAGCATATCAAATCAAATAATTAAATAATTAAATAATTTATAAAATGGCTAGAGTTAATTTAAACCCCACGAATTCGAAAGTTATAAACGGAGTAGTATTCGTAACAGCATTGAAAGTTAAAGCAATGTCTGAAGTATTAGTAGAAGAATCAATTAAATTTGGTAATAGAATTACCCACCCATCATTAGGAACTATGTATCAATATGATGGTAAGTATTCTAGAAATTCAATTAAAGTTCAAAACGTATCAATATGAGAACAGAAACAGCATTTAAGTATAAAAGTAATATGAGTCCGTATTACTATGCAATGTATTGTGGCAATCATGAATTAGCTAAGAAAATTGAAGCTAAAAGACAAAGATTACTTAAATTATGATTAGACAGAAACTACATAAACACCAGAGTGAGCCCATTGTTATTGATTTAACAGGGCCCGATGGCAATGCATTTGTTTTAATGGCTTATGCTGAACGATTTTCTAGAGATTTAGGTTTTAAAAGCCCAGTTGATGAAATGAGAGAAGGTGATTACGAGCATCTACTAGAGGTGTTTGATAATAATTTTGGTGATTTTGTAATATTAGAAAGATAACATTTATTATGAATAAAATTCAAACAAAAGAATTAATAAACATTATTGATGATTTCATCAATACTGAAGGTGAAATGGTTGAGTTAAAAGGTGCAGATTATACTTTAGGGTATGCCCTTGGTGTTTTAAAACAAATTAGAAGAATATTACAATTTAGAATTGATGCGTAAAAGTCAAGAAAAACTTATAGCAAGTATCCTGTGGTTAGTATTTTTAATTTTAGTAGCAACATTCACATCAACATTGATATTATTAACAATACCCCCTCAAGAAACCACTCAAAAGCAACATAATTTCCCCGTTGGAGATGACACTGAACATACTTGGGTAGGAGGAAATGGGGAGTCATTTGAAGAATAATATAATGGGAGTACAAGAACGAGCTAAAAACAGAGAAAGATTAGACAAAGCTAAAATAAGTAAAAATCAAGAAAAAATGTTTACCGACATTAGTAAATTAGCTAAGGTTTTAGAGCGATTAGCTAAATTAGTTGAAAAAGAATTAAAAAAGAATGGATATGGCAAATAAATTTAAAAGAAGAGCAATTGACTGTACTATGGTTGAAGCAAGCTCAAGCAACCCCAATTATTTTAAGTACATAGTTACTATCTTAGAGGGTAATGGTGAAACCTATAAAGAACCTGTTTATGGTAAAGATATGCAGTCAGCATTAAGTAGACTTATTATAAAAGAAAGAACATCTAAAATTGAAAAGAAGTTCAACACCTTTACAATATTCCTTATATGGGGAGTGATTATGGGTTGGCCTTTATTAATATTAAAAGGTGAAATGTCACCTCTACATTTATTGATTTCATTTGCAACTATTGGAATAATTGGAATTGGGCTTATTTTAAATCATAATTACATACATAAAGGAGAGTAAGTGATGCAAAAACTACCAGATTGGTTTGAAGGAACAATATATGAGATTGGTGATGAAGTTCGTAACCCATTCTCAGGAGAAACAACAACTCTTACAGCAAATGAGTTAAGTATGTATGATTTAGTTAAGGGAGCAGAAATGGTTATTGCAATGGGTGTAGCCCTTGATAATGATGAATGCATTAAAATAATTAAGGAAGGTGCTGAGTGGTTTAAGGAAAATAATCCTGAAGCGTATAAAATATTATTAGATTAAAATGTTTGGAATATTTAAAAGAAAATCAGAAAAACAAAAGCTGATTGAGTTATATAATAAGAAAAGAGAACAGGCTTTTAGACTTTCTAGAACTAATAGGAAAGAAGGTGATAGAATGGAGAAGGAAGCTAATGACATTCTTAATAAAATAGATAAATTAAAATAAAATGGAAGACTTCATATCATTATACGATTTCTTAGGACGTCCAGCTGGAGGTAAATTAGGAAAAGAGGTGTCAATAGAAGCTGTAAAGCGAAGAATTAAAATGGATACGAGGAAGGTAAATAACCCAAATTATCAAGGTATAGTTTATTTATACCCTGAGTCCTTTCTCAAAGCGTATTTTAGCGACAAATTATAATGAGAAAATTTATAGCTGCCTTAGGATTAGGAATATTTTTAACCTTTCAATTACAAGGTCAAGTAATTTATATTACAACTAATAAATACGAGGCAGACTATATATTATACATCACTAACAATCAATATCTTGCTGATTGGAAGATTTACTCAACAAATAATATTTATGAAGCTAAAAGAAATAGAGGAAGGTGGTATTTTACTAATAATAGATATAATGCTGATTACATTATATATTTAACTAAAAATAGATACGAAGCTAATCGCATCATTTTTAAAACAGAAAATAAATATAATACTCAAATGGGTATTTAAAGTTGGTTTTTTAGAATAAGGTTCGTATATTACGGACACAAATAAAACTATATGAATTTAGGTTACGCGTGCATCAACACAGGTCTTAGTGCTAATAGAATCATGACAAATCGAACTATGCGTAGAAAAACATTCGACGCAAGAGGTATTGATTATGTTTCTGAGTTGTCTTTAGCCAATGTTAAAGATCTTAAAACTATTGTTCAATGGAACAACGAAATGGGTATTAAATTATTTCGCTTATCAAGCCAAATATTCCCATGGTCCGATGAGTATGATATTAAAGACCTAAGGGATTATGATGAGATTGCTGAGATAATGTTAGAAGTTGGTCAAATTGCTACCGATGCGGGTCAGCGTCTTACAATGCATCCAGGTCCATATAATTGCTTAGCATCACCTACACAAAAGGTAGTTGATAAGACTATTAGAGAATTAAATTTCCACAGTGAGCAATTCAATATGATGGGTTATGCTCCATCCAATTACAATAAGATTAATATTCATGTAGGAGGTGCTTATGGCGATAAAAAATCAACACTAACTCGCTTTTGTGATAATTTCCATTTGCTAAATGATGATACTAAAAAGCGCCTAGTAATTGAGAATGATGATAGCCCCAATGAATATTCTGTCAAGGATCTATTCGATGGTATTTATCAAGTTATAGGCATTCCTATTACATTTGATTACTTCCACCACAAATTCAACACGGGTGATTTGACTGAGGAGGAAGCATTAAAGATGGCTTCAATTACATGGCCTGAAGGTGTTACTCAATGCTGTCATTACTCTGAAAGTCGTCGCAAAGAAAAATTAGACGAATCAATTCGTGCTCAAGCACACTCCGATCTCATTTATGACAAAATAAACACATATGGTTTAGAGCCGGACATTGTAGTTGAAGCAAAATCAAAAGAGCAAGCAATATTTAATTATAACTAAAATAAAAATCTTAAATTATGAATAAAGAACAAAAAGAAGGACTATATATGAAATTAAACCACATACTTGAATTAATGGAAGATAGAAGATTCAACACTGCTAAAAGAGAAGTTGAAGGCTTAATTCAAGATGTTATTTATAATAGGGTATAATGTATAGAATAATTGAAGAGCATGAGTTGATTGGGAAGAGGAAGAAATATTTTATTGAAAGAGAAGTTAAATTTTTAGGACTTAAATGGTGGAGTAGAACTTTAAAAGTCGAAGAAATTGACTACAATCCATATGGCTATTTTCATACGTATATACAAGCAAAGCGCGCCTTGGATTTAATCAATAAAGGAGGGACTATAATAGTAAGGGAATGCTGTAGAACTGGGGATAGTAAATGATAGTAGTATGGTAAATTTTAATGAAAGTAGAGGCAGTAATACTATAGTTTGGACTAATGGGTGCTTTGATGTGTTGCATGCAGGCCATATTGAGCTATTTAAGTACGCTAAACAACAAGGTAGTAAACTATATGTTGGGGTAGATTCAGATGAAAAGATAAAAGCGGATAAAGGAGACGATCGTCCATTTAATAAATTAGATGATAGAGTAAAAATGTTAGAGGCGATTAGGTATATTGATAAGGTATATGTGTTTGATAACTCTAAAGGTTTATCCAACCTCATCAAACAAATTAATCCATATATACTGGTTGTTGGCTCCGATTGGAAGGGAAAGACGATTGTGGGTGAGGAGCATGTTGAGGATGTAAGGTTCTTCAATAGAATTGAGGGGTATTCAACAACGGAGATGATGAGGCGATGACAAAGGGAATTGAATTAATAGCGGGGATGATGTTATTCCTATTGGGGCAGATATTAGTATTCTATCAGATAAATGGACAGTTTCTATCGTCGTGGATGAAGGAGCATCCATATGTGGTGAGTCTACTGGGTCTCCCGATAAGCTTCATCTACATTTATGCTACGAAGTACCTGGTTGAGGCGTTTGATGGTGAGTTGTGGCCCCAACGTTTGATTGGATTTGCAATGGGTATGTTGGCATTTGCGGTTTTAACTGTAGTACACTTTAATCAATCGATTACTTTGAAGACGGCGGTGACTATGGTGATGGCGTGTGCTATTGTGTTAATACAAATTATATGGAAAGCATGATGAATAGTGGAAGGGAGTGGGATTGGATGGATGAGAGGAAGCTGACGGTGGAGATTACATATAGTGAGCCAATTCAACTGGCTACTAATAAGATGGGTGAGAGGAGAGTAGTGAGTTTGGAGATTGATCCACATCATTCAATTGAGCATCAAATTCAAAGTGCGTGCAATG